>Ga0136643_10002547_pt1 | contig 23735 bp, 15 predicted proteins | sample TergutLab28metaG_FD_96883 | JGI IMG/M metagenome (GOLD analysis project Ga0136643, IMG submission 96883) | Labiotermes labralis P1 segment gut microbial communities from Petit-Saut dam, French Guiana - Lab288 P1 (version 3) (version 3) | ecosystem: Host-associated > Arthropoda: Insects >... | reverse complement strand
ACGGTCATAACTCCGTAACCGTCCAAAATCGGACACATGTTTATATGAACTTTTTTGATCACAAAGGCCTAGGAAATCACCTCCTGCAGTTATGCCCTAAAGTCGTGAAACACCCTGTATAATGTAATATTCCTGTAATGTAAATATGGTATGGTAAAGTTTAATTGATAAATTATGCACAGTAAGACATTATCAACATTAAATAAAGTAATAATAAAATGTACTGTACACTACAGTGTGCATTTACAGTATACTCTCTCTCTCTCTCTCGTACGTATGAAAGTAAGGAATTCTGATGTTTTAGCCTAATCCTCAAGAGATGATAGAGCAGTGAAAAAATATAGTACCTTTACTGTACAGTATCATGTACAGTTTCATGGGATATCAGAACAATAAAAATCATGCTTTTTCATCAAAGTGCTGCATAAGCAATGAAAAAATGTGTTCTTGTTACACATTTTACAATGAAAATCATACTTACATACCTGTACATAATCTGTGATAAGAAAATTTTATTTGCTAAAAAATATCTGAACCTATTGTGGGTATTCATTGACTTCTTCATTCTTCTTCTTGTTTTCTGAACACAAACACTGCGATAACGTGGCAACCAATTCGAACAGCGAGAACGCTAGAAGCAGAACGGTGGCAAGTTAGCGGGGAAGCGTGGGTACAGGGACAAAGGGATATGAGTCAAGTATTGGGTGCGTTTGGGCTGCTGGATTTCACCATGTTACAGCCCGTTCTCGCTTGGTGTGCGTTTTGAAACTTATGAACTGTTCCTTTCTTTAATTTTCCAAATTTTTTTCGGGCCGCAGTAAACCACGGATAACTGAAACCATGGATACTGAATCCGTGGATATGGAGGTCTGCCTGTATTAGCCAGTGTGGAAGTCGTGATGGAATGAGATGACTTCATGTTGTGTGGGTCTGGTATTGGATTCCTGAGAACCTTGTTGAACATACCAAGCTGGAGAAGTGTCATGACAAACTGATTGATTATCAGCTTCATAAGAATGACTGTGCAGTGTAGAGTTAGTGTTAAAGTTACATATTAATTTTGCTAGGCATGAACTCTTTCTATTGTTACCTGTTGTTGAGCATTGTTTGTTAAAAAGTGGTGTTCACATCTTAGCATAATATGCAAGTACCAGTCAGGGTTAAAGTATGTATGAATTCATGTAAAGTGGAGGGACATGCGAATTTACATAAAGTGATTGTTTTTTTCGCATAGTATCTTTCAGGCTTTAAAATGTATGACTATTATGGCATTATGTCATAAAATGTAAATTATTTTGTCTGTTGTGAAGTTGGACTAACTTCAGCAGTGAAACTATATATTTGGGTTATCTATCAAAGAAGCCATACAAATAAGGAGTCACTGTGAAGCATTCAGGGAAGTTACAGTGTTTTATATAATGTAGCTGTCACTTGCCAGATTGATGTCTATGAGTATGGAGCACTAGTGGAAAGATACCGACAAAGGAAACTGAAGGACACAGAGAAGAACCTGTCACAGTTGAATTGTCCACCACAAATCCTAGAAGGACTTGTCTGAAATGGAACTCAGGCCTTTGTTGTGAAATGCCATCAGCCAACTGCCTGAGTCATGGCACTGTTCATTTTCAGCTTCTGAAATCCCCACCCCTCCATTTGCATTTCAATCCAATCACTTTTCTCACGATGGTGTATGTGGTGGTGGTGTGGTGGCACATTTGGTTGAGGCACTGTACTACAAGCCATGTCACAGGTTCGATTCCCATTGGGGTCATAGAGATTTTTCTTTGACTTAATCCTTCTGGCCACACTATGGTTCTGGTGTCAGCTCGGCCCATAATAGCAATGGGTAGCAGGGGTATTGCTTGGGGGGTAGAGGTGACTGGTGTGTAGGGCCAACAACCAGTTGTCTACAAATTCTGGGAGCCTCAACGATTTGGAGCCCTCCAGGGTCTGTCCAGACTGTGCAGGGACTGCTTTTTACATTTCTCATGTTGTAACCATTATTTAATACTAACTTATTATTGCTTTTCAGTTCACTTCTTATTGTGTATGAAGGCTATGAATGGGATGTGGACGAGTTCTCCACATCACAACACTGTGGCACGTCACCCTCCTCCCTTGACAATTGCTTCTGTCACCAGGACTTGAACAGTTTGACACGGGAAGTTGATGACTTTGGTATCAGTGATGAAGGGACAAGGGAGTCAGAGGAATGCTCTCGTGGAAGCCTGGATTTTCCTTACTGTGATATGGATGCTAGTAACTCATCAGACTTTATCCCTCTGTCATCATCCCAAGAGGAAGTGAACCAGGCTTCACATCATCGTGGGTTTGGTGAAGCCGCAGCCAGAGGAGCAAAAGCTGGATCAAGATTCTACCCAGTCTCTGAAGAGACAATGTTCTTGGATCCACCATCCTCCTCACATGCAGCTGATCCTATGGATAGCTGGATGTTGTACAACAGTGACTGTTCATTTTTGCACGTTACTGAGAGTTCTGAAGAGGCCTCGTCAGACTTTTACAATACAACAATAAAAAGAAGTCGTCAGCATTCTCAGTGTGATGAAGATGGAGAAGAGGAGGATGATGAAGAGGAAGAAGACACTGAACTTTCCTCATCCAGCAAAAGAGCGAAGAAGAGCACACTGGAATTACGGGCCAATAATAAAGCTGCTGTCCAGGCTTCAGCGAAGCACATAATGGGGCTCGGAGACTTGCCAAAGAGTTCTGACACCACCCAAGTTGATATCCGCATTATTGACTTCGCCAATGTTACATTTAGCAATACAGCTAGTTGTAGCAATGCTGGCAACACTACTGTTCATCACGGTCCAGACTGTGGATTTCTGACTGGACTGGACAGCTTAAAGCGCCTTCTAACTGAAATCTTGTCAGAAGGTTAGGATTTATATTTCCAAAAACATTTTTTTCTATTTAAAATATGAGAAATAATTTTAAAAATTGCATTTTTATTGATGACCTCGCTTGTGTACGGTTTGCCTGTAGTGGGCATTGTAACCTGTGACGTGTGTCTGGAAATTGTGAACCTTGCATAGCGACAGACATGGGATATGATTAGTGAACGTTGAAATATTTGTTACAGAAAAGTGGCAAGCTGTAAAGCAGCTGTTGTTCATATTCACTGCGACTGTTTATAATTAAATCTTGAGAGACCCATAGCAGCTGATCTTGAGAAGATCTGGTTATTCTGTGTATTTGTCACTGAACTTGCGGCTCTAAGGATTGAAATCCCAAAGTAAAATCAAGACCTTAGAAATTTACAATTTGTGTTATGTGTAATGTTTATTGCAAGACGAGTGAAGGTGGTGCAGAGAAGTGAGGTTTTAGCAGTTTGTTTTTTTAGAAACTTTTAATGAGGGGATGAATGTGAATTCTTGAATATGAGTGGGCATACATTTTATGTTCATCTTTTATTGTCTATTGTGTTGTAATCACATGGAAGTTGTGTCTGGTGTGTTAAGACAGTGCAGATCCCCCTGTTAAATTGCTGGAAAGTGTATGCTCTGTAGCTGCTAGATTTACCCCCAGTGACTGCCTTATCTACCAGTTCACACGGTGTACCATCTAGTACAAAGCAATGCTGGTAATGGATCACAACTCTTTGACTCGTAGAGTTATGTAACCAAATCATAATAACCAGTGGATAAGAATTAAAAATACATTGTTTTCATGGAAGAACAATGTCTGATGAGGGACCTAGTGTGTCAGACTTAGGATTTTTACACTGTTTTTCATAGGGCACTAAATTCAATCCCAATTTTGGCCTTTGTGCAGATTTTTCTGTTTATAGATTTCCACCATCACTCCTACCAATGTCAGACTTCGGGGGTGTGAATATCAGGGCTGCCTTTGATTTTGATTTGTCTCTGCAGACTCTTATTTGGATGATAGCCCTATCAATGGGAGTAACAGAATCTTTCCCATCTGTGCCTCGCCACCTCAGAAGTGGATTCTGTGCCCTTGTGTATGTGGGTAGCGGCAAGAAACATGACCACATACAGCATCTCAAGCAGGCCTGCTCAACCTTTCATGTGGTTTGGGCAATTTTGGCAAACTTCGGTCTGCGTGCGGGCAACAAACTTCCAATACATATAATGAGGTGTGAATGAATATACATGTAAATTATGTGTGCAATTTTACCTGTGTGTTTTTTTATATATCATGTGCAATAAAATATACTGATAATAACAGGAAAAATGGATAAAAATGCAATTCTTGACATAGGCTAGGGTGTCACTATTTTTATCACATATTTACAAAATGAATTAGTAACGTATATCTCCGTAAATAAACGGCTCCTAATTTTTCAAAATTGCTTTGCCGTTATATCTTGGCTTTTCCAGGGAAAGGGATTAAAGACTTTCTCTTGTTTAAAATGTTTCCCCAGGCAGCATTGCCTGTGCGTTATGGGTTGAGTGGGCCTGATGACTATAGGCAGTGAGAAAACTGTAACAGTCACATTTGAATATCCATGAATATTCTTCAGTTGACTTGTATCACATGCAGCAGTAGTGTCTGAGTATGGTTATGGTGTGACATGAAAGGGCACACTTTATCATACTTACTTTGTTTATGAGTGCAGATCACTAAGTGTTCTATAAGAATAAACATCGTAGTAACGTTCTAGTTGCCACATACATGCTTTCTGGTAGCCATTTGTGTATTTATAGCCACATGGGAGTGTCTGATGTAAATAAGAATATCCTGGGAATGTATGTTGTACAGGGAACCATGTATGTTACTGCAAGAACTGACCACATAGCTCAGTGGCTTTGAGTCATGTGGACATCACACTTACTTTCCAGTATGTGAAGCAACTTAAGGCTGCCATGTGAAAGAACAGAACATAAGGTAAAAATAGTTGCATCTTGGCTGTTATAAAGGTGTATGGGGAGCGGAGGTGTATTCTTAACCTTGGCACTGTGGGAGTGAGTGGTCTGATTTATGCCTTGGCCTCTTTGCCCTTGGGGAAAGATTGTTCAGGACCCATTGAAAGGGCAGTGGGGTGGGCCCCAGAACCAGCCCGGTTGCAGTAGAGGAGAGAGAAATCTCTTACCTCTTTTGGATATCAAATCATGATCCTACAGTATTTAGTCCAACAAAATGCACCATCAATAATAATTGTGTAAACACCAACCAGACAACGCAGGGTATGTACGTTTATTTCGTACTGTAAACTGTTATTTGTACATCATGTGTATAAAAAAATTAAAAAAAAAAAATTTCATGAACTTCCCAGGATTATTCAGCATAACTGAGAATGGAAAAACAGACGTATACATATGTCAGCAGTCGAAAATTAAATATTGTGTAGAACTGTAAAATATTTGCTGATTGATTTACATTTATAAGTTTTTAGCAATTGTAATTGACAATATTATATTTTTACTCTACACGCATACATCTTAGAATTTGCTGTATTTGTATGCCTATGTAGATAGAGATCAATACACATAGGAGGGACAAATGTGCCAAATGATTATTTTAATTGATTGTGAAATTTGTTGGATTAAATATAAACATAAGCATAAATGAGAAAATGTCCGTAAGACTTTATCATAAGGCAGCATCGTGTAGGACACATGCTTGTGCGTGTGTTAAAGGCTTCTGACTATGTCATAAATAATCTTTCTGGGAATTTCGAAATGAGGGAGGGAGCATTTCGCTTGTCAGCTGTAATATTTTTTGATGAACACAGTATAGCTGTACAGCATTTGGAAGCATGTGTAGGTTCTTTGCACGTAGTTGTCAATGTAACAGTAGTTAGGTCCATAATTAAAACATGTAATGAATAATGACAATATAATTGGTTAAAATAAGTCAAGCGCTGCATAGGAGAGCATGGTATGCTGTTTTGGTGTGGTTGGGTTGGTGTGGTATCCGTGTTGCAGGCTGAAGCACCACTGTGGTGCTTCAGCCTGCAACGTTCATTCCATGCCAACCTAACCACACCGAAACACCAACACACATTGAACCAAGAACACACAACCAATGTGGTAATTCAACAGAATAGTCATCAGCTCCTGATGATAGATATATTAATGTTGAGCGCATAAGAAGTGAAATAAAAATAGCAAGTGACATCATGTTGATATTTTTTCAACTATATACAGATCGTTGGATTGGTAATGTCCTGGCTGGTAACTGTGTCAGAGTTGTGTATAAAAACATCAAATATAGGTAGTAAAATTATTAAAATAAAGATTTTTATGTGTGTAAAAATTATTGAGTCACAAATGTTGACCATGTGTTGTAAAGTTCACTGAAAATCTTGTAATAATGCTGAGTTTATTGATGTTAGATATGAATTATGTTCAGATGGCTGCCTTATCAGGGAATGTCTTATTCTGTAATCAGATGTGTTCCAAGAAAGGAGATCTCGTTATTTTTATAAGGCATATCAGAGGATCAGTGTGATGTAGATGCACGCACCATTTGTACAGACCAGACCTAACTCCGTTAGATTTTTGTTTGTGGGGTTGAATGAAGAGCGAAGTTTACAGAAGAAGGCGGACACACGAGACAAATTGCTTGCTCGCATTTTGGAAGCTGCTGACAGCATTAAAATCAGTTCAAACAACTCGCGATCTTTGCGCACAAATCACGTAGCACATTGAGTTTGACAGGATTTTTGAACATTTATTGTAACTGTAGTGGTTCCTTCCATGTACTCTGAAAAATCTGTCTTCACATCATGTTTGGGAATTTCTTATTTCTTATTATAACAAATCTGCAAGGAAGGGCTTTGTACTCTGTTAGGCACACTAAACTGAAGGAAAAATGTTTTTGATGTCTTTTGATTATGCATTTTTTGGTTTCTGTCTTATATGTTTGAGCTGAGCCAAACTAGACTTAATATGGATGGGGAAAAAAATATTTAATGGGATTTTTCAGTGCAGGTGCATTTGTGTGCATTACAAAAGTTGATTTGGTTGATTACATGTTGAAGCTGTGATAATTCAGTTGCTGTAGTGACTAGACTGCAGGTTGTGTGACTGAGGAATCATGGTTCAGTTCCCAGTAGACACAAGATATTTGTCTTCTTTGTGAAGTGTCCAGGGTTGCTGCTAGGCCTACATTCTTGTTACCTTAAGCCCCAAGTGAATACTGGAGTTGCTGCTAGGCCCACATGCTTGTTACCTTAAACCTCCAGTGAATACTGGGGGCTTAAGGTAACAACCGCCTCCTTCTGCTGCTGAGCTTAGGGACGCATGGATCTACAGTGGCACTCCCCCATACACCTTTGTGTTGTTGTGCTTATGTGGCTGCTGGGACAGTTGTACATTGTACTTTAACCTTTAAAGAGCCAGGTTGGTGTATAAATTTCAGAGCATCACTTGTGAAAAATGTGAATGTTATTTGAACAGAAAAAGAAAAAAATATGAAAGAAACAGCATTTTGTGTACAGTAGAACAGTGATTAGGTAGAATGCCTTTTCCCATGATGCCTAAAATATATTAAACAAAATTCTAGGTTTTTTTTTTTTTTTTAAATGCGAGTTCAGATGTGCCAACTTAGGTCATTTAAAGGTTAAAAATATTTGGTGACTGTTTTGGTGCAGTGGGGATTATATTCCACCTCGCATATCACGACTTACATATTGTTCTTTTCTCACCTTCGGTTATGACGCTCTGTCAGTGGCTAGGGTTGAATGACATACAATGGGACAACTGTAAATACGCCCTGGATTGAATGCGGAAGGCTACAGTCGTATTACATTCAAATGCAGCATCCTGCCATTTGCTTGCAAGCACTGATAAGTATAAAGACCCATAGAAAGAAGAGCTGAGATTTGAACAGTGTACATTCCGATGTAAGTCGTTTGTTGTCGAAAACAATTTTATAATTTTACACTTACCATCAACAATGTACAGTGTTCTTTGGAATTAACATGTCTAACACACTGAATAAAGTGAAAGAATGAAACAACTGGTGGGCCTATAATATTTATTCCAACAAAATGCACACTAGTAAAATAGTTTTTATGTGCAATATGCTGGTACATGTTTTAGCTGCTGAAGTGGCCATCCTCAGGGAGGCACTACAAAGGATAAAAATTAAAAGATGATACATTTGTGGAAATGACAGAAATGAATCCAATATGTAAATGACGATGATCAAATCATAGTTAAAAACACATAAGGTGTTACTGTAAGCATGCCATAGGGGTGTGGGTAAGTCAAGAGTCTGCAATAGTAGTTTGCAACTGGGTTAGTAGTTTGCCAACAGCACCTGGTGGTTAGTGGTTGGAAGGCTTGGTTAAACAAGAGCACCTGGTAGCTAGTGGGTAGTTGGCTGGTTAGCCAAGATTCCCCGGTATTTATAGCGTAGGGGGCTCAGTTAGCCAAGAGTCCATGTTTGGAAGTGGATATGAGGCTGTGCTATCTATGGGTCCCTGGTAGCTTGTGGGTAGAGGGCTGTGTTAACCAAGAATCTCTTGTAGCTAGTGGATAAATGGCTGGATTGCCAAGAGACCCTGGTAGATAGTGGATATGTATGTTATTCAAGTCCCTGGCACCTAGTTGGTTGGTTGGCTGCATTAGCCAAGCATCTGTGTTAGGTACTGGATAGAAGGCTGGGTAACCAAGAGCCCCAGGTACATATTGGACAGGAAGATGTGTTAGCCAAAAGTCCCTGGTAGTTAGTGGAGCGGAGGCTTTGTTATCTAAGGCTAGTGGTAGCTAGTGGATACGAGGCTGTCAGCCAACAGTCCCTGTCAGCTCAGATAGCTGGTAGCTGCTGGAGAGGAGGTTAAGTTAGCCAAGAGTGCCCAGTATTTACTGGAGCCCAGAATCTGTGGTAGCTTCTGGATATGAGGCTCATTTAGCCAAGACTCTGTAGTAGCTGGTGGATGAGTTAGAGTAGAATTCCTGGTACCTAGAATAAAAGAGGGTGGGTTAGCCAAGAGAACCTGGTAGTTAGTGGATATTGGGTTGCTTTTTCCAAGAGTCCCTGGTAGCTAGTGGTTAGGAGTCTGTTTGCCAGTGGCAACTGTTTGTTAGTGGATAGGAGGCAGGGTTAGCTTCAATCAGCCTGGTAACTACTGGACAGAAGGCTGTTTAATTCCTTCAAGTGTCCCTGGTAAGTTTTGGATAGCAGGCTGTTAGCTAATTGTCCCTGTTAGTTTGTGGATAGGAAACACAGTTACACAAGAGTTCTGGTAGCTGGTGGATGGCTTCAACAATAGTCTGGTACCAAGTGGAGGGGAGGTTACGTTAGCCAAGAGATCTTGGTACCTAGTGGACAGGAAGGTGTGTTAGACAGGCATGCCTATTAGTAAATATGGGGCTGTATTGGCAAAGAGTCCCTGGTAGCTACTAGACGGGCCTGGGTAGCCAGGAATCCCTGGTAGCTAGTGGAATGTGGTTGAAGTAGCTAAGAGTTCCTGTTAGCTAGTGGATAGTTGGATATGTTAGCTAAGTGTCTCTGGTATTTGGAGGATGGGAGGCTTAGTTGACCCTAGTTAGCCAAAAGCCTCTCAAAGGTAGTGGAGAAGTGGTAGCTTGTGGATGGGTGGGTGGGTTAGCTATAAGTATCTAGTATGTTGTGGATGGGTTAGACAACAGTCCCTGCTAGCTGGTGAATTAAAGGTTGGGTTAGAGGAGAGTCCTTAGATAATGGATAGGGGCCTTGGTATCCAAGAGTCCCTGGTATCTGCTGGATGGGGAACTGTTACCAAAGTGCTGGTAGCTAGAAAATAGAGGGCTGGGTTAACTAAGAATCACTGGTAGCTATTGTGTAGGGGGTTTGGTTAACCAAGAGGTGCTGGTTGCTAAGGATAGGGGGCTGGGCTACAGAAGAGTGCCTGGTAGCAGATTGACAGGGGTTGTTTTAGCCAAGAGCCCATGGAAATTACTACTTAGAAAGATGGGTTAGCCAGGAATCCTTGGTAGCTAATGGATAGAGGCTTATTTACTGCAAGGTGCCTGGAACTGTTAGCAAATAGGTCTTTGTACCTAATGGAGAGGGGGATGTTTGCACCAAGAGTCCCTGTTTACTAGCAAATGGTAGGTTCAGTGAGCCAAGCATCCCTGGTAGTTATTGGATAGGGGACTGTGTTAGCCAAGAGTCCCTGTTGGATAAAGGACAGGAGACTCAGCCAGGGTCCCTGGTAGCTTTTGATAGAAGGCTGTGTCAGCTAAGAGTCCTTGGTAGCTAGTGTACAGGGGGATTATATAGCTAAGTGTCTATGGTAGCTAGTGGACAGATGCTCAGACAAGGGTCTCTGATAGATATGGGGATGGTTTAGCTAAGAGTCTCTGGTAATTAGGGGGTTGGTGGCTGGCTTAGCCAAGAGGCACTTGTAGCTTTTGAATAGAGGTGTGTTATTCAAGTGTCTCCCGCATCTAGTGTATAAGTGCCTGTGTTAGTGAAGGGTCCCTGCTAGCTAGTACCTAGGGACTGGGACAGCCAATAGCCCCTCATATTTAGTGCTTAAGGGGATGGTTCAGCCAGGAGGCAATAGGTGGTGATGGACATGTGAGCTAAAGTCCCTAGTAGTTACTGAATAGGAGGCAGTAGTCAGTACAAGGCTGTTGTAGCCAAGAGTCCCTTGTAGACAATGGACAGAGGCTGCATTATTCAAGGGTACCTAGTTGCAAGTGGATCGTAGGATGGTTTAGCTATATGTGCTTGGTGGATAGTGTGTGGGTTAAAGTCCATCATAGCTGGTGGAGAGAAGTTTGGGTTAGTTGAGAGCCCCTGAGAGGTAGTGGATGGGGCTATTATGCAAGATTCCCTATTAGTGGATAGATTACCCAAAAGTCCCTGATAGCTGGTTTTTTTGCTTAGCCACAAGTCCCTGGTAGCTGGTGGATGGAAGGTTGGTGTATGCAAGGGTCCTTGTAGCATGTGGATAGGAGCTACTGGGCGTGAGGCTTGGTCAGCCAAGAGTGTCTGGAAGCTATTGGAAATGGCCTAATTTAGCTGAGAGTTAGTTGAGAAGGGCTCAATTAGCCAATAGTCCCTCATAGCTAGCAGATAGTAGGCTCAACCAAGAGTCCCTGGTAGATAGGGGGCTGGGTTAGCCAAGAGTCCATGGTAGCTATTCAATGGGAGGCTGGGTTAGCCACAAGCTCCTGTTGGGTAGCGGATAAGGGGCTGGTATAGCGAAGAGACCTGGTAGCTAGTGGATAAAAGTCTTAGATATCCAAGACCAGTTGGTACCTACTGGAGAGGAGACTGGGTTAGCCAATGGCAGCTATTGGATGAGAGGCTCAGTTGGCCAAAAGTCCCTGCTGGCTACTGGATGCGAGGCTGGGCTAAGTCCCTGACAGCGAGTGGACAGTGGGACAGAGTTCCTGTTAGCTACTGCTCAGACAAGTTTTGCTGGTAGTGAGTGGATGGGAGGTTGGGTTAACCATGAATGCCTGGTAAATACAGGATTAGCAAAGTCCTTGGTAATTAGTGTTTGGGACGCTGGGTTAGCCAATACTCCTTGGTACCTACTGGATAGGAGGGTGGTTTCACAGAGTCCTGGGTAGCTAGTGGGTAGGTGGCTGGGTTATCTTAGTCTATGGTGGGTAGGAGGATGTGGTAAGCAGAGACCCTGTTAGCTAGTGGATATGGACTGATTTAGCTGTGAGTACCTGGTAGATAGTGGATAGCATCCTGGTTTAGATGAGACACTGGTGGCTAGTAGAAAGGCTGTGTTAGCCAAGAGTCCCTGATAACTAGTGCGTAGAGGGCTCCTTTAGACAACAGTCCCTGGTTGCTTCTTTATAGGATGCTGAGTTGGCCACGAGTCCTTTGTACATAGTAGATAGGGGGCTGAGTTTGCCAAGATTCCCTGTTGGCTTGTGGAAAGGGGGCTTGTTTAGCCAAGAGTCCTTGTTATTTAGTGGATACAATTCTGAGTTACAGAAGAATCTCTTTTATTTGGTTGGTAGGTGGAGGGGCTACATGTCTGCGGTAGCTGGTGGATGGTTTAACCAAAGTTCTGTGATAGCCTAGTGTTCTGTACCTAGTAGGGGGGGGGGCTGTGTTAGACAATAATTCCTGCTACATAATGGATGATAGGCTAGTTTAGTGAAGAAACTGTGGTAGTTATTGTATACGGAATGGAAAAGCCAAGAGTCCCTGGTAGGTAGAGGATAAATGATAGCATAGTCCCTGGAAGCTCATGGATAGGGGGATGTGTACGCCAAGACTCACTAGTAGTAGTGGACTGAGGGTAGCATTTGGATAGTGGGCTAGTTTTAACCAGGAGTCCCTGGTGGCTAGTGCATAAGAGGTTCAGTTAGAGTCCCAGGTAGCTAGTGGAAAAGGGTTTAGTCAAGAGTCCCTGGTAGCTAGTGGAAAGGGGCTGGGTTAGTGAAAAGTCCCTTGTAGCTAGTGGACAGGGCCTGAGTTAGCCAAGAGCCCCTGGAACTAGTGGATGGGAGGATCGCTTACCTGTGTGAATCGACTAGGTGGTAGGTAGGTTGGATGGAGGTTGGGTTAGCCAAGACTGGTTGCTAGTGGATATGAGTATCAGTTAACCAGGAGACCCAGGCAGCTACCATTTTGGAGGCTGTGTTAGCTAAGCGCCGCTGGTACCTCCTGGATAGAAAGCTATGTTGGCCAACAGCACTGTTAAGTAGAGGCTATGAGGATAGGCTACCTAAGATTTGTGGGTTACTATTGAAAAGTAGGCTCAATCACCAAGGGTCCCTGGTACTCAGTTGTCAGGCGGTGGATTAGTCAAGACTTGCTGGTAGCTAGTGAAAATGGAGCTGGCTTACCCCAGACATCCTGTTGCCTATTGGAGGGAGGAATGGTTAGCTAAGAGTCCTGTTAGTTGGTGGATGTTGCAGTCAAGTGTCTCTGGTAGATGGTGGATAGAAAACAGCCAAGAGTCAGTGGTGGATATGGGCTGGTTTGGCAGAGTTCCTGCTAGTTACTGGATATGAGGCTGTCTTAGCAAAGAGCTCACGGTAGCTAGTGAATAGCAGGATAAGTTATCTAAGAGTCCCTGGTAGCTAATTAGAGAAGGCACAGTTAGGGAAGATTACTTGGAATCTAGTAAATAGGAGAATTCGTTACCCAAGAATCGCTGGTAGATGACTGGTAGGGGGCTTTGTTAGCCAAGATTCCCTGGAAGTTTATGGATAGGAGGTTATGTTAGCCGAGTCCCTGGTAGCTACTGAACAAGAGGCTGTGTTAGCCAAGAGTCCCCTGTAGTCAGCAGACAGGGTGTTTGGTTAGCCAAGAATCTCTGATAGCTGGGTTCAGAAGGGCAGGTTAGTCAAGAGTCCGTGCTAGGAACTGCATATGGGCTGGAATAGCCAGGAGTCTGTGGTAGCTAGTGGATAACGGTATGTTTTAACCAGAATCCCTGCTATCTATCAGATAGGGGCTGTGTTAGACAAATGTCCCTGGCAGTGTTCACCAAAAGTTCCTAGTAGCTAGTGTAAAGGAGAATGCGTTAGCCGAGAGCACCTGGTAGCTGGCCAAAAGAGGAATGGATTAGCAGAGCGTCCCAGGAGACTACAGGATAAGAGGCTGCGTTAGTTAAGAGCTGGTGGTAGCTCTTGAATAAGAGGCTGAATTAGCCAGGAGTCCCTGGTAGCAAATGGATACTGAGAGGGTTTATCCTAGAGTCTCTGGTAGTTAGCAGACAGGGGTTCAGGAAGCTGAGAGAACCAGGTAGCTGGTAACAGGGTTAGCCAAGATTCCCTTGTAGCTACTTGATAGGGGACTGTTAGGGAAATGTGCCTGCTAGCTAGTGGACATGTGGCTGGATTAATTAAGAGTTCCTGGTAGATATTGGTCCGGGGCTTCACTATTGGTGCTATGGGTGGCAGGAATGTGGGCAGGCGTGATTCCAATGAACATGCAATTCATTTTGATAGGTACACCGTGTTTTGCGGCCCCAGTCATGTCATACCTATCATATTATAGGTCTCAAACGAAAGTATAAATTTACATTTACACTGCCAGCCATCGTATGTTCTGCACAGAATGAATGCACATCATTTTCTCACCTTAAATATGCCACAGCAAAGGCATACATCATCTTGAGTAAGAGATAATTAGTTTCGCAAATGTAACAAAATCTTTTTTCACTAGCCATTACTATATACATAGCAATTTCCTGGCACAATATGCTAGATGCCAAATACATACACAGCTAAGCAAAACAAGCAAGTAGCCTTGCTTGTTAAGTACAAAACTAGACAGAATCCTCTATATACACACACACACATATATATACATACATGCTTTCAAAGGTGTCAGGGTAAAAGAAGAAAGCATATTCTTCTCTCAGAAATTTACATAAAAAATCAGTGTTCACTGTTCAGATATTTTATTGAACAAAATCTTTGTTTATAATACAGCACAATAAGACATCTTCATTCAGAATCTCAATTTCTGGAAGAACCACTTGTTTTTCCCAGACTTGTATCTGCAACAAAACAGATGATTCTCTTGAGGTCCCTGTTCTTGTGGGATGCAGCGTCACATTACCACGTGACTAGTCGTCAATGTGTCAAGACAATCTGATGGTCACAAAATGTTGGGCCCCAATTATCTGGTACTATAATGCCACACCCCCAAGGAATGAAGACCTTAACTAAAGCAAAGGTAAAGCCTAAAACTTGCTTACAACCCACATTCCAGCAAATAACGCTAGCTCACAGTTCAGATCCAACCTGACTACAGAATTGACCCACAGCAAGATTGTTAAAATCACAACAAAACACATTCAAACCATGTGCACTTAGAATGCACATAAAGGTAAAGGTGTCCCTGTACATGCACTACAGATATACAGCAGGGTGGGGGCAGTGATGGAGCTTCACTCTTTACCATGGTACTGGATAGATGCAAGTGGTTGGCTTCACACCCAGACCACTTTACCTCCAAGGAAAGGATCCCCACTAGCAACTGAATACAATCCTCAGTAGGCCCCAAGATGATGATCTGGATGGTCTGGAGAAGGAAAAGATCCTTCACCCTGCCAGGAACTGGATCCCCAGAACCAGCCCACTGCCTAGTCACCACAACTACCCCATCCCTGCTCCCCACCCTGTAAATGGAATTTCATTAATTAAATGGCTAAAGTAATGTATGGAAAGAACAGCTTTGGGCTCTGTGTTGTTCCACTGAGTTTAAACCTCTTCATGCCACAATGTCCTATGGGACAATACACTGGTCTACATGTGTTTACCTGGTAGCAATCAATGTCCATGTTAAGCCAGAAAATTTAGGCCATCATGAGATGCAACTGACATTTAAATCTGTCTCATAAAAGTTAACTCAATAACGTACTACAACCCATAAACTCTTCTATGTAGAAATGGAACTTATTCATTGAAACCTTCCTAATTCTGCTCTCAAAAAGACAAGTGGCCTTCAATGCTTGTCAATCATTTGGTCCACCTAGGAGACTAATCAAATAATTACTATGTACCCTGCTCAGGCCTGCTCAACCATTCATGTGGTGCAGGCCACTTTGGCAAAATTTGTCATACATGAGAGAGAGAGAGAGAGAGGAAAAGCTGGGTCAGCTAAGGGTCCCTGGTAGACAGTGGATATTGGGCTGGGTTTGCCAATAGTCCCTGGTAAGTAGTGAGCAGGAGGCTGTGATAGCCAAGACTGCCTGGTAGCCAACAGAAAGTGGGCTTGGTTACAGGAGTCCCTCATAGCTACTGGAAAGGCAGACTCCAGTGTAGAGGAGAGGGGGCTGGATTAGCCAGGAGCATCTGGTACCTAGTGGACAGGATGATCCCACAGGCAAGAGATTCTGGTAACTGGTGGATGTGTTAGACAACAGTCCCTGGTAGCTAGCTAGTGGGTAGGATGGTGTGTTAGCCAAGAGTCTCCTGGTAGCTCCTGGATAGGAGGGTGGCTTAGCCAAGAGTTCCTGGTAGCTAGTGGATAGACAGCAGTATTAGACAAGTGTCTGGCACCCAGATGAAGGGTGCTGTGTTAGTCCAAGACGGAATGCACATGTGGCAATACGAGAGAAGCTTAGCTAGATTTGCTGTGTGTTGGCGTGCAGTTGACGCATCACATAGTCTGCAGCATGCTGATATAGAAGTCGAAGGTTACCACGTTAAATAGTAACAAAAGTAAATTTACATGGCTTCCGTATCAAGAACAGAACCACACTCACAGCTTACAAACATCACATATCTTCTCACAATCACTTGTCAACTTCACATCCATCCTAAGTTGGAAAGGGCCAGCATATCACAGTCAGTGTACAGATTACGAATTTTTCTCCAAAATGTCCAGCCCACTCAGCCTTCTTTCAAGGGGTAAAGGGAACTGTCAACATGGGGGAAGAGGGACCAATTTGTGAGGGTCACCACCCACCCACTACACTTAGTGCTGAGGTTAAGAACGAGTAGGGAGCTGTACCGTGTAGTTCTCGCAAAATGAGATGTGGAAGGTATTTAAGGAATATGGGTAGTATGCAGCTGGTATTCTGTATGCAAATCAGTGACTATCTCTACAAAAGTGTTTTACCACTTACAATACAATGAATGTGCCAGCTCCAAATGTTCTGGCGGACATTGTATTAGGGACTGGTATTGTTCACTGACATCTAGTTCCACAAAACAAGCACCAGCCTCATACCCTGCTCATTCCGTTTGCTTTTTCCTTTTCCCATTTCTTCACCCCATAAGTTTCAGTTTACCAGAAATGGTCTGTAACACCACTTCCCATGCACATGTTCATGACAAGTACAGGAACAGCTATACTTTTACTTTTACTAAGGCAGATTGAAGGAATATGCATCATAAATAAGTATCTCACAGCCATAGATTTATATATGTATATAAAAAGCAAAGTGACCCTGTAAAGATGAAGGTTACGTTGCTGAAACTAAGATACGTTAACTAAATGCAGACAGAAAGAGTGACAGTGACAAGTCAGAATGACACCGAGACTGCAGAAGTGAGGTTATGAAGCAGCTGGAACTGAGACATTACTATTCAACAGTAGCATGCATTCTTGCAGGGCAGTTATACAGGGTGTTCCAGTGGTCAAATGCCACACAGTCCCAGTTCACCCAGTGCTAGCGACCATGGTGATAAACACAGTTGGTTTTAATGCTTGTCTATAACACAATGAAATGAGACTTCCCTATGCAAAATCCAAGTCTCAAACCAAAATGCAAGTACAACAAGCTGGAAATTTGGCAGTGTCTTGAACTTCATAATATACATTCATGCAATAAGCAAATTTACTGCATCTTTAAGACATGTCACACAATATATTTCCCACAAAATACAGTTTATTAAACAATTTTATCCATTTCGGTTGAAATAACAATCATGTTATTGGTAAGGAGGTGCCAAAATTTAAATACCCTGCTGAGAAAACCCTGTGGTGCTGATGACATTATTTAAACTTAAAATCTGTTGCTTAAGGATTAAAGGTGAAGCTGCAGAAGGTGTACTGAACTGCACCACTAAGGGTGGGGGAAGAGTTGCGTTTGTAAGAGCTCTTTGCAAAAGATACTTTTGGGAAGTGATTGCAATACTCTGGTCGCACGGCACAGCACACAGAAGAGTACATCAGTACTGCAACAAGGATTGCAATTTGACTTCTTTGATTTTTGGTGCAACCCTTTGCTTAAGCAATCAGCAAACCTGCACTTGCAACGAAGTGAATCTAGCCGACGAAGATGTCAGCAAATGTCACCCGGTTTCAAGAAACGATGGCCCAGGCACCTAAATCTTAATACCGCCAGTGCCTCACATTCACAAAAAACATGTGAGGCCATTTCAAATGCGTGTTTTCATACATCATATCAGTGACCGTCTGCCAGCCCCAGTTTAAACAGAAATCCTTTTAAACAACAGTGCCCTGTTAGCAGCCTTGTCATTATTCTTAGCTAGTTTCTGCTTAAGTTGAGTAATTCCCCAGCTCTTTTATCAGAGGGTCTCTTGAGATAGCCCCTAGCCTGCATCTTCCATAGCTCACGTTTTCTGCTCGTTCAGCCCCTGATCACTCCCCTGGCAAGCATTCCAGATATACCACAGGCAGGCTCAGGTCCTGTAGTGGATATGAGGAACCCTGCCTGGTTAAATCAGCTACTTCATTTCAAACAATCCCCTCGTATCCTGGCATCCATACCAGTCGGATCATGTTATGTTCTGCCACTTTCACCATGGAATGATGGCAGAAAACAGGTAATACTAGCAGTCCAACACATTAATGGCAGATATCCCAGGCAGAATTTTTATAACATAAGGAAATGCAGCAGTGTGGACAACACTAGACTGAGTAGTGTTATGTGACTGTACGTTTAGGGTTTTCTACCTTCTCACAGCTCAGTCATGTTAGTACGGATGTAATATATGCAGAATATCATTTCCAATGTTGCGGGGCTATAGACTCCGAATGATCACAGTTACTAATTCCATGACAGTGACAACAGAAACAGTGTATAGGAAACAATTCTCAAATTTACATCAGAACATGACATTCAGAATCTAGGAATTAACAATTCCATGTAGTGTGGCAGATATGCACTGGAATTTCAGAGAAACCACAAACTCCATCTTCAAGGAAGACCCCAACAACAGATGCAACAGTCCTCAGAAACATGGTACAATCCACAAAACTACAAGATGTTCACAACTGAGAAGACTGTAGTGTTCATGTCCACTGCTGTTCAGATCCTTGCATCCCACAGAAAGAAATACAATGGAAACATATCAACAATAATTATGCACTTGCTTGCTGTAGTAATGATTTCATAACATGGCACACCCACAATTAATAGACTCACCTTTCTTCAAATTTGACCTTAGCTTGGAACCTTGCCTTTTTCCTCTTCATGGGATCCTTCAGGTCCTTAACTGTCGTCTTCTCTAGAGTAAGGTCAACCGTATATCGTGTGGGCATCAGATGGTTGTAATTGAGGACCTAAGTGTGCAAGAAACAACATAACTGAGCTTCTTACACATACAAAGTGCTTCAATGAGAAAAAATTTTTTACATATAGTGACATGGTATGAACATAAAAGAATAAATTAATATAGCGCAGCGCACGATTACTGGCTGGTGGAATATTCATACGGTAGCCTGGGAGCGAAAACCTTATGCAGTAACAGCATCATGTTTGGTCTTGTCCTTCTCTTTGCCTTTGTAAGCACAGCTGACCTTGTCATGCTGAAGTTCAAGCAAATAAACACCCACCCTTCAGCACTTCACCACACCCCATAGGCCCATCCACCAGCTAAAGCCATGCACTGCACTACACCTGCATGGTTGCTGCTGATATTTTTTAGGTTTTCACCGATGTTTTGGAGGAACAAACTCATCCGAAGCATGCTTTGGATTATTTGGCTCTTGTACCAGTATAAGAACCTAAAACACCATCATCTGATGTGGACAGCAGCACAAAGACGTATCACTGCAACACGTGGCCACCACGCCATTTCCACTAAACTTCTAAACATATATCTGCATATTGGTACGTACATACTCATCCATCCAACTTTTCTCTTGTAACAATGCACACTTCTTTTGCAACATGGATTCAAGCACTGAAAAAGGCATTTGTTGTAACAGGTTGCTTCTTTTCAAGCAATGTTTCTTTGATTTTATGTACCAATTTACTATAAGAATCTGGTACTGTACGGTTTACAAAGTTACAAACACCGATGATGCACATCTAATCCAGCACACACAAACAGAAAAACCACAACTGTTTATACACAGCCCATATAAAATGTGACCAAAGGGTACAAAAAAATTCCCATGAAACTAATTTCTTTTTCCTGTCATTTTGACAAACTCCTGTACAGGGCCCAAATATTCTGTACAGAGACCGCGAATTTCAAAAAATTTTTGAACCACCTATAAATTATGGGTGTCAGAAATGTGACATAAAGTTCTTGGAGTGATCAGTGAACCACTGTGTTATATGGTGCTTACTTCTCAATGAATGTGAATTTTGAAGAAATTGGTATACAGTACTGCCAAAGTGGGAGGTACTATGCTATCAACATAACATACACAGTGCTTAATTATCTTCAACCAACCTAACCTATCCTGTTCCACCACAAACTATTACAACCAAATAAACCTACCTAACCTAAACTGTCTTAACAATGAAATGAAATCAAGTCAAACATCAGAAAGCATATATTTCTAAGGAGTGAAATAAAGTGTGAAGAACCAATACTTGGTACTAGCAAGAAAAGAACAATGTGTGTCTATGTATGTCAACAGTGTAAAAGTAAAACACGGTATTATGTAAAACATAAGCATCATAATCATGTAGGGGCTATGTAAGTGGAATGTGAACTTGAACCTGACCCGTATGTATGTGTGTGTGTGCGTCACAATTGTCTACAGTCAGTGACAGCACTACAACACATCACATGGCACATAAAATAGAAGTTTCTAGTGTACCTAACTACAAACATGCAAGCTTACCTTCACAAAGGGTTTAATTTTTGACCTCTTGTGTATTTTGGCTTTCCCCATCCTTTTATGGACTTTCCTTGGATATCGGTCAATACCTGCCACTAATGCATGACCATACTGCTTATCAGATGTACCGTCGTCAAAGTTCCTCATTATAATTGCCTTCTTTCCGGCATACCGACCACTCAGGACCAGCACAACTTTGCCTGCTTTCATAATCTTCCCCATTTTGAATCTGAAACAAATTCCCGTAGTGTGAGAAACAAATATGTTTGAAGACTTAAATCTTCTGGGATGTAATGCTGTGTTGAAGCACGAGTAGTATCCGACGTTTCGACAAGAGCCAAATAATCCAAAGCATGCTTCTTGGTCTGCTCAATACAGCGTTACATCCCACACGTCACTACTGGGCTAACCTCAAATATCGCTATTAACCACGCCACAAAGATACAGCAAACCCTTGCAATCCGACATTTGTACAGTATATAATTTAATCTGCACATACTTTATAACCAAAACAAGGCATGCGTAATCTAAGCGAATAACACATCACATTTACAAAAGTATTTCAACACACGTGTGATACAATACTGCGTATTATAATCAACATTGAGTTCTGAAAAAAAGACGGAGAATATGTACTTTCTTACGTTTATGTAATGCTAATATACTTCGCTGATGTTTCCCGATTTTACAAATCTATTCACCTCGCACAACCTAGAAAAAAAAAACACACACACAGGAAAAGGAAGACGCTTTGATATTACCTTCGTGCTGTACACAGATGGCTCTACTATCGATTCACATTCATTTCGGCCGTACTACCAAACTAGACAATCTTTGGTCAGGGGTGTGTGTGTGTGTGTGTGTGTGTGTGTGAGAGAGAGAGAGAGAGAGAGAGAGAGAGAGAGAGACTCCACTGACCTCACTGACACCTTTTGGTCAGACTTGGGAAGTATGTGCCCTTAGTTCGCAATATCAGCTGTAAGATGTCGTTGATGCATGTGTCGTTCTTCTCCAAAGCGGCAAGACTAAACAACGTGGGAAACCTGCTGAAAGAAATGCGATTACAGGGATCTCTATTACTACAGTATAGTCATAAAAATCAACCCAGCACATGTCGATGCACATAACTGCTTGGCTTTAATACACTAGGTATTAATACCACATTTGTTTTGAATTCTTATCACCTGTTGTCATTATCACCTTTGTTCACCCTTATCCTGAAAGTATGTGATACTAATTTTGGGATATTATGGTCTTATAAGTACACACAACTGTCAGAACTTGTTATCATTACATGTTGTTACATCCCCACCCACTTCTTTCTTTATACTTTGAAAGTAGAATTTTCTTTGCCCATCTGGCTGGTATGGGAGTCATAAAGTAAGACAATACCTAAGTGTTCTTAGGATTACAACGTCTTTGTGAAATTATTGCTATATGGTTAATTTAAATTTTCTGTGGTTAGGGACTGAAATCATTTTTTAGACTTCCTAGTTCCAGTTGGAGGAAAATGTGCAGAATGTATTACATTTTTTCAGGAACTTGAAAACTTTCCAGAAGCAATCCAGTCATAAAGCACAGCACTCAAACTAAAACACGACTTTCCAGTTGCATACTGTAACTTGTCCTACGGCCTTCAGAATGTATGTGATTGGACTGATTATGAGGCACGCATGAAGAAACTAGTCAGCATTGTAGGTGAGCAGTTGGCCAAAAATCGCTTGCCTTCAGTGCACCCACACAACTCAATGTTGTACCCACTCTCCCATGAATTCAGAAGAGCCATTGCTACCAGATATCCCAGCTGCTGTCTAAAAAATATATGTAATTATGTATTCTCTTTTTCCATTATAAACAAGAAGTCCGTGGTTGTAATGTTTCTATATTGCCTATGGTAGAGGGAGAATTTAGACAGCCCTCTTTTTAACCATTTCTTGCCACTGCTGCAACAGTCTGTAACTAAAGATGTTGGCCAGATGTCTCACCCTTCAAAAACCTGTAACATTATTTTATGTTGCTGACATGCTGCAGATCAGCAACACAGATGCATCCTGATGTGTGTCAGGTTTGTGTACTTCTTAAAGTAGATGCGTTTGTCAGTTGAGCTTCTACATCTCAGTAGTGTGAACGGATGGTGTATAAGAACAGAAATATTTGAATTAAAATTTAGTTAATCCAAGATGGCACCTTGTTTGGAGCTATTTTTGTCAAAACAAATTGGTGGAAATCTTTATGCAAATAACTGTGCTGATATCTAGATCTTAGTTCATAGTGGTAGTAAAGTTAGTTGGAATATTTTAGTTAAGAAAAGACTGTTTATAAGCCAGGAGAAGACAGGTTATGTTGTAATTGTGATGAGCTGCTGATTATAAATATTGTAAATAGTGTATATGAAAATGGGTATTTTGCTCCAGTATTCTTTGACATATGTGGATTATTTTAGTTCACTTATTTGTAAACAGAAGGTTGTACTGATTCGAAATGGAGGAGGCCATTTCTTAAAGAAGTCTGATTCTTTCGGTCTGTTGAGTCATGTTGATATGTAATTCATTCTCCAAGAGATGTCACTAGGAGGCAGGAAGGGTTAAAAAACAACTATTAAACACTAAGGAAGGCTGCTAGTGACAGTAATTTGCATATGAACATTTTCAAGCAGTCAAGCTTGGAGAGGCTTAAGAATACATTTGAGGTGGTGGTGTGGATTCAGTCAAGTTCTGCTGCATGTATCATATGTAATATTTTTTTTATGTTGGAGTTCTGTCCTCCAGAAATACCTAAAATTTGGATTTCAATGTAATAAATGACCCAAAACAAACAAGTGGCAATACAGTATGGGTATGTGCAATGTACTACTTGTGAGGGTTTCACATCTGCCCATTGCATTCTTGAATTGTTCATTATTTTGTTGATGGAATACAGTGGAATGCAATTCATGGCCACTACTTTTTCTTTATTTTTCAGTCCCTTACTCCGGTTTTTAAGCGTGTTCTGCACTGGTTAAAAGATCTGACCTAGCTCTTCGTTAATGTAAAAAAATTTATAGATCTTAGCAATCATACTGTGTCATCTACCAACAAAAGGGTACAAAATGTCACTATAGCATCAAAATATCATCTCCTTTTCCACTCATGTGTGCAATTAATATCACATATTTCAAAGTCAGTGGGCCATAAACACCATGGCATTCTATAGAATTATTTTGACATAAGGTATTCACTGTGTGCATAAAATAAAGTGAGAAGGGGGGGGGGGGGGTTATTAATTAAGAAAATGAAAGTTGTGGGCTGTAAAACTATTTTTTTTGTTCCCTTAAAATTTTTAGTTTTTAAATT
>Ga0136643_10002541_pt1 | contig 23767 bp, 14 predicted proteins | sample TergutLab28metaG_FD_96883 | JGI IMG/M metagenome (GOLD analysis project Ga0136643, IMG submission 96883) | Labiotermes labralis P1 segment gut microbial communities from Petit-Saut dam, French Guiana - Lab288 P1 (version 3) (version 3) | ecosystem: Host-associated > Arthropoda: Insects >... | reverse complement strand
TGTGTGGGGGTAGGAGGGGGGGGGGGGGGGGGGGGGGGGGGGAGGGGAAGGCAAGATACATCTAATCATCTGCAGAACTACGTTTCTCTTCCGACATCCACTCACGAGATACTCTTGATTAGCCTGAATTATTATAAAGTGTCTCCAGTCAGCCCCAACATAATGAATATTGAATTGTATGTTAATCAAACCGAAGAATTATAAAGATAAACGTCGATTGATGCAGGAGACAGCGTGACGAATATTTTGGTTTCCAACATCACATTGTCGGAACGACACTGAAGTAGCTTGTACCTCTTTCAGGAGGTTGGAGAACATTACTTAACGCAGATTTCTTATATTCTGACCCCTTAAAAAAAGCCTATTTGTAACAGAGACGTTTTACTCAGTTGACTGCTTAGGTTATGGCTGGTCCTTTGTAAGGTTATACAGATGATAGTGCAACAGACGATTTTAATTCATATTAAACTTTAGAAGTTAATTCAGTTTTTGTTTGACTGTCCAAATTCAGATGGTTTCAATGGCAAAGGACTAGTTTAGGTTTAATATTTCTTAGAGTGCTCCAAATTTAGTTGGTGCAGTTGGAAAACAAGCATGAATTTGGTTTAAAATATATATCAGCCCTGAAATAAACTACACATAATAACATTATGAACAGATTATGAGATTAGATGAGAGAGCGTGGAACACGCACACGGGAAATGAAAAATTCACACAAAATAAGTTGCGGGAAGCCTGAAAGGAAGAGAACGTTGGAAATTAGTCTGGAACCCTGTGAAGGTGGAACTGGATAATCTTGGATGTGTTAAAACATTAATGACTCCCGTAGGAATCTAGCAGGAAATTTCTGGAGGTCTTCGCTCTTCTGGGATGTTGCGCGGCGTAATTTGGTATTTGTTTACTGACGTTTCGGGAAAATATGTTGGTCCCATCACGAATAACATATCAACCTAAGCCACGCAACAACTCCGAAGGCGCAGACCACAACGTCATTGCGGCGTAAACCTGATATCTCGCACGGGAATATTTTTTTTTGTCCGGATAAGCAATGGACTCTGCACATGGGGCGTGCACCGCAAAGTCAATCAAAACTGCATCTCCATTTATTATATTCACACTAAATTTCACGTCTCTTAGGAGACTCAAAGTCTGATTAGCTCATCATGTTTGCAATAGCCTGCCACTGCTTCTTACCCTAAGCCGGATAAATCCATGCAGCACACTCGTGCCGTGTTTTCTTAAGATCCATTTTAATTACTTAAGTGTACACCTCTGACTCTCCCGCGTTGTTGTACTCTTCACCTACTTTTTTTTCCTTCTTCTTATTCGGATTCTAAATCTCGGAGAAGAAATGAGGGAGACCTATTTCCTTCAATATGATGGGTCTTCATTGAAACCACTGTAACATTTGGTGCGTTAGAGAGTGTATAGGCCACATGATTGATGTATGTTTTGTGCTGGGGGGATGATGCAGTTACCATGGTAACAGTGAGATTCTCTGGAGGCCTACAATAGCCGAGGTGAAGGAATATGCCTCCAAGCGCTCTCAACTCGACCCAGGCGTGAGTAATCCATCACTGTGCAATAACCCGCTCTGACTTCATCTTGGTGATGGATTAACCATGCTGTGTTCCCTACAACCTGTCTCAGAGGACCGATAGATGGCGTTTGTAGACGAGGCTTGACGTAATTCTGATGTCACTATTCTATCAAGGCAGTGGGAAAGGCATGTCTCAGTCTCTAGAACAGATTCACTTCTTGTCATTTGTATAATTATGGATCAAAAGACACTTTACCGGTATAATTAGTACTGCAGTATTTGTGTTTATTCAGGGAGCCATTTCTGTGTACTTTGAATTTTTTTCATGTGTTCGTTCTCTAATTAAGAAAAGCAATTACCAACACCCTGATCACAAATTCTCTGTGCTGTTGCAGAAGGTACTTTTAAAGTAACACACTTTACTTGTGTGTGTGTTACAAAAAATTTAGAAGTTCATATCCATGTGGTTGTAGACATGCGTCATTTTTCTGTGCATGAACAAGGGTGAAGCCAAATTTTAACAAGGGTAAGATGTCCTAATTGCCCTCATGTACTGCACAGTTTCACTGCAAATCAAATAGGATGAGTACGGGTGATTTCGGTGGCCAAACACTCAAATTTTTCTTCCATCGGAAAACTGAAGGTGCAGTAGCATCCGTCTGGTAGGAGTAGCAGGTGCCAGGAAATGAGGGAGATGGTTTAAGTTCAGGTTATCCCTGGCACTTCATCTAAAAAGCCTGTAGAAACTGCGATTTTTGTTTGGCTGTCTTTCTTTGCGCTTTTATGGAGAAGTGGCCAAGGACTCTTCCGGCTCTTATGTTAGTTGGATGTGCTGAAGAAGTAGTGTCAGTAATAGGGATATGCAAGTGTATATGAGCAACAAATACAACCTGTAGCACACAGTAATATGGACGTAGTCCGTCGACACACGACCTGTGTTATAGCAAATCCAATAGCAGCTGCAAGTTTCGACTGCACAGAGCAGCCGTTATCAGGCAGTATGTATCAGAAGATGTAAAAATAAAATTATACAGCAGTAGCTATACATTCTTTCTTTTGGCGCAACAGCCCCCAGTGGGCCAGGGCCTCCTCATTCATGAGGTTTCTAGCTCACACTCAACGACGCATCACATTCGGTAGGACTGCTCTGGACGAGTGATCAACCGGTCGCAGAGATCTCCACCTGACATACAACACTCACAACAGGCAGACATCCATGCCACCGGTGGGGTTCGAACCCACAATCCCAGCAAACGAGCGACCGCAGACCTACGCCTTAGACCGCGCGGCCACTGGGACCGTATAGCCATACATATGACAATAAAATCTGTGGCCGAGATGTGACATTCACATATACGTTATGTATGGGCGAGATATCGGCCATAGGTTTTATAATCATGTATATGTATACGGCTGTATAATTTTCAGATATGTACTGCCAGATGATGGCTGCTTTGTGCAGTCGAAACATGTAGCTGCTAGGTTGAAGAAATCCAACGAGATGCAAACAGTATGCAGATATTTATTTTCTGCTAAATTACTCTACATGTTTCGGGCGTCCATCGCGCCCATCATCAGGAGTACATAAAACTGTAGTTGCAGCCTGTGGTACAGATCATACTGTCTGGGGAGCAAGCTTCCTCAAACGTGACCAAATCAGTCCTTATTTGGTCACGTTTGAAGAAGCTTGCTCCCCAGATAATATGATCTGTACCAGAGGCTGCAACTACAGTTTTATGTACTCCTGATGATGGGCGCGATGGACGCACGAAACATGTAGAATAATTTAGCAGAAAAGAAATATCTGCATACTGTTGTATCTCATTGGATTTCTTCAACCTAGAAATACGATGCACGGAACCACGAATATAAAACTGTAGCTGCTATTGGATTTGCTATAAAAAAAAAGTTGTGTGTCGACAGGTTACGTTTGTATTTTTGCGTGTTCTACAAATATAACAGAGATGACACCTAAAGATTATAACCTGTAAGTTTGGTTGAACTGAACTTTCTTTTTGAGTTAGCGTTTATTTCAATTTCATGGGAATCTTCTAAGAAATACACGAATCGTGTCAATGGAGGACGCGACAAATATGTTTGTAATAATGAAGGCAGTTGATATGCAAGAATGGGCAAATCAAATTTGGTGTGTGCATATAATTGACTGTAAGGTAATCAGTAATTCATGTTCATTCACGTAATAGTTACGAGCAGTTAATTCAAGGTTGAAACCTTTCTTGTTATTGATTATTATCGTTATTTAATCTGTCGGACCCTACAGAACTCAGGGCTCCGCCGAACACATTTCGAGAATTTGTGATCAGTTAACCCTGCCATATATTCTAAAGTAATAAATAGATAATAAAATATAGTCTAACACAACAACTTTATTAATTTTTAAGAATTTATAGCGACATATTTCGACTCTTAGAAGCCATTTTCAGGCTTAACGTGAAAAATAGAGAGAGAGAGAGAGAGAGAGAGAGAAAGAAAGTGTGTGTGTGTATACATTTGTATATATATATATATATATATATATATATATTACAATGACGTAAAATGGGCGAGATCTCGCTTGGAATAAGTTATAAATTAGACATTATAAAAATATACAAATGTAAAAAATGCATGAATACGTAAGTCTTTAAAATTTTATAAAGTATGACATGACGAAAATAAACGGAGCTGTTGTTGTGTAGGCTGTCTGATCTGAGTAGCTTGTGGGCAGCTTCTAAGTGCGTCTAAGAGCCGAAACATGTCCCTATAAATTCTTAAAAATCAATAAATAATATATTTATTGCATTATTTAATTATTAGATCAAAACACAACAAAGATGCCTTGCCTAAAATTATACTGTAGAGTAAGTTCCTTATTTATTCTGATTGGGGTGGAGGTGAATCATAAAGCTGTGTGCCCTCAGTTCAGACTACTAGGAAAGGCAGCATTACCAGCCCAATAAAACTAACTACCCACCAAAATTTTAGGGGACAATAGAAGTGTTACATTGACTGAGTGCACTCTGCTGTCAGTGTTGAACTTAGCATGTGTAGAGAATCCTACAGAACAATATGTTCTAGGCTGCTACTTGCAGACAATACCGTGCCGTACGTCTGATCTCTGGAGTTTATCCCATTTCAAAGGAACCTGAAAATTATATGTCGCTTTGTTGGTGTTTCTGTGACTTAGTTTCTCTCCGAAGATATCTTAATGGGAATCATATTTAAGTTAGCCTATCAAATGCTACGGTACAGAACTGACAAGAGACAGGTGGGATCGAATATGAGCTGGAGCACTGATAATTTCGTAATTCTATATTTTTAAAGCTGGTAATTTGTACCACACAGATGACTTATCGAGTGATAGGTAGGTTATGTATGTATGTATGAATGTATGTATGTATGTATATATGTGTGTGTGTGTGTGTGCGTGCGCGTGTGTTATTTATATATGTTATTTACGTATGTATTTATGTATATATGTTTATGTATGTGTGTGTGTGTGCGTGCGTATGTAAGTAGGTAGGTGGGTAGGTAGGCGGGCAGGCAGGTAGGTAGGTAGGTAGGTAGGTAGGTAGGTAGAGGGCTAGTGGACAGGCCGACGGGCGGACAGATACCTATCCTTGGAGTTGACCTCAATCCGCTCCTCGCGTAATGTGATCACGAATGTCAAATTTCGGCATGATTGGGACTTAATATAACGTAAATGTTGGCGATGACAGTCTTGCCAGTATTCTGTCATTACTCGGTCTTGCGGAAAAAGGCCGCTGAGTGATTGTCACTCCCTCGTGGTTTAGATATCTCGCACTGTGGCTGAGCGGGCAGGGAATTCCGTCCGCACGAGTTCTGTGTCTGCTGTTGTCGTCAGGTCAATCGTGATAGTCTGTATCATCTGGGCTTCTGCGTCAGGTGATCATGACACTCTAAAGTGACACCGATTCTTCCTTCAAAATTTAGGGTGCATTTTCACCACTACGAGTGGATAATTTTTTATCGTAATTCCGTTATCATGATGTCAATAATATAAGCGTACTGAGCTACGTGAAGATGAGGTACTCAAGCGTAAACCTATCTAACAGACGTACGTTATATTTATTTTTTACTAAATAACAATATAAGGACTGTAGCAGATAGGTTGACAGTGGGGGTGTCATGAAAATGGACTGCGTAATAACGGTGAGAAAGGAAGCCCCTCTCTCTTCTGGTAAGGTAGGCCTACTACTATATGAGCATTTGTTGGCCTGGAAATAAGGAGAGCTATAAACTACTTTAGTCAGGATAGACTGAAACGGGGCCGGGACCTCCAGAACAGATAATGAGAAGTTGTGCACAACATTTCAGTGGTGAAAGCGCATTTCGTTGATATGTCATTAGGATGATGACATTGAGGATGAAGAGCCGGGCAAGGCATTGGGAGAGAATAGAAATATGTGCAGGGATTTGATAGGGTAACCTGAGGGAAAGAGCATTCTTTGAAGACCTAGGAGTAGAGGGGAGGATAGTATTAAATTGGATCATAAACAAAATTGTAGGATATGGACTCCATTTCTCTGTCTGCGGTAAGGGACAGTGGTGGGCTGGTGTGGATACGGTAATAGAACCCCGGGTTCCATAGATTGCGGATTTTCCTTGTCGAACTAAACAGCTATTTGCTTCACAAGAGGGATTCTTTTGCATGGAGTTAGTAAAATACGCAATGGGAAAAGACGGTCTCAACATTCGCAACTCTTAACACAATGGGCCGTTGTAGGGCCGATCATTGGACGAAATGTTTTATGCAAGGGTATCGAAGTTGTTTTTTAATTTTTTGACAATTAGATTATATTTAACAACGGGCGTTTTCTTTACTTTTAAGATTAGCGCTTGATTCTGTTTAGAATCATAGTTTTCTGTTTCGTTAATGGGTTCATATACTTCGCCAAATGTGCATAATGTTGACCTCGGTGGAATAAATTGAAGGAGTCACTGTGTGGGGCATTGCTGTACCAAGTATATATAGCCTGCTGTGTAAAGTTGGGATTTGTGTTCTTTAGTTGTTTGGGAGTTGCACATTGGGGTAGGGAGAGAGGAGGGAACTATGTCCGCGTGCATACAGCATCTGCTGTCGTCTTCGAAAGGCCTGATGTGGGATATCGTAGGAGTTTCTGTTTCTTCAAGTGATCAATGAGTGTTGTTATGATGATGCTTGAAACTGGCATATATGCTTCCTTCGAAAAATTGACAACGTATTTAGTACCATGTGTAGGTCCACCACGCGGAAGGAAAGGAAAAAGAAAGGGGCATAAAAATGGAATGCCTTGAAAATAAAAAGAAGCTGAAAGACAGCGAACAAAATTAGATTATAAACGGTCAAATTAACCAGGGAGAATAATGAAAGAAATGTTATATATGTATGTATGTATGTATGTATGTATGTATGTATGTATATATATATATATATATATATGAAAATAGAGATAAAACGGAAAATTATGTGAAATTTTACAATGAGATTGAAGGAAAACGAAGAGGCGGTTTGTTTGTTTTTTTATAACCCTTATTATAATGTAGCAGCTCTTCAATTTACTTAAGGTATATCATTTAGTAACACATTTTTTATTACACGGCGAAGATAGCAAATTACTGCATAAAAATATGGATAGAAAAATGTGATGCAGAAAGGAAAAGATAAAGAAGGAAAAAGGGGATTCTAAAAAAATAATTAACAAGACAGCAGAAGGAATAATGTCGCAAGAGTAAGACGGGTTTAGACAGGTGCGATCATGTGCAGATCGTGTTTTTATTGCGATACTGCTGATTGGAAAAAACAGAGTGAGCATGTATTTTTCCGAAGCACTTTAAAAACACCGTGTAAAGTGGATGTATGTCTATACCGTAATACAAATAGAAATTCTGGATAGCGGAAACACCCGGCAACAATTAATTAAAGTGTCCCCTATTAGCCACACTATTGGACACCTATATTATTGCTAGTGAGAGGGGATAAAATACCGTGAATACAAAATACGTTTTCATAATGCAGCTTCAGTAACAAATCTGTTGCATGCCGAGAGGATTAGAAAGCCATTTACGAAAGGACATGCTTGAAAATTTCACAATTACAGGGAAATATGAACATGGTAATGCAGGCTTTAAATATAACATTTCTGACATCCAAGGCATTGGGTGCTTTTTTTCCACCTTGACCGTTAAAGGCGGGCCCGTAGCTCTGCCAGCTTTACGTTGTGCGGCGCCTCTCGAGGAGGTTTAACAGTCGATGATGGGAGGTGCTTTCTGTGAAGACTGTTTTCTCACTTTACAAATTTGCTACATTATTACGAGGGGGTGCTGATAAGTCCTCAGTCCGACCTACTTCCCGATGTCGTAGGAAAGAAGGGTCTGTTCATGTGCCGAATTGCAAGTCTTTTCTTGTTACAGAGGCTGAAAGGAAGCATGTTACGCGACGCGCGCGATTTCAACAACATCGAGACGCGAGCTGTCATCAAGTTTTTTTTCCCCTGCAAGGCAAGGCGCCGAAGGAAATTCACGCCATTCTAACAGAAACATTAGGGGAACATGCACCATCGTATGCCACTAACAAAAACTGGGAGCCCCAGTTTAAACGTGTGATTTTTCCACCTGTGATTGATGCGCCTCGTCCTGGACGATCCAAAACAGTGAACATCCCGGAGATTATTGAGCACATTCACGAGCTAATCTTGGAAGATCGCCGAATTTCGGCTAAATCAGTAGCTGAGCAACTGGGCATATCACGTGAGCGGGTTGGGTCCATCATTCATGAAAATTTGGACATGCGGAAGCTCTCCGCGAAGTGGGTCCCGAAATGCCTGAACGCGGATCAAAAACGTCAAAGGTGCCAGTCCTCTGAAAAATTTTGAAATTTATTCCGTGCGGTCCAAATGATTTCCTGTCGCGATTGGTGACCATGGACGAAAATGGAGTGGCGGCATACCGGCTCACCTCGCCCTAATATGTCCCGAGTGCAAAAATCCGCTGGAAAATTTTTCGCCTCGATTTTTTGGGATCAAGACGGCATCCACCTCATTGATTATATTTCAAAGGGCCAAACTATCAACGTGGAGTATTACTCACCTCTGCTGGTGCAATTGAAGGACATTCCGAAGGAAAAACGCCGTGGGAAGTTCACCAAGGGGGTCTTGTTCTTGCACGACAATGCCCCGGCTCACCGGACACTAGCAACCCAGAAGAAACTGGCCTTCCTGGGCTTCCATTGTCTTGATCACCCACCCTATTCTCCGGATTTGGCCCCGTCGGACAACCGCCTCTTCCCTGGACTGAAAAAATGGAAATGTCGCCATTTTTCGTCCGACGCGGAGGTCATTGCTGCCGCCGAAACCTGGTTGGACGGACAACCTTCAGAATTTTTTTTTTGAGTGGCTTGCAAAGGTTAGAGCAGCGGGCTAAGAAGTATATTGTTTTTTGTGGGGAGTCTGTTGAATAAATCCCGAGTTCGGTCGCTGTAGCTTGTTTCCTTCCTGGTCGGGTTAAGAACTTATCAGCAGCCCCTCGTACACGTGTTGATATTTTTGTTAAAAGTCTAATTAAAAGTAAGTGGTGATGTGGTAGAATAGACATCCGATATAATTGATTGAAAGATGTGAAGTTACCGTTTCGTTATCAGGCTGTGGTTGCTGTCGTTGGTGTTGTCAGCATGACAACCGAGGATTTTCTTATCAGTACATCCTCGGTTAAATTATATTACTGAAACTGTTCAGGTGTTCGTGGGTCGACAATTATTTCCTCGAGGGGCACATATTGGCCAGCACTGGTTACAATCATACGAAACACCTACGTACACTGCATGGACAATACGCTGCATTTAAAATGTTAAAGGCTGTGGTATACGAGTATAAAGTAACCAGTCTACTTCGAAGTGTTGATAAGAACACTAATTAAATGAATAAATCTTTCAGTCAGCAGTGCGGTAGCCTTTTTATTGTACACGCGTTGCGCAATTCAATACGAAATTTTCTGGCGACGCATGTTTTTATCGACTGAGTATCGCTGAGATGTGGATAGTCATTCAGTTTCTGCAGCTATCCACGCAGTTTGTCGTTGCGTAGAGACAGCAGTATTTAGTTCCGGAATGCTGCTGCCAATGATCGCTTCCACGTCGTTTAGCAATGTTAAAGGAATTATAGTAAGTATTCCGGACGAAGTAATTTTTATTGTGTTCAAGAAACAGCATGGGCTTGATACATTGGTTAGGCGTGCGTTCTGAAGATCCATTTGGGGCGCTTCTACGTGGGAGAATGTGGGAGATGACGAGAAGCAGATTGCAATTAAATATAGACTCCTGTTGTACGAACGAGCCTGTTTCTTTATTTAAGATATCAGTAATTGTAAACGCAAGAATTTTTCATATTTGTCTTTTACCTCTTTTCTTTTATTGGTGTAAGGTAGCTTTTCTCCAAGGTTGAACTTCATTTCCGCAAGGTGTAGCGGGAAATTTCAGGTGTTACATGATTGCAGATAGAAGGAAACTTATAAATGTTTGTAGTTTTTCAAAATAAATTTTTTACTTTACATACGTAGTATGGGGTAGGTCTAGTATTTGGAAAACACTAATCCTCCAGTTTTAAAGAATGTACATTTACAGGACTTCAGGGATACTAAGAACCCATTCTTAGTTACAGTTTTGGAATGATTTTGTATAATTTTTTATAAGACATTATGCATCAATACTGCTTATGGGTCTTTGTGGTACCCATAAATTAGTTTTTAAAGTAAATAAAATAGAAATTTTTTATTTTTTCCGGCATTTACTTCCGGTGGTTTAAGCAGAAAATGAAATATGTTATAGTCCAAGATTTGAGTTATTAATCTGACAACACCGTAAAACAGCCGCCCCTTACCTGACACCTAACATTCCCACGTATTGTGCCACACTCGGTTCTAATGTATTCTATTCTATATAATAAATGAGGGTATAATATTACATTATAAAAAAAGGTAACGTTTTCCCGTTACAGGCCCTATGTGGCCCAGAGGGTGGGTAGAGGTATAGCTCTACTCCTCCATGACCGCGGCACTAGAAGGGGGTGAGTGGTCAGCAGCACGCCCCGGCCGCACTTTACCCCCGGGAAAGACCCGGTATCCATTTTACAGGCGGCTGGGTGGGCCCCAGGGCCGGTCTGAACGGGCGGAAAATCTCGTCCCGACCGGGATTCGATCCCGGACCGTGCAGTCCTTAGTCAGTCGTCCCGACTGAGCTATCCGGGCCACAACGTTACATTATATAATCATATTTTCATCATACACGATGGAGGACACTCGATATGATTTATGGAAAACATAAGTATTATCTTTCAAAGTATCCGCAGAATAAGTTTAATAATATGTATACATTACAGCAACTACAAAATTCTGTAATTTAACGCTGTAAAAAATAACACCGAGTTTCGTGAAATATTTGTTGCAACTTATAACGTAAACTGTGTAAAAAAAATCGTCGTTAGATACCCTTACTCTTTTTTCAGAACAGAATCTTTGGATTCGAAATCAGTCGGTGCAAATCCCTGTTCACATAAGTACTACCCGTATTTCACATGCATCCGCATTTCAATATTCCATGTCCTCTAACTTTCAGGCTATCTCGTCACAGAAGTTTTTAACTATACGTATACTGACTGTAAAACGGAGTTTCAAAATCATCATCATCATAAACATCAAGGATTGGACCCTTTGATCCGTTCCGTCTCCAGAGTTACAGCTACTCGGGCCAGCGCTTCTTTTGTCTTCCAATTGTTTTCCTTCCTTGTGGTCTGTAGTGGTATGATTTCAAATGGATTCGGTTTTGTGGAATTCTTTGCAAGTGTGAAAGCCAGTTCCGTCTGTATTCATCTATCTTGTCTAGTATGCCTGTAATCCGTAGTTCGCGGCGTATGTAGTCATTTGTTTCGTGGTCATAAAGGGTGTAGCCTGCCACAGGTCTCAGTAACTTCAGCCTTACAAAGAAGAAGAATGAAGCGGCAGAAATGAAGTTACCCCATTCATTACGCCTTTAAACTTCGCCTGCTGTAATGACAGCTTAAATCCGAAGACGTGTTTTCTGTTTTCACGAAAAAGATGTGGAAGCATTTTTGGAAGTCACTCACAGGATCCAGTACGCTCTCTACAAACGGGTGGTACTGATTTGTTGCATAAGGCGGTAGTCGGTAAACGTGAGCTAGGCTGCAAAGATGAGATTTATTTTGTAGCACCATAAGGTAGCTTATTGGAAGACCTGATAAGAAACATTCACTATAAAAGGTGACGGTTACTTTATTTCTGTTACTGATATTAAATTACTGTGAACTATACAGCCACAAATTTCACCCTAGAACAGGCCGTGAAGGCCCAGAGGGGGAATATGGGTATAGCTCCATTCTTTCTTTAATCTCGGCGTGGAGATGAGGGTTGGTGGTCAACACCACACCCATGGCCGCTTCCTCCCGCGGAAGACAACCGATACCCATTGTACAGGAAGCTGGGTGGGCCTAAGGGCCTGTATGGACGGGTGCGGAAAATCTTTTATAAAACAGTAGACCTGGAGCAACTTTGTACTTCTTCAGTTTTCGACCTTTACTGGATTGTTCCGATTCAAAATTAACTGCTGGAACCATGATGTCTTTGATACTCAGCAGTCGGTGGATTGGCTTGCTGTGAAATCTGTATCTGCACAGGTCAAAATGACACAGTAGTTTATTTTCCAGTGCCGTATTGGACCTCGCGATCCTAGTGTTTGAGCGGGTCAGGATAGTAGGAGCTTAGGACCGCGCCGAAACTGTGAACCGAAATGGTTGTTGACATATGGGTTTCAGTAGGCTAAAATGCCCCATCGGAAAACTCTACGACTGCGCTCAAACCTTCCCATTAAAAGGAAGTAAATTGGGGGGGGGGGGGAGGCACTGACGAAGGACGGAAGATTTGCGGAAACATGATTATTATTGTTATTATTATTACTAACTGCAATTGAGTTGTCATGTTCTGGTGTTTCCAGAAATCTTCCACAACTGAATGTATGCCAGAATATGTTATATACTCACCAAAGTATCTTCTAGATCTGACTCTGTGCAAACACTCGTTCCTGGGATGCCAATGCTTTTCTACAATTGACTGTGCCGCGGAGGAACCGCTTCGTATTTTTGTTACTACTAAGGAAGCTTTCGTCGGTAAGCCTGTAGGAAAAGACACCACTTGTAGGACCGAAGCCTACCTGGAAATGTATTAATAAAATTGCTCCAAATAAGGAATTGAATGTGAAACGAATTCATTTGGACCTGATTGCAGACCAGTGGCAGGGTCAGGTAACACGGTAATGAACTTTCGAGTGCCGTGAAGTAGCAGCGGTTCTTGAGTAGCCGATTAGTTCCAGATCATGAAGAATCAATCTACTCAGTGGAATGAGTAACTTAGTAGTTTGGGTTTTAAATTTTTTGCGATGTGAATATTTTGAACAAATTTTCCTTATTATTTAATTAGCATACCAACTAATGTACATACATAAAATTTCACATTAACACACCTAAAATCCCTCCAACATGTTTCGATCCCAAGATCATCTTCAGGGAGCTACACTGCTCATTGCTAAAGTCACATTTTTAAAAACATTCAGCAGGGTGCTGTGGGAGCATGCTGCCACAGCACCCTGCTAATATAAGGAAAGTAATCAGTGAATGTTCTTAAAAATGTGACTTTAGCAAGGAACAGTGTAGCTCCCTGAAGATGATCTTAGGATCGAAACATGTTGGAGCGATGTTAAGTGTTTAAATGTGAAATTTTATGTATGTGCATTAGTTGGTATGCTAATTAAATGACTCTACGAAATGCACGGTGCAACGATAAAGAAAATTTTTCCTTAATTTGGCTGTGCTGTTTCGCAAAAATGAGGCTGTGTTTCTATTGTCAAAGCTCTAAAATATAACTTTAAATACTACTTATTTTATCTTAGTGACAGCGATGCTGCACCAAGTTACCAGAAAATGCATGAGAGAAGGTAGATGTTTATGGCAGAGTTGCGTTCTGTCAACACCCCAGTTTAGCACATTTTAAACCCAAATATGACTAATAAAAGAATAGAAAGACGGGGAAATAAAATTAACATCAACTTCAAGAAGCAAACATTTCAACAACCTCCAGTTTCTCGAAGAAGCAATAAAAATTTTGAAGGTCATTGTTTTGTGGAATGTGACACTGGTAGTTTTTCCTGATGTTTCAAAGGAGCGTGCTGCATTCACATTGCCTTCTAAGCATTAACCTTCAAGATGGAGGCAGTAGATTTCTCTGAAACGTCGGTACTTATCTTCTAGGCTTTACGCTGTTACATCCGGGAGACAGGAATTTCTACTGCCATCGCCTTAGAAACCTCAGATCTCAATAATGATTAATTCAGAATGTAATTTGCAGGTACAGATGCTGAAACTTTATAAATTAATATGCAAATATGGCCTGGCAATTTCAGGAGACAACTAACACAGCATGTGGAGAAGGAGATTCGATTAGAAGTCAAATAGTGATGAACAGCAAAATTATAGAAGTTCGTCACTTCAAATGTTTAATAGTACACCGACAATAAGAATGCATGTGGGCCGGGATAGCTCAGTCAGTATAGCGGTTCATTACGGGCCGGAGGGTCCAGGGATCGAATCCCGGCAAGGGAAATATTTTCCGCACCCTGGGAGCCACCCAGCCTCCTGTCCTGGTCGTTACCGGGCGTAAAGCGGCCGGGCCGTGGCTTTAACCACCCTCCCCCATCTAGCGCTGAGGTTAAAGGAAGAGTATGGTAATACCTCTTCTCCACCTCTGTGGCGCCATGACAGATTATAGGGTGAAATTTGCTTTAATAACAATGCATAATTGCTATACGATTAACGTTTATAAGAGTTAATTGCTTTTTTTTTTACATGGCGCAATAGTCCCTAGTGTGTCAGTGCCTCCCCATTATCAAGGCTTCACGAGCATACTCAGACACACCACGCTCGGTAGAATTCCTCCGGACGAGTGATAGCTCGACTCAAAGACCTCGACCTGACAGATCCATGCCCTCGGCGGGGTTCGAGCCCACAATCCCAGTAAGCAAGCGGCCGCAAACCTACGCCTTAGGCCATGCGACCACTGGATTCGGCCGTCGTGTATAAACCGTCCAGTGTAGTTCCGAAATATACGATAGAGGGAAAGTCCAAATCTTCACCTTTTATGCACAAACATCTACAATACCACTCAGAAACACAAAGTTTCTGTTGTATAGATTAGTGCGAAAGGGTTGGGTCTGGCAGTAATTGGAGTTTACTGTGAGCGTCATACGAAAGGTAATATATTTCATGTTGTCAAAATGAAATTCTTTTATGTTATAAAAGGCACTGCGTATATATACTACTGTACTGTAAAGGGGTAATGCACCGTGGCTGCGACATGTCCCGCATGATTTAACACTAAAAGAGCTCTGAATTTTATCCACAGTAATTGACTGACTCCATGGGGCAGAGTTCCTGAGAAGCGAATAGTATCCCTATTACTGAAGAAACTGGCCATATTCTGTACAGCCAGAATGTTCATTACCGCATTCACAAAAACCCGCCACCGCATCCTATTCTGAGATATTCCAACACACTTCAATCTATTTATTTAAAATTGATTTTGGGCGCATTTGCAAAAGAGTTATGTGAACCGGCTGTTAGCTTCGTCCTGTATGTTTGTCTGTCGTCCTCCCTTCCATCCGTCAGTTTGCATGGAACGAGATAATCCAGCTGGATGGATTTTTTTTTTAAATTGAATACTTTGCAGTTTAGTAAAATTTGTTGACATATTGTGATTTTGGTTAAAATCGGAGGACATTTGCCATTCATCACCATGATTATCCTTTATAAATGACACAGATGTATTCGCAAGATGCATGATGAAGATGAGAAGTTTTTTTTTGAGACAGACGTGATTTACGAACTGAGGCTGAAGAAACAGTTGAACATTGCGCATGGAACATGATCGATTTTAATCACACTGTAAAGAGTTTTCGATTGTAAAACTCATGCTTACAATATCTCGATTATGGTCGAGTATAATTCTGTTTGTAAAATGCGGAAAAATCTTACAAGCGCGTTAAAATATTGGGCAAATTTCTGGCAGATATTTAAGATACAGGGGCAATAATAGAGCGAAAGCTCCGAAAGTATTATGCCCTGCACACATTTTCTAACTTGTAGTAGTATTATTCCATCTATGTCTAGGTCTTGCTTTTCTTCTCTTAAATTTTCCTACCAAAACTGTGTGTGCATTCCTCGTCTCTCACATGCTTTCCGCATCTCATTTTTTTTGGGTTTGATTGTCTTAATACTATTTGGCGGGGAGTACGTATGAGGCCCTTCATTACACATTTTTCACCAGACTTCTCTTATTTCTTCCTTCGTACGTCCAATTATTGTCCTCGACTGCCTTCTGTCAGACATCATCACTCTGTTTTATCTCCACGCCCCCCTACAATTATTTTACTCTCTATGTTTTTGGTAGCAAAGAAGACGAAAGATTCCAATTCCGAAAGGAAGGAAACGTTCCCCGAATTTGATCTATCATTAATTAGTATATGAAAATGATTAAAAAGAACTAATTATGAAGTACAGCTGATTTGAATAAGAACTTAAGGACGGCCGATTACAAGACTACCAAACTGACAACTGAGTGGTCTTGCTTTTGTTGTTGTTGTTGTTCTTTTTGTTGTTGTTGTTGCTGTTGATGATGATGATGATGATGATGATGTGATCGTAATATATGAAGGTGGTGGAGTGGCTGGGTGATGGCGTAAGATCCAATAAATAGTCTACGAATATTTTAAATCTTCTTAATGTAGCACTACTGCGAACAAGGAGTTAATTTGAGCAGTAAAGTGATTAATATGTACGGGGGAAGTCTGGTGTTCAAATCGGGGGCCGGAGAACCTGCTGTTCTGAATACATTTCTTTACTGTTTTCCTTCCTATATTCAGGTGCAAAACAAAGATAGCCCAAGGTTGCCGACTTCTGCAACCTCTCGGTTCCAGATTTTAAAGTCGTTGTTATTCGCGTGTCTTTGAAAGTCTTATTTAAAAAATATATTTCTGTCTCCAAAACGGAATGACAGGGAGACGATGTTGAGGGTCATGATGCGCCACATGGTTCACGGTAAGCCGCATGGTAGCCCCACTGTTGCCACATTCCGGCCACGACTTCTTTTTCTGTAAGCTGTCGGAAAAGCAGGCTTCATTTTACTCTGAAAAGTAGCTTATATGCCTACAGACGGCCTACACGCCCACTGATTTTGTGCATCGTGCATTTAGGTTACTGAAAGATTAGTTTAATACATACCTTTTGCATTTTGCCTAATTTTGCACTTACCGTGAGAAGCAGCACACTTTGTGCCTTTTAACGAATGTTATTGAAGCTACGGCCAGCAATTGAGGCTTGGGCAGATTACCAGCTGCTGCCACATCTTTGCTGACACTTCGTTTTCATTGTACGGTCCAACAACTTGTGCCTTCATTTGTCTGTGAAGACAAACACTGAAAAGGAAGAGGCACTTCACCGATGCATTGCTGATGTCTGTCAAACCATTCGCAACAGCCCCTGGACCTTTGAAAGCGTGTGACATTCCGTGATCAGGAGTGCCCCCGCGTGCATTGATTTAGGTGGAGGAAATTTTGAGTACTCTTTGTGAACTTGACAAACAGTAGGAACTCGACATATATGAAATTGAGATCGTGTGCTGTAAGGGTGTTATGTCAACTGAAATAAAATATTAAGCAGTTAAAGTAATTCTTTCTAATCTTTCAATTAAAATAAAAGCCACTTATTTCTGGACGTAGGTTTATATGAACGTTTCTCTTTGCTCTGATGCGAAGAACTCACTCTTGAAGTTTGGCCAAGCGTTTTAGATACACCCTGTATAAAAAAATAAAGAAAAATCAGAATTGTGTTTCATGTAAGAAGATATTCAGTCTTTTGTAGAATTAGTTATGTAAATTATATCACGAAATTACTTTAATTGGTTAACGGCTTCATATTCTTACTTTCGATGCCAGTGGCCGCGCGGTCTAAGGTTCGGGTCTGCCACCGCTCGCTTGCTGCGACTGAGGGGTTCGAATCCCGCCGGTGGCATGGAAGTCTGTCTTTTGCGAGTATTGTGTGTTGTCAGGTAGAGGTCTCTGCGTCGGGCTGATCACTATCCAGAGGATTAGTACTGAATGTGAGTGTGGAACCTCACAGACGAGGCTAAGTCTGACTGAGGCTGTCGAGCCATGGGGGGCAACTTTCTTTGTATGAAGTGGACTGCGTTTTAAATATAAAAGTACAGTAATGGAAAGGAATATGTAGGAAGGGGAAGAGAAGATTACAACGACTTTTGAGAGAGAAATTATCGAAATCTGGAAAACTTATATTTTAATATGGAAGTAATATCTGGGTTGACAAGAAGAAACAAATTATTAAAATTCAGTCAGAAGAAATTAAATTTGTTCGAAGGGTCAGGGAATACGTTACATAATACGGAATCAAATCACTGCTTTACTCATGTCAACACTTAAGCGTGACATGCTAATTAAACCAGATGGGATTAAAAGTCTTGCATGAACAGCGTCTCAATACACCAGCAGCAAAACTCCATACTTCCTGTGCAGGCAATGGGCTGAAGTGCTTGAAAGGCTAGGCTTGTACATGAACAGGTGTCACTAATATATCTAAACCTGTTAATGGTAATATAAAAATTAATGTTTGTGTGGGACTGAGTCTCATTGCACGTATCGTAATAACAACATTGAGTATTTGCAGTTGAAATTACGTACAAGCATATAGGAGGCGTGGATAGTAAATAGAAAGGTTAATTAAAAAACTTTGTTTAATTAAGCTAGTGTATGTACATTTTGTATCCTTCACAGTATGAATAATTTTCATCAGAAGCCACTCAGCGCTGCACGCGAGTCTTCCATTCCTCGAGGCATGCATTGTGGTAACTAACACGGCCGTTGCCTTCTTCATATACCTCATGCTAAAAAATATGGGAAGTTTCAGTAGCGGTTTCCTTCAGTTTCAGGAGAATTTTGATGCTTAATCTTTTCTCTCCCTGTTTGTTAAGCGTGATGGCGGTGAGTCAGAACGTTTATAAAAATTAACATTCGACGCGACAGCTCGGTAACGCATGAGAGTGGAGAAAGATTTAGCGGTAGGCAGTAGACTGTAAATATACATTCGTAAGCAGGCGTCATGACTGGGAGCTGTGCGCGCATTCTCGTTATTTAATAGCCACACCTCGTTAAGTTATTTTATTTGTTAAAAATTTCTTGTACTGTTATTAGTCGGTACAGTGATTCGCTACGGGATGGACGATCCGCGGATCGAATTCCGGTAGGGCGAGATTTTCCACACCGTCTAGACCGGGCCTGGGGCCCACCCAGCCTCCTGCACAATGGCTATCGGATCTGTTTTACGGGTCGTGCCGTTGACCACTCAACCCCCATCTAGCCCTTAAAGATACAGTAGAGCTATACCTCTGCTCCCCCTGTGGGCCTTCGTGCCCTGTTACAGGTTGAGCTTCACTTATGTGTATGGTCACATCGGTGAAGAAACTTACGATAGTGGTCTTAAACCTACTGAAGTGAGCGCTAAGGTAAAGGTAAAGGTATAGTTTTCAACGTGCTCAATTAAGCGCCGAATCATGTAGACATACGGGGAGTGACATAATTCTACGTATTTTTACCTCGACATGAAGTGAAAATAGCGTTCACCTTCACGCTTCGATCGCCTTTCTGTCGAGGCAGTAACCTTCATTAACCATTGAACAGATGAGTGGGTCGGCCCCAGAGCCACTGTGGAGAAGATTTCGAGTTATTTTGCCCCTGCTGGAAGTCGTCTTCCGCCCCGTATTCTAGTCACTGTACGTACAGAACAATCTCTGCTCTTACTACTGAGGCTTCTACGCAAGGAAGTTGAAAATACCGACTTAATCGCTAAAGTGAACACTGCAGTTTTTACAGTTTTCTCGCACGCTGTGAACATGAATACACACACACACACACACAAACACGTACAATAAACCTGGCGGCACACGAGCCGCCGGTTGCAAGTTACTGATCCAGAAAGTTACTTCAGATTGTCGTGTTCTGAATCTCCTTGTGTCAGAGGACAGCATTGTAACGTTGTCCACTTTCGTTTGGTTTCACCACTTCAGAGAAACTCCGAGGTAGAGATTGCATTACAACAATCCATAACAAACAGAACAATTTATGGTCGGGTTGTAGGTAATCTTATCAGAAGGAACAGTTTATTCAAGCAAATATGAATGGAACTGAAGCATTAGAGATTAGTTGGAATATGATAGTTGACTGAAACCAAACTGAAGTTACTGTTACACTCTTCGTTCCTGTAATATTGTCACGTCTATGTGTTCGCCCTGTCCCTTCCCTCCCTCCAAACCAGATTACTTTTTAACTGTTCGACAGATTTTCAAGACGTGATGTCACAGACAGTCCCAACTTCTGTCACTGAACTACACCATGTAATACCAGCATTGCTTGCTTATGAACGTGTGAGATGCCAGAAACAAACCTCTGTGTACAGTATAAATTGTGGCACTTGGTTTGGAAGTAAATCTAAAAAAAAATATGGATCTTTGGTGAAAGAAACTGTTGTGAAGAGCTCAGAAGTCATAAAATTATTGGCTCTTTGTTCTGGAATAACGACTTATGGGTACCTAAATATACCAGTGTTTCGATGGAACATACTGCCTTCTTCTTCGAGGTAGACAGGTCCATTTTGTAAATGTATACCCTGAAGATGGGTTCAGTTGATCCCACAGAAACATTGGTAGACTCGAAGATTCCAAAGGATCGTCATACCCTCTAAACTTCAAAGTATTCAACAATCAACACGAACTAACATTCTAACAGAGTTGGATCTTCAACTTCCAAAACTCAGGAAAACATGGCCATCGCACGTAATTTACATTTGTCTGTGGGCTGGAGGCGATAAGTGACGAATCATTGGAGCTAGGACTGAAGTTTGTTTGGAGGCAGCCTGCAGACTGATTTGGGCCTACACGCTTCGTACGTATGTTAAGAAATACCAAGATTACAGTGTCCTGAGATATGTAGTGTGGCAGATAGGTACCATTGTTTCGCATGAGCTTACTACTTCCTTCTTCAGGGTATAAGAGCCACTCTTCTGCACTGATTTTTCTCTGCAACACGTAATTATTCATTTATACTCGTTGACAGTTTCTTGTTACTAAAATATGGCGTCATAACTTTACTGACTTTTTGAATCTCTTTGGAAATAACTTTCTCCATTGAAATATATATTTTGTGACTTATGGTTTCGTACAATGAGACATTTCCCCTAAAGGTGAAATGTAAGCCCCGTCGCATTTTTTTGTTCATCAGTATGCAATGTAATTTAATTAGCGTGTCGGCTGAAACTTTTCACGTTCTTTAGAAACAATTAATTAATTGTGCGTAATGATACAATCGTGCATAGCTTCAGCTATACGATTTCCCTTTTTACATACTGGAAAGCGAAGCTTGATGATGGCTGTCCGGTAGAGCCGAAATATGTAGCTTTTTAGACCACTGAAACAAAGTGTTGTGAATGGAAGATTTGTCTTTTTGTTACGTATTGTATTAGTACAACGGGGATGACACACATTAGGACAATTACTTTTGTCATATCTGCTGGAAGCGTTATTATTTCTGTTGCTTCTGGCGTTATATGCACTACACATAATTATTTTAAAAAATGGAAATCTTTTTTTTCTTTTTCTCGATGACAGGTCTTTTTGATTGAAGTAAGACGTATGCTTTTATAACTGCGTTATCCGGAAGTTGTAATTTTTAGAAAGTGCTCCTGTCAGTGGAGTCACGTATTGAGCCTGTAAATTTTGGGCGTGCCATTCCCTCTTGGTAGCGGGTCTCGTGTCTGTTTGGTGGAAGAATATGTCAGAGAAAGAGAGTTTACGTAGACGAGTGGTGAAAGGGTAGGAATGTCTAGTGTGCGTGAGGACGTGAAACGTGTATACGAAGTTTTGGCCAGAGAAGTGAAGCGAATAGAATAAAGGCCTAAAGATTTTTCAGAAATTATGACGCGCCTCCAAATTCTAGGCGCTCAAGATGCTGTGTGAAGCAAGTTGCATACTGGGGATCCGAAATTATAGAGTGACTGAACTTGGTATGAACGTTGTGACGCTGGAGGTTAGCCATTGCCATATATTTAATCTCCCATGGGCAGTAGTAATAATATGGAGGACGCGCGAACTTTGCGAGATGGTAGGGAGCAACACTAGCGATAGTTGCGGTGAGGGCTTGTTATAGATCGTGGAATAATATGCAACTGTTGTTAGGGTGGGTGCAAGCTGTGGCGCAGTTGGTTGGGGCATTGCGCTACAAGCCGGAAGGTCGCGGGTTCGATTCCTGATGGTTTCGTTGGAATTTTTCACTGATGTAATCCTTGTGGTCCGGGTATGGTCCTGGTGTCGACTCGGCCTCTAACGATAATGAGTACCAGGAATATTTACTGGCAGGTAAAGGCGGCTGGTGTCTAGGGCTGACAACCTTAGCACTTTCATGCGCTGATTGTCTAGAAATGTAAAAGCCTCAACTTCCTGGAACCCTCGGGACTTGTCCAGGCCTGTAATTTTTTATTGTTAGGGTAGCATTTTGTAAGATGTAAGATAACAACATGGCGGGCTTATGAAAATATGAAAATTTTCTCTAGCTTTCGTTTTGGTGGCCGTAACTAATAAACCATTTTAGCTAAGTAGATATAAATGAAATGTCGTATGGGGGTAGGTTCTAAACATACCTACACGCTGTGTGTGAAATGCTCTTTATTAGTCACGAGTGGCAAACGTAGCTGCTATGCGAAATTCTGAAGTTATTTCCAACAAATTTAACATAAACATCATTTGTATTTAAGTGATAATTATTTTAAAATGTCTGAAAATAACATTTGCAATATCAGCACGTCTGTATAACTAGAAATCTGTACAACAGAAAATCAGGTTTTGTTACTTAAGTTTGTTTACAGGTGCCGTCAATTACAACAGTACAATTGGTTTTCCTTATTTTAACGGCGACATGTTTCGTTCCTCCCGACCATCGTCTCGTCATCGTACGGAACCTTAAGGCATATGCAGTGCAATCATGTAGCGTGAGATCCCATAGTACCTACAGTTATATTGAAATATATGTAAAATATTACAAACTGCATAACGTCGTGTAGTTGTGTAGGAAATTTTATTGGCAATAAATCTTCGTTGGTCTGAAAATGGAATTTAAAATATATCGTATTTTACACTTCAGAGTTTATAGAGTGTTTGCACTTGTCACAACTTCATCATTTTTAGTTCTTTTGTTGTTGCTTTTCTTGCATGTAATTTTGATTTCGGGTATCTTGGCCTTTCCTTTTCTTTGTACGTTGATATAACGGATGGTGACTGTGGACTTCAACAGTTTTGAAAATCCAGGAACGAAAGTGATCTAAATGTAACTTATTTATAGATTACACAAACGTACGTCAGCAAAATCTATTTATTCTAGAGTAAGGCTACATGTTTCGACTAGATGTTAGTCATCTTCAGGCACCTACAATTTCGTTACCAGATGGTTTGTCCACTTTGGGATCCCATAGTGTTTACATGTGGATCCACATGTAAACACTATGGGATCCCAAAGTGGACAAAGCATCTGGTAACGAAATTGTAGGGGCATGAAAATGACTAACATCTAGTCGAAACATGTAGTCTTACTCTAGAATAAATAGATTGTGCTGACGGACGTTTGTGTAATACTAATTGATTTTCAAGCACATCGTGATGCCTTCATTCAGAATTATTTATAGACATACGTAACAAAGGTTGAGTGTCAAAAGTGTAGATTGAGTATCAGTTTTATGATATGAATGAAAATATTGAACAACGTAGGCAATGCACGTGTAACGTAACATCGTGGCGCGTTCGCCTAACCATTGTTGCCGTGGAAACACAACAGTGCCATCCCTTTCTCTTGTTGTTGATCTGCATGTAGGTGTAAAGCGTTAATTGTTGCCATGGAAATGCAGCGTTGGGGTCCGTTTTCACTGTTGCAGAGCTGCATAATACTGCTGTCAGCAATATGAACGCGTAATATGTTTTCTTTTGGGTAATTCCCCGGCGTCACAATGCTAATAGCCGACGTTTCGGAATCCTCTATCAGTTCCATCTTCATAGGCATCCACCTGC
>Ga0136643_10002539_pt1 | contig 23774 bp, 13 predicted proteins | sample TergutLab28metaG_FD_96883 | JGI IMG/M metagenome (GOLD analysis project Ga0136643, IMG submission 96883) | Labiotermes labralis P1 segment gut microbial communities from Petit-Saut dam, French Guiana - Lab288 P1 (version 3) (version 3) | ecosystem: Host-associated > Arthropoda: Insects >... | reverse complement strand
TAACCTTTTGACGCCTAATGTCAACTATAGTGGTCGTACCGCACCGCTAACCTCTAAAGTTGCATTTTATATATTTATTCAACAAATATAGGTACTAAATATTTTAAACATGGTGTATACTCTTCGTTTTTTTCTCTTCAAAATGCAGTTTGTTTCATAATTTTAATTTATTTGGTTCCTGTATTATTCACATTTTATATACAGGGTGTGCTAAAATTAAAAAAATAATTCCGGCGTCAAAAGGTTAACAGTAATGTCCGCTTTACCAGGAAATTTGAGTCCCTGTCAATGTGGCCTTTCAAAATATGAGTTATGTTATTCTGTGCTGACAGCAGTAAGGACGTTCTGCACTTCGCCGATAATACACTACATGTCCTGAAAATAGATCACGTCATGCAGTAAGCAGTGAATGATTTCGAAATATTCAACGGCCTAAGCAGGGTTCAGTTTAAGAAATTTAATGTAGTGAATATTTCTTTACGATAAAAGAAAGGCCAAGATATAACTTGTCAGTAAAAAATTGCGCAATATGCAAATATCCTTATTACGAGGAGTCAAGTTAAAGAAAACCGTTTGCTGTGGTCGCAGGACTCGTAACTGGTATTGTGTTGTCACAGTAACATATAAGCAGTTTTACGTTTTAAATCTTCGCCTTTCCACTGAAGGTTTCTTGATTTGAAAAAATAAATCTTACACCCGAAGATACTGAAGTTTAGATGAAAGGGCTTATGCATTTGGGGCTCGCAAAATAGAACATACCACGAAGGCCCAATTGGGGAATAGAGGTATAGTTCTACTCTCTTTTGTACATCTACGCTTGATGGAGGCTGGTGGTAAAAGCCACGTCCCGGCCGCTTTACCCCCGGGAAAGACCCGGTACTCAATGTGTAGGAGGTTGGGCGGGAAATAGGGCCGGTCTGGACCGTTGCAGAAAAACTCGCCCCCATCGAGATTCGATCCCTGGACGATTCAACCCGTAGCGAGTCATTATACCGACTGAGTTATCCCGGCCCGAGGAGCTAGAAAGCATATCAATACAATACGAGAGAGCTTTAAATCACAGAATTGAACGTGCTGTAACCACCTCTCGTATTTCAATTTTGAGTACTTAGTTTGACGAACGGGGGTACTAAGAACCGCAATTACTGCCAATAACTCTAGCCAAGGAATAAAATTTTATTCCACAAAAATATTCAAATTATTCGGAACTGATGCATTGTATTTTAAGGAACCCGAAGATAATTATTCGTGCATTTTTCGTAGAATTTCTTTTAAAGCACTGACAGGCATTCAGCCATTAGCGTGCCAACACACGGATACAGCATTTTCAACTTACAGTGTTCATGCTTCGGTTATCTGCCCCAGGAAATCCACACAATTGCAGTGTTATTATTTTGAAATTTATAAGAAATCCCCTTAATGAAAAATACCATTCGAGCATTTATTTTCTCTTTTTTTCGTGGCTAGACAGCCAAGACATCATCTTTGTCGAGGCTTCACTATCGTACTCAGACACACCACAGCTGGTAGGACCCCTCTGGACCAGTGACCGGCCCGTAGCAGACAGTCCTACCTGACGAAACACAACAACCACAAGAGGCAGACATCCATGCCTCCGGCGGACTCGAACCCATATCCTAGCAAGCGAGCGGCCTCAGACTCACGCCTTGGACAGCACAGAAAAACGATCGAGCTTATTTATTCATACGGCACTATATATATATATATATATATATATAGAGAGAGAGAGAGAGAGAGAGAGAGTAAAATGGCGATAATGTCTTCTGACCCTCAGGAATTCGGAAAAATATATCGGCAATGTTCACTGCTTACAATTGACAAATACGAATACTTACTTACTTGCTCCACGGTGCAGAGTCCTTCTTGAGAAGCTAACTGGTTTGCAGCTAGTCAAGAAATTCCCCGCATTTCACGGAACCCGAAGGTTCACTACCGCACTCACAAGCGTCCGCCACCTGTCCCTATTCTGGGCCAGCCGAATCCAGTCCATATACCCACATCCCACCTCCTGTAGATCCATCCTAATATTATCCACCCTTCTACGCCTAGGTCTCCCCAGTGGTTTCCTTCCCTCTGGTTTCCCCAGCGAATAACTACAATCAGAGTTATAGGTCATTGTCAGTCATGTTGAGTCTACAGTAGTAAAGTAAATGAATCACGGGACGGACAGACCAATGAATTTTTCTTAATAATGAGTCTAAGAAAGAAAGAGTCGTTTTCAAGAAGTTACAAGACGTTAGAGCAGTTTCGTCCCCCCCCCCCTCCCTCTCGATAACTTGCAATTCTTAACAGTTTCTTCATCATTCTTAAGTTTTAATTTAATCGTTTAAATTCTACAAATAAACCCAAAATAAACGTCACAGTCTGAAAGCATAGTCACTTGACCCTGAAGGAAATGATCCCCGCGTCTCTGGCAGTAGAACCCTGTGTATTATTACGTTGCAAGTCGCCGGAAATCCTTAAGAGAGAGAGAGGTTCTGGCCTTGTGACACAGTGCTTTCGTTTGGGAGGACGGGGTTCTCGGATGCCTGATCAATGAACCATTACACTGGCGCTCACAAACGTGTGAGTGCTGAGAAGAACCTGGTTGTCATCTCGCGTTCCTCCCGGCTAAACCGCAGCAAAATTGCTTATTTGCCAACTCATCAATAGCTACTCGTGCTGTGCGCACGTGGGGCACAATGCTTCTTATTAGGTGTTCTACGGCGCTGTATCATGTGCGCATTTTTTTTCTGTCCACAGGACAAATGGCAAGTGGGCCTTCGTTTATCTGAAGGCGAAAGAGAGAGTACAAACATTTAGCGTTGTGTAAATAAAGCAAACTAATCTGTAGAGAAGACATTCAAGTAGAAATAGCCACTAACTGCCTAAAATATTGAACATACGTCATAGGGTTATTTTTTTCTTGGGTTAATATATTCAGCAATTTTCATCTCATAAGTTGGTAAACATTTCCGCTGCAAAATTGCTTGATCACAATGACAATTCCTACAAATTCCAAGTTGAATTCTGAAGGAAATGTGAATATTTTTAACTTGTTACTCCTTTGTATGATATCACTGTTTTGTCTTTACCTGAATCAAAATTTGTCCAGTGTGAAAAATGAAAACAGGATTGTGAACGAAGAAACCGAAAGGCACAGCCGAGCGGTAGTCAGTACAGTTGGACGACGACTTGAGCTTTGCACTACGGTACGGAAATGTTCACACAGAACTGCCCTATAAAATGCCATCGGCTCTTTTAAGATCCTACTTCAGAGGAATATGACTTTCAGGTCACCGTGCATCGTAATAAATTCTTATAATAAAAACCGACTATACGCACTAATTTCTCAAATTAATTTCGGAATAAATTTGATAAATTAGTGCATCTAGTTGGTTTTATTTTAAGAATACTTCAGAGAATTCAATTTCCCTCCCTCTACCCCCCCTCCCAAAAAAACATAAACATATGTCTGTAATTTGTCGCTTTTTTAACAAAAATCAGTGATCATATTCTCTTTCATCACTTCACACATATTAATATAACAAAATACACAAAAGTATTCCGTTCAGAATAACTTTGCAGCTTTAACACATTACATCATAAGGAGAGTTCTCTACGTTTCATATGAAGTCTTGGCCTAAATATCCTTTCTACACTAATGCCGCGCTTCATAAACAACAGAAAGCCATTTCAGCCCTCTTAGGTCTGCCAGTTCAAATTAATTCAAATATAACAATGACATGTCTGACTTCAAGAACAATATCTCTCCACTTACACGAGAAAAAGAATATTTAGCACTATTACACCTGCCAGTTCAGATATTTTCATAACATAAATTTACAATTTCTACTTGGAATGAAAAATTCACTTCATTTGTCCCTGCCATTACGAGAATATTTAAAACAAAATTTACTTCAGAACTTATTTGCTTATGTGGTGACTCAACAGCAATTAGAAGCACAAGTACAGAGGGACAACAAACAGATAAGAGTGCTAAGAAACGTCCAGGATATTCCAAAACGTTTTTTAACTGTGACTACCTTAAACACTAACTTGGCAAGCTTCTTCGGAACTTCGGCAATTATTTATACTGATGTTACGGTGCTATATCCGAGAACACTTGAATCTTCGATAAACAGTTCTTCGACAATTCCGTAACAATTCAACAACGCCACTGAAGTGTGTAAATGTGTGCATTTTGCAACTGAAGAATAACCCACATTCATTTCTGTGTTTTGTGAAAATTTTTACAACACGATCTGCGAATTCGTACCGTCAAAAATCTCCGAGTATCCATTACCATTTTTCTAACACATATGTTACAAAAAAAAACCAACAGGCATTATAAACATTCACACTTTCAAATTTACAGCATTTAGTTTGTTTAACCCATGTCCATAACGCATGAAGAGAGTTGAACATTACCTCGAGGTACAAGGAAGGGGAGCTAAAAAACAAACGCTTTATTCAGACGGCCCAGGGACAGCGTAGACTTCCTTTCATCGGCGATCCAGGCCTGGCTGCCACAGAATGTGAATGCCCCGGCTACCGGCCCTCTCTGCATGAGACCGTCCGCTCTGGTCACACGTATCCATCGAACTTAATTCATGGAACTCCTTATTAACGCTACACGTGATGAAGTCATGTTCAGTAACACCACGACTGTCTCCATACGACCAAACTATAAGAGTTTTGCTCAATGAATTAACGTTCAAGTTACTTCAAATGGCCAAACAGAGGTCATAAATGCCAATTTTCGTCACACTTAGGGCTAAAGTGATGTCTGTAACTAAAAGTAATTATATCCACGTGTTCTGCACGAAGTTACGAAAGTCGAATACTATTTTTGTCGGATAAACTCCACCAACTTATGACAAAATGTTACTTGAACAAGACAAATGTTTAAATCAGAACAATGTTAAAATAAAAAGTTCATAATGAACATCAGTCTTTCACCTTGCAGGAAAAAAAGTTGCGTTTAAACATTGTTTATATTTTTGATTGTCCTCTCAAAATATTCTTAAAATCCCCTGTACCTTTCTCACAATAATTTCAGGAATTTTGACAGAACGGAATCTACAACAAACCAATATTATTCTCTTTTTAAGATCGATGCGTCTACTGTTAACGAGCGAATGGCAAGCGAAATATTGACATTGAACTTGTGAAGTGCATTCCTGGCCTGTTAGCAGTCGTCCCGCTAATACTTGTTCCAAAGAAGCGAGAAAAACTTGGGAAAATCCCAACCAGTTTACTCACTGTAGTCTCAGTCTGGCACCAGACTTCCATAACGAGTAGATGTTATATTGCAAACAGCTAAAAGAATGAAGTTTTTAATTCCAATGCATAAAGAATGACCCCGCTGACTAGAAAAATATATTTAAAATAAAGACTTGTTAACAGAATATTAAATAGTTTTAAAGTTTTTTGCCGTTATAATTTTAAAAAATGGTGAAAATTTAATATAAAGGCCTCAGTGTCTCGCGTAGTAAGGGTGAAGGACATAAAGACACTCTAAGAGAACTAAACTTGTTGATGATTGAATAAAGAGAGACCAACTTGATGTCAATTGCTTTTTTATTTCATTACTTAATGTTCAACATGTTTCGGATGTTAATACATCCATCCTCAGGAGCCTGCGACTTATTTGTTGAGTTATTTCATGGGTTGTATTGCTCTGGTACGATGCGTGTTGGTGTTACGTTGTGGTTTGGCTGGGGTGGTGTGGTATCCGGATGCAGCACTAGTGCTTCAGCCTGCATCCGGATACCACACCACCCCAGCCAAACCACAACGTAACACCAACACGCATCGAACCAGAGCAATACAACCCATGAAATAACTAAACAAATAAGTCGCAAGGTCCTGAGGATGGATGTATTAACATCCGAAACATGTTGAGCATTAAATAATGAAATAAAAAAGCAAATGATTTCAAGTTGGTCTCTCTTTATTCAACTATCAAGATGATGCACGGTCCAATAAACATAAGCTTGTTGAATTGAATTGTTTCCATTCCGTTGTGTATATATACCAAGTTTTTCACTAAGTCCACCGTCTTTACACAAAAATATATTTCGTGTAAAGACGGTGGACTTAATGAAAAATTAATCTTGTTTAGCTGGTTGTAACAATAGATGACTGCTGGTTTATTTATTGAGAGGTAGACTGACACTGTTGAAGAGAGAGCAAAATACTCTAACTTGACCTTAAGTTCACTCGTCGATTTGAAAAGGCAAGTGGTAGTTCACCACGTGCCCTTTATTACATATTTATGGCGGTAAATTTAAATACCATGTATTTACTTTGTGTAATTGTACTGCCTGTAGATAACCAGTACCGGAAATATTTTGGAGTAATAATTTGATATAAGTTAACTAGTGCAATCAGCTGGTAATAAATTATAGTCTAATTTTCAATTTTGATTCGTTAGTGGCCTTTCCAGTGTTTGATGTTTGCCACATTTTTTAAATATATACTACTTCTCTATATAGACTGACAGAATAATTTGTGTCTGTTTACTAGCTGTCTAAATATTGTCACTTGCCTAGCATTCTGGTCACCAGACAGGAATATGTACAAAGTTTGCACAGTATTTACTGCTATACCAACACCATCACTGGCGACTAGTAAAACATTTGTGGTTTCCTAAGAGTACGTTTGATTTGTCCAGTAAATTAACATTTGCGTAAACCAAAAACTGACGAACTCACTTCAATTCCAAAACGTTCTGGTTTTGTGGGACCTCCCCAATGGCAGACTTAATACAAAGATCATGTATAATACAACACGTATCGGTACATAATTGCCTATACGTAATTTATGATGGATTAATTTAAACACATTTTATTAACGTACCTAGAATTTTGGCTCTACCACCCTCAGTGAGGTTATCCAAAAAACCTCACACCTAACAGATTCTTCAATTTCCTTGAAGTTTATAAATAATTAATGTATTTGACTAACACAGAATGTCTGACCATCAGGTAATATAATTGGTGATTTATTGAACTAACGCAGAATATCTGACCAACAGGTAATAAAAATTGCTGATTTATTGGACGGATTTATAACATCTGACCAGCAGTAATCTTTTTCTTCGAAGTGTTTATCGTGATTGACAGTAATTTTATCTAAATGCGGAGTGAACCTCGACGAAAAATGTTCGGTAAAATTTTGTTTCTACTTGTTTATAATGATACTTATCGATAAATACTAAGATACATTTGTCATATTTAAAAATGCACAAATAATTAACTTTTTCTGCTTCTGAGAATAATATTAATCATTCAAAAAATATTTAATAACTTTATGAGTCTCGTAATGTAGTGATCCTTGAATCAATGTAATATAACAAAAGTCCTTTCAATCTGAATAATTTATTTTTATGGTTACATCGACAAAATGCCGAATTTGCAGAACGAGATTCATTTTATGTTACCTTAATGAGCCTACATAAATTCATTTCAACATCTCTTCCACGAAAACATAAAGATAAAGGAGAGGGGTAGGGGGGCAGTGTCATGGTTAGAGGTGTTTAGTTGCCGACCTTTCACCTAGAGATCAGGGTTCGACGCTGGGCCGGGCTTTGTGCGATTTTTATGCAAAGCGGCAATTTGACGGAGTATCAACAGAAAACTTTGGTAATTTTCACTACTGTACAAGTGATACTCCATACTTACAATTAATTCATCTGTCACAGGCGCTACATAGTCTTTGCAATTGACGACTTTGTTAATGAGCATATTTCAATAAAGTGTATAAAAAGAGTTTATTTCTTTGGAAGAGAATTGTTAATGAAATTATGTGTTTATTTACTAATGTATGTATATTAGTTTTAGGGAATGTCTCACGGTAGTTAAATGTTTATAAATAATTTAGTTTTGTTTTTAACACAAAATTTTATATTTTTCATCTATCTTGTCTAGCATGCCTGTAATCTCCAGTTCGCGGCTTGTGTAGTCGTTTGTCTTGTGGTCATAAAGGGTGTAGCCTGCCAGAGGTCTCAGTTAACTTCATTTCTGAATAGAGACGGAACACTTGCAAAGTATGTGCCACAAAACCGAATCCCTTTGAAATCATACTACTACAGACCACAAGGTAAAAGAATAATTGGAAGACCGAAGAAACGTTGGAAAGAGAAGTTGTAACTTTGGAGATGGAACGGACCAAAGGGTCCAATCCTTGATGTTTATGATGATGAATTTTATATTTTTTACGAAAAAAATATTATGTCAAATTGAATATAAGATATTTTGCTTCTAAATTGCAAGGAAGTTAGTCAAGCTGATTTAACTGGCAGTTAGACAGAGAATGTGCCGTTATGCATTCACTATATATGTCTACGAAATACATTGTAAGTGGTAATGTTTGTGTGGAATATCCCAATACAGATTGTTTGCTTCCCTCTTGTTAGTTTGCAGCTCTCTGCTGCATCATATCACTAAAAAGAGTCACAGCATTAATAATCCATTGTTTCTAAAATGATGTACCAACACTACAAGCAACGACGAACAAAACTAATAACAGTCCTACCACAAAAACTTCGGGGCCCGAAATTAGGAAAATGATAACACGAATTAATCATTTTCTGGCCCTAATCTCCACGTAAACCAATGAATTTTTTTTAGAAGTCTCTCAGGCAAAGTGCCTTAAATAGCCACAGGAACTTAATTGGGAATTTGAAGACTCAGTTCTCGGTCCTAAGGTCAGCTATCACGGATCGGGGTCATTGAATTTTCTTTATATGTTTCAGAAAAATCCCTGGATCGTAGTCTAAGTGAAATCTTGAACACCGCTTTCTTCGTTCTTTCAGTTTCACCACTGACTTTTCCTTCTAATTACATCTATCCCAAGTACCCGAATAAGAATCAGTAAATAAATGTATAAAAAAGCTACACAGAACGAAAGAGGAAAGAATATTGCTTAAGGATATGATAGGACCTTTAAAAAGAAATAAGAAAAGAGAGACCGAGTTTCGTACTTTGAAAGCAAACAGGAAAGTTAGAAGTTACTGACTCACTAATGGGCTGGAATAACACTTAAGTATTTCTGAGTAAATATTAATATAAGAACATCACATTATTAAGAATTTGGCAGGAAAACGATCACTTAGCTTCCAACCGATTCTCTGAAGCGCGTGTTCATATTTAAGGAATACTGCAAAATCTAATTTTGTCACACGATAATTATCGCTTGTTTTTTTTTTTTGCTATACAAATGATCGTATTCATCTAGTAGGAAAATGTTCTTGTAAACGCAACCTAAGTATTGTTAAGAGAATGACGCAAACAGTTGCTTCGTTCATAAAATTCCTTTGTTATAAATGTCCCATCAGACATTTCACTTGACCTTTTTAGAAGTAGTGCCGTCACCCGGAAATCTTCTATATTTCCTTAGTACTTCCAGGAAAATTCCGGGATCATACATTACAAAAAGCCACAACCAGCCACTGTTGGTTACACGCACAACAACTTCAACAGAACTGACCCATCAGTCCTCATGACTTCAAAGTTTCCATAGCAAAACGTCTGGTCCGTATAACTGGTTTCAATGACCCCTGGTCTGGCCGGACCTTCACTCCCCTGAGGCTAGGAGCCACCCCAATAACCTCCTCACTCACCCTACAATATATACACAGGTGGGGTAAGTCGTTCAAATACCCCTACCTAACCCCAGTGACCCTCGTCTGTAGCCCGTACCTGAATTCCTTGCATGTACTCTTGCTGCGCTGGCTTTTGTTACATAATAAACTTACACTATCACGCTCTTCCTCGGAGAAAGCCAATTTGTTTACTTCAGTACCAGGTGCAGTTAAACTGTACAACATATCACATTTGTTGATATTAATGGTGAAATATACAGTAAAATTTACCAAGTTACTGAAGCACTTACTTTAGCTACATAATTTCAAAAATAACAAAAAAATTTTCTAGTTACTTTTCAAGAAAATTCCAAATTCAGGAATAATTTAACACCGTTCACCATCCCAGTTCCTTTCTATGTTTAAATAAACAGGAACAAATTTAAACTGGTTGAGAGCATGTGATTGGCAATCAACATATCAGCGTAATTAGAATTCCTGGCAATTCTTGATCATTTGTTTTGGATTCAAAATTATTTCTATCCCTTAACTTTAATTTGAATCTCAATCTACCCATACTACCATGGGGCTATCGTCTCTCCCCGCTATACTTATGTTCATCTGTTTGTAAGGTTTTCAATTTAAGGCGCTGCGAACAAACTTGTGGGAACAGGCCGGACTACACTAGTTTAGCGCTTACGCCAGGTCCACTCAGAGTTTTAAAATTGAAACCTTGAATTATCAATCTTAACTAGTTTAGCACAGTAGTTCGTGATTTATGTTGTCCGCAACACTTTCAATAAAAGACACTGGCTTTGCAAACAGTGCTTTTCAAATAATACTTCCCACATGCAAACTTACGATGTTGTAACCGTCCAGGGAAGAATATTAGTCTGTATTTTGTAAAAATATTAATTTCGTACCACAGAGAGAATACAGTGATCTTAGGTTACAAAGAAAAATCGCTTCACGCGGTATAGGAAAATAGCGGCTGTTCACTGGAAGTATCTTTCGAAACGTGTCAATAAATGTGTAGAAAATGTAGAGATTTTAGAGTCAAAAGTGGCCCAACTTTCATTTAATTATTTTAGGAAGACAAAACTTCTAAAAACGTTTTTGCGACTGACTTTAGGTTTCAAGTCCGAGGTTATGGTCAGCTGGTGTAGAGAAAGCTGTCATCGTTAAATGGCCAAAAATTAAGCACAAACAAGAGCCTCAAATGTCAGTTTGTGTTTCGTTTTGAGTCATTAGCCCCACAAGACTACCGCTATCACTCGAGGAGTGATGGATCTAAAATTCCTCAGTTTTTGCGTATCTCGCCGATGTATATGTCAATTCAGTAATAACTTAAAACAAGTGAAACAGCGCTTCTGAAGTTAGCAACTCAACGCTGCGAAATACATGACACTCAAACTAGTCGGATTCGTAAATTATCGAAATTTTCTTTTCAAATGGCAGACCGTATACATACTTACAGTTTTCCAGGGTGTAACCTTGTGAGGTCTGACAAAATTAACTGTTCTACCTTGAAAACAGAGCCAGCGGATTCCACCGAAATGACAGTAAATTGCTATCAGAAAACACTGTTTCTTGTCCCAGTTATTCATTCTTGCATATGTAGTGTATTTGTATTGGTTACAGACTGACCACCTCTTTTCCACAAATTAACAGCCACTGTGTAAAAGCGAACGGGCACAAGCAGCACACAACGACAGTTTCAGTCCCAGTTAGATGGCGCCCGGTCAGCTCCGGCCCACAGTTAAATGCCGCGAACGAACGAAGTATTCTTGAACAAAGGCAATGCTGCTGGATGTTATGGTGCACACCGACGGCAAAGGGGGAGGGTAATCTAAACACGTACACAAAATTCTTGTATTTCACTCCGCCCGTTACGCTACTTGTTCGTATGAAACATGCACAGTATCAATATAAGGTACAGACCACATTTTGTTTTGCAGCAAAGTAAGTATGAATTATACATTGAGGAAACTTGTATTAGTCCAATAAACAATTGTTAGATTTTTGCTTAATTTCTCAAAAATTGTTGAATTTTTCTTAAATAATAAAAGAATCACAAGATAACATTAATGATATTTATACGTTCTACGTTAAACTAGGAATCTTTAGAGTGTTGCAAATATGATTATTTGGTTGCGAGTACTGTTTAGAGGACAGACGCTAGATCCTTGTAGAAAGCTCAGTTTTCTTAAATCAGTAGGCACTGGACGTACAGGAAAACTTGAATTGAGGTGGCTTGAGTTGGCTGAGGGAGATATAAAGAAAAAGTGCGTGAGGAACCGGAGACGTAATTAGCGTGAGAGAGAGAGAGAGAGAGAGAGAGCAGTGGAGGACTCGGCTGGAGGAGGGTGAGCTCCATCATGGGCTGTAATGCCAGAATAAGAAGAAGAGGAAAGACGAAAATATAAGCATTATACATAAACAACAGTGTAAATCTGACCGTGTTACAGTAGTCCGTTCCGAATTAAAGGATTTTGCTAAAACCGTATAAGCACAATCATCACCGATTTTATTGATCATAACTTCTTTCGATTTGGATTGGAAAATGGATCATTACTGCAAGTGGAAATGTAAATAGGTTATATATCTAAATCAATTTCAATAATACATAAAACCTAATATAAATTTTGTATATGTAGGTTATCGCTACCTGATATTCAGGGTAATATATTCCTTCGGTTGACTTTCTTTATATGGCGTACAGTTTTGGAAAAATTAATGAAACACTAAAGCGGACTGTACAGATTGCGTGAGACGTCTCTGTGTATGCAGACTTTGTTGTCGGCGAGGGAAAGAATTTTGAATAGATAAATTAATTATACTTAAATTTTAATTACATAAAATGGTCTCTAGATGATTCAGTTCCAATCGCAGAATTCCTCTTCTAGCTAACCTAACAGTACCACAAGACGGCGTGGTATATAGGTAGTAAGAAAGTCTGCGAGGTACGCTGCGCCGAAGTACGCAGGGTTTCAACAGTATATCAGTATCTGCTACCGGAACGATTAGAAGGGTGATAATCAAAAAGGGAAGTACTGAACAAAAGAATTTTTCCACATCAGCAAGCAGCAAATAGAGTAAAGTAACCTGTGCGATAGGGGGTGGAGTTTGAAAGGCTGGAGGTAAGCACAAGCCAGTTTCACGGTATGGACAGCTAATTCCGCTGTCTGAAGGGATTGGGGGGTTTAATGCTTTGAAATGTTCTAAAGACGTGCCAATGATATTCATTTTGCAGGCATTCCTAGAATTAAACTCACAATATTTACGTCTGTTTATGACGATAAATACTTAAATTTTCTGCACAAAGTCCCTGCTGCCTATCTCTTCAGGGCAAAACAAGTCGATTGAGACTTCTTCCCATAAAATCCATAAAAATGACAGACACATTTTCCAACGTAAAACAGTCTTGGAGAAAAAAAAAAGTTGGGTTGCCAATTTTTTCCTTGCGCAATGTAAATATAGAATTGTTCTACACTGGCATGTTGTATTTGTATAATGGGTTATTTTAGGAATGGTGATAAGTCTTGAACGTGTATGAAACAGAATTTGGGTACCATGTCGCTTTGTTTTCGGTTTAATTGCAGTTGTGTGTTTTATTCGATTTTGTACATTCGCAGACGATTTAGGATTTTCAAATATAGTGGAAATTTTGAGTGTGATCTTCTGTAGCATAACAAGTAATGATACACGTGGTTAAGCTTTTCGGAGGAAACTGCCGTCACCATCCTAAGGCTACAAGACACCAAAGGTCTTACACGGTGTCATAACCCAGAAGAAGATAATCTGAATGCACAGTGATATCATAACACCTCTTTATATCGACGCATTTCTGAGCACAGGAATATATTACAACACAGTTACGAATACTGCATAATGAAAAAAATAGCGGTCTAATAACAAAAACTGTTTGCTTTTGTTTATTTATTCATTTATCTAATTATATTTTATGTTTTATTTTAATTATCAGCCAACAATGCACTTACATAAAATAACACATTAAAACACTTAAAATCGCTCCGACATGTTTCGATCCTTTGATCATCCTCAGGGAGCTACGTTGTTCCTTGCTGAAGTCATTTTAAAAACATTCACAATATTTCTTTATATTAACAGGGTGTTGTGGCAGCATGTCGGAGCGATTTTAAGTGTTTTAATATGTTATTTTATGTAAGTGCATTGTTGGCTGTTAATTAAAATAATTCTACGAAATGCACGGTGCAACAATGAGAATAGTCTGTGCCCAACAGACAAAACTTAACAACATCTATTTTATATATTTAAAATTTACCAGAACCAGCATTTTAGTTCACTAATCTGTGCGACCAGTCTCTCTCTCTCTCTATAAATATTACTTTTTGAAGTGTACCCGTCCTTTACAGACACAACTGGTAGTAAAGATTCTCAAATTGAAGAAGGTAACTAATATTCCTGATAAATTAAGCATACGTTCAAACTAAAGCGCAATTCTGTTTCAGTATTTCACTGTAACAATCACCATTTATAGACCTTTCAAAGAAGTCTTCCATTTATTTTGTATTTCAACCAACAGTTCTCAATATATTTATATCCTTTATTTTAACAATATTTCTATCTTAATCATTTCTACGTGTTTCGATACATTTGTAACATCCTCAGGAGTGAATATAATATAAGTATTGTTAAAATAAAATACATAATGTACATGGTTGGTTGAAATAAAAACTACATACAAGATGTCCGGTACGTACATAAAAATAACAGTCTCAATATGTTTATCGTTTCTTTACACCTCTCCTTCTCCTTTGAACCCGTTAATTTTAGGTACAAATTCTCTTATTTTTGCATACAATTCCGAAACCGATATAAAGTCATTTTAGATTATTATTTTTTGTTACTGAACAGTAATATCGCTACTGGACGTTTTATGAGAGCCTCGTGACTTCAGCGTACGCGTACGTTATGCGACTGTTTCGTACATCACTTGAAATTTCAAGAAATACTTATAATTTTTTTTGCCTAAAACGTTACTGAGTCGTACGGAAATACGTCATGCTGCACTTTGAGTGCACGTAATCTTCTTCTTATCTGTAACCGTTTTAATAATAGTGATGACCACAAAACTTGTGAGCGTGGTGACACGTCAGAGTTCTTAATTTTGTTGTCTGAAAACAATTAATAAAAAAAAATCAATTACATAGTAAATCCCGTCGTTAGTTTTAAAAACTTCGTGATCAAAAACAGGAGAAAAGTAAAAAAGCACTAAGAATAATTCTAATTCCGATGTATTTAAATTTCTCGGAGAAATTTAAACCTATTCTCGAAAAGATTTGTTGAGGCAACTTAGTAGTCACGGTCGTGTGATCCAGAAATATCACGCAGCACGGCACATTCTCACAGCACCTTTCTCGAATACCGGCATTAAACGGATTCTTTGGGCGAGAAATTAGAATCCAATAAGACACACAACCTAACCGGCTATACACAACACTAAAGTAACTGGTCTTCAGTCTTTCGCCTTTCTTTATAACCTACATCAAATTTTTCTACGTAGCTAAAATCCATCGCTCGATACAACATCTATCGTTACTGGCTTACCTTGGTTCCGTGTTGCCGGCTTGAAACAAAACTCCGAAATTGGTAAACACTTTGAAGCCGTTCTAAAACACCTTTCAAAGCAGAAAATTCACTCCAAAGTGCTTGTCACAAAGATAAATTTAAATGAATTATATCATTCTAATATTTTTCATGGCACCACTCGATGTGTTTTCTTAGCGGTAATTTCATTAACGGGAAACACACTGGCACTCAAACACAAATATCTGTTTAACTGAACTATCCTTCTTTATCTTACAAGACGGTTATTATACTGTAGAACACACACAAACACATATTCACTTACAACACAAACACAGTGTTACCGCATTTCCTCGTTGTTTAACAAACCCTCGATGCGGTATTGCATGAACCAGAAGGGTCACTTTCAAAATAAATTAACTGGGTTAGGAATTTGCTGTACAATTCGTCGCGAAATAAATAAAGTTCGGTAACACGTGATGACGAGAAGTTATCTACGTCGGATGGCGGTGTCATCAACACCCGGTGCAGTTCTGTTGCACTTCAGGTTGACAAGCATAACTAGTCTGGCTGCAACCAGTTCGCCGGGTTCCCTGTCCGTCCAGCGGTCTGAAGATGGTAATGATGGTCACCGGTCACGATTGCTTCACCGGCAGGGTGTAACAAGTACTAGCTGATAAGACTAGCAGACAAGTTGAATATTTCGGAACCACGCACACATACATACACACACACACCTGTCCTATGTGTGCATGTGTGTGTACTGTAAGCTGAAGACTACTTACTGCCTGAAACCCCCACAGGCAGAAGGCTGCTGCCCACAGTAACTGGATGGCCTACCTACACCGGGCAATACAATCGCCTTGTCCACTACCACCATCTACTGGATACTAGACGTAACTGAATCCCCCTCTCCGTTTCATTCCCCTCTCTCACCTTTTACCATACAACCTACACTTATAATATTTGCTTCCTTCTCCTCCCCCTCTGCGTCTTTTTCACCATTTCCCTTATACACACTTCCCCTCCCGTGAACCCCTCAAGATTCCACTATGTGTTAAGGTCCCCCTCTTACCGTACTTGTCCCCTCCCCCTACCTTTGCCCAACAGCCTACAATAGCCACCTCACCTTGCACCTTCGAAGTGCCCCCTTCCTGTACGCTATCGGCATGACCCCCAGTCTTACTTCCCATGGTGTGTCTCTCAGGGTAGAACTCGCTGACCAGTTTGGTAGACGATCCTCGCTGTCACTCGGAAGTGGCAAGGTGCTACGGTTCTATAATTAAAGGAATGTATTTAGTGGGTCCTATCATGGAGCGCATCACCACAGCAGTTTCAATGAACTACGACAGTAGATTCAATGGGCAGAGGTATAGGAACTTAGCGTTTAACTTTTGCTCTTATGACGTCCACAGTTGTCTTTATCGGATAAACACCAACGTCACCGAGAACATCTCGTTGCTTACTTTATTTAATAATGCTTTATCAACTGGTTTGTAAAATGTAATGATGGATTTGTTGTAATTTTAATGGGGTGTTTGAGAATGTGTTCAAGGATTACTTGAAAATTCTACCGGAACATTTTCGTTAATGGACTGGGAAAGGCTAGGAAATCTAACTTTGAATGGGGGGGTCTTACAGTTCATATTAGAAAACAGACACATCAGAAAAAAGAAAACTAATTCTCAAAATTGTTTCTGCCAACATTATTGTCGATAACACCATCATTACGTCATGAAACCTGAAGTTCCACATTAAACAAGTAAAAAAGTTTGTCAGTCAGCAGAGCTGGAACCTGTAACGACGGCCTACGGGCTGTTATACTGCAAAATGTGTTCATATAAAATGTACAAAATGATTATTTTCATATACGTCAGTTCATGAAGATTTTAATGATATGTTGTACAGTCACACCTGGTACACGAAAGTAAAAAAAGAAAATCTTTTCTTTTTGTCTGCTATCACTTATATAGTCGCAAATAATATTGAAAATAATGGTCAACACGTTTTACATAAAACAGAACCTAAAATTTCATATGTGCTAAAACAGAATAATATCTAATACAAAGAAGGCAGTGAATTACCAGTAATTCGGAACTGTGCACTGCAGTATTCAGCGGAATGGTACTTCACGCAGTTATAAACAAATTTTTCTAGGCCGAATTCCACGACTAAGTACCTCAAGCTTTGTAGTGTATAGTGTGTAGACTAACGGTTACATCCAGGCTACGAGCTGCCCGTTGCGTGTGCCAGACTGTACAAGACGTAGCTTGAATTTGGACAGTGTTCAGTAAGTTATTCTGTTTTCAGCTAAAACAATAGAATCAGCATGATGAGGCAATTTTATGTCCAGAAAGCCCTTAATGTTTCCCACTGTGTGCATTGCTACCAAGTGTCAATATCCTAAATCTTTGTACACAAATTTTTTCTTTTCTTTTTTTTTTCTTTTTTTCTTGAGAACGTTAACAAAAATGCTGCAGTGCGCGGACCTCGCATTGGCGACTGCCTGTAGGCCGACGTCAATATCCGCCGTTTCAAAACCTTCCTTTTTTAAATCTGCGATCGGGCCTATTTGGCAAATATTTTAGGAAAAAAAAAAAATAGGAGACGCGTCAAGAATGGAATAAATATTTGTTCTGATTACAACTTTCATACGACAATTCGTAATGTTTGGTAAATATGAAAGAGTGATAATAATTTACTATTATCTAAACACGTGTACTGGTTGTTCAGAAGTTTACGGCCCTTATCGGAAAGCAGACTCTACAGCAGAATTCCACTTACCCGGTCGCTGGTTATCCGGATCGGCTTGGCCTTTCTAGTAAATTTTTCGATAAATCTACGAAACTAACTTGCCTTAAAATTACCGGGACCGGTAAAGTACGGTACAGTGTTAAGATTTATAGAACTTAAAATCAGGCGTAATCAAGGATTTAGACGCAGGTACGTGCAGTAAACAGTAACAGCCGAACTTCCAATTGCCAATGCAGCCTATTTTCAAAGAAAAATCCACTTATCCGGATTTCCTACATATCTGGATGGCTCGCCGTCCCATATAATCCAAATAAGTGGAGTTCATAGTGCATTTAGCATCAGAAGGAAAGGACACTAAGATAAAAATTGTGGGCAGAAGGAAGGTGGAAAATAGGGTTATTGGCCTCTCTCGTCGCAAATTGCTTTGAGGACAAACCAGGAATATCTGACATGAAAGCCAGTCTTCATTCGGAAAAACGTTCAATTTAACTCTTCTGGCATATTAAGCCATACCTACTGGTAAAAAATGAGGGACATTCGTTCGAAACTCAAATTGTCAGGAACATCTCTGCTAGAACCCTCAATATCGAAAAAAAATGACTCAGTTTTGTATATGGAATAAGTTGTTTGCGTTAGCTTAGGTGTCCAGAATAATCTACTTCAATTTTAAGTCAAAATACAAGTGCAGTAACCTAAAGACAATGCTAGCACAGTCTGAATTGAAGGCAATCATTAAGATTGGATGAAATAATGCCCCAAATTAAAGTGTTAATTAAAACTAGTGGTTTGGGTGCCGAATAATTCTGACAAACTTGATCTCAGAACGTTCCAATAGACGCAGCTAGCTCCACGTGTCAAGAATGAACCCTCCCTTTATTGAAATCGAAGACTAATCGCGTGTTTACAAGAATCTGGTACTGCTCCATAATCTAAGCGAAATAAATCTTTTCAAAATTTGAAGAATCTGTAATAACACCCAACCGCACATAAATAAATGGCACAACAGTCAAATATATCTTCATAAAATAAGTGCCTTCTGCTGCCTCGAAATCATTCAAAACAAATTTAAGGAAAATAATTTTTCGTATTTTCGGCACTTCATACATTTCTCTTAATTTCCACGGATTAACAAACTCCTGCTACTTCTTATGCTTATTGTAACGTGCATCATTGTCATAGTTGAAGAATAAAAGACCAAATTGATGCCACTGACTATTTTATTTCACTTCTTATGTTTTCAACATGTTTGGTTCGGAGTGGACTCCAACCCAACCACACCGAATTTCCAACACACATCGGACCAAGAACAATACGACCAATGTGGTAATTCAACAGAAAAGTCGCAAGCTCCTGATGATGGATATATTAATGTCCCAAACGTGTTGAATACATAAGAAGCGAAATAAAATAATCAGTGACATGTAGTTGGTCTTTTATTCTTCAACTATCCTGCTACTTCGTCTAATTAAAATCATAATTTTGTATTATTCTTGCCATCATTTATGCCACAGAAATTCTACACATTTACTAAAACGGTTGCCTGGTCCCATTCACTAAATATAGACTAAAATGTTATATCGGCAATATAAAAGAAACAATCTTCAGTATCCAAGTTTATGGACGTTAATTACAATATTAGACACCTCATTAAATCAGACTACTCTTGATGTTGCTGGTTTAAATCTTATCTCTTGACCTTGTTCACCAGTTGTTTATAACACATTCGCTCGAGCAACCTTGTTCTTTGCTTGCCTCTCCTTCCAGATTTGTTGTGTTTTTGCTACTGTAGCCTCACTAACGAGAAAATCAACCGGCCGTAAAAAAAATTATTTCTTCCAGCGTGTAAGAATGAAAGTTATTTAAGCAAAGGCACGATGTACATGAGCGAGTTTACGGAGTTCGTAAAAAAATATTTTATTTAATTGCTTATACTTTCTTGAGAAAGGAACCTCTGAAGATATAACATGTGCCCGGTATTAGAAGATAAAATAAATAATTGAATACGTGGAAGAACAGAATGCACAGCATTCCCACGGACATGATTTATTCAGTCCAACAAATATGTTTAGAGACAAATTTCTTTTTCTTTTGTTTGGTAAAGTGTCTCACGCGCTCCTTAGAATTGAAGGAGACGATACGGAATGCACGAGGCATGGTGGGATACTACGAGAATCTCTCCCTATATGCGTGAGAAGTGCTGAAGAAAACTGCGAAATGGAAAGCTGAAGGGCATGCTCTATGTAAAAGAAGAATAACTGATATTTTAAAATTTACTGACTTACTGTTTTAAAACGGGTTTTTCCAGATACCGACCGCTAACAGAGAAATAAAATGTATAAACACCTTATCAAAGCAATATATTTTTATAAAAACGTAATAATAATAATATAAAAAATTACATTTGCGTCTTTATGCAAATTAGAAGTCAAGACGCGTCATTTTAAAACAGGGCTGACCAACAGGCAGCCCTTGAGAAAATTATTTGCGGCCCTAGGTCACCTGAATATTTTTAGTAATTTAGTTTAACAAATATAGTGTAACTGGTCTACAGAACGTAATATTACAACTTTATTAACAGATAAAATGTTTACAAACTATTAACTAACCACTTTTATGACATCATGCAGCAAACCAATATTTTTTTGTGTTCTATCGAGTTAGTAAGACCTTGTCATTGCCTTTGTCATTCAACTGCACTTTTAGGAAAATTTATTTTTTATTTTTATACGTAATAGCTGTGCAGGGAATTCAACTCCCCAATCCACGTTCGATATATATATATATATATATATATATATATATATATAGATATATATATATATATATATATATATATACAGTGCGGCCTTTCAGGCGAGTCCTTAACGAATTATGTGGCCCTCCTATGCGTTGAAGTTGGCCAGCCCTGCTTTGTAAATTAAACCGTATAATTCTTATTATAAAGAGTGATAAATTGTCTTCCCATTCATAAAAGTTATGGCATGGACGAAATTATCTCTAGGTTTCCAAAAGATATAGCTTAATTTTAGACGGAAAGGATAAGAAGATGAAGGGGAGGAAGAAGAATAAGCAAACATTAGGACGGAGGTAGTAGTGACCTGTTTCAAACCTTCATTCCTTTCGAGGAAGTAAGTAAACACAAACAGTAACGTGAGTTCAGTTGGGCAGTAACCTTACCAAGGATCAAACCAGATACCTCCCGAACAAAGCCTAGAAATTTTGACGTTTTGCTGACCGTGCATCTCAGTATATTTATCTCAGTATTTAACCAACTTGATGCACAAAATTTGTTTCACAATAAGTTTCATTTCATGCCTCTATATGTTTCGAGCACATGTGCTCATCATCAGGAGGTCAAAATTGCATTACACAGCCTCTGGTATCATCACACCTGTAGGTGTGCTAACTCAGTAACACAAATTAGAACCTAAACGTATTCTTCGTTGCTTTTCTTATTATTTGCGTTCGCCTGCTACCCTGTTCAGCACCCTTCTATTTAATCCGAACAATCCTACTCTCATAGTTGTAATTGATTTCCTGCTGTTGTTAGTCGCGTTTTTTTTCCACACAAAAGTTGTAAAGCTGTAAAGAATTATAATTAGGCAGCTTCGGTTTTTTGTACAAAATCCACTGCCTTATCGGATTTCGTTTTCCCCTCCCTTCAAAACGAAACGACGCTCTGACCTCCCTCCAGAGAAATGCAACCATGTGACTAGATAACGTATGGAACATCCTGCAGAGCTGCAAAACCAAAAAACAGCATGCACTTGCCTGATGCATTTATTGATTTACAAATCTGGAGAAATCTTATAAATATTTTTTTTGTTTTTGGCGCGACAGCTCCCCCCCCCCACCCCAATGGGCCAGGGCCTCTTCTTTCACAAGGTTTCTACATCACACACAACGACGCATCACAGTCGGTAGGATTCCTCTGGACGAGTGACCAGCTGGTCACAGAGACCTCTACCTGTAAACACACAACTATCAACGACAGACATCCATGACTCCGTTGGGTTTCGAACCCACAATCGCAGATCTGCAGTATGTCTGTAGATCTCATATGTATCCCAGAACTCTTGCACTGTCGTCAACACCGCAGTGAGAACTCAGAGCTCACTTCCAGGAGCACTCCTTATAGACGGACTGAGTCATTTGTTCTGTCTTTCATTTGATATGTCATCGAAATGTACAGAGGGCAGTCAGTAACAGATAAAGCTGCATTCATCTTCAAGCACACAACACCGATGTTCTACATTCTTGAAAATTTAATTCTTCTGGGTTGTGCCTCCTTTTCTCCTGGCAAACAGATTTCTTCGTCGGATTTCTTTTCCGGGCGTGTAGTGTTGCGTCGCTGGGTGAGTGACACCTGAAGATTCGGCGTCGCATACCAGAAGACCTGCACCCTCAAGAACAACCTTGTTAGAATATCTAATGCAGCAGAACCTGAACATCGCTCGAAGTCACCCTAGATGTTCAATTTTCAGGAGTGAGACAGGACGACACGTCACTCTCATCGTGGTGTTCAATGGGATATACAACTGCCGTCTGTCACTCTCCCTTATAGGAAAAGTTTGACCGGCTGATAAATTAACATAAATTACTGAACTAATATATTTTAATCAACAGAATATGCAAGAACCATGTTAAATAACATGTTTACTTGAACTGGAGAGAAAATTGCCAATGTAAAGTGGTGTCCGTACAAAAGATGAAGACGTATGAAGGACATGGAGACTGTTATCAGCCTCGCGCAAAGATCGCCTTACTCCTGAGGAAGAACCCCCTCTTGTCTATCGAAAAGCAGGCTGAGTGGGAACCTGAGCACTTCAACAGACATGAGAACAAAATAATCGTTTGCTCCTGTAGGGAATCGAACCAAGATTATTTGGTCGTGCAGCCAGCATCTTCGTCTCTATTAACTCCAGCTTTTAATAGGAAATGCAAATGAACGTACAGAATAACATGTTATTATTTTCGTGTTTGTGTCCTGCCGATGTCTCCACGCTTTGTATGGAGACAATCAGAAAAAGAAGGGCCATGAAAATATTCCTCCTGTCTCTCATAAATGAGGATTGTTTGAAGCGATGACACGTGGGGCAGGTCTGAGAACAAAAGCCTGGAGCTAACAAAGTGCAACTAATTGCAACTTTTAAGTGCAGCCTCATTAAGTCAGTAGTCAGCCCGTTCCTTCCTGTGCAGTAAAGAAGAGTGCCAGTAGCAGAGCTTCTGTTATTAAGAGGAGGTTGCACTAAACTCAGTTGATGTGTCTCCTTCTTTGATTGAATGTGCTTCGATTTGTTGGTATAAGGTAAAGATAAAGGTAAAAGTTAACGTCAGCCTAGAACAGGCCACGAAGGCCCAGAGGGGAAGTAGAGGTATAGCTGTACACTTTCTTTAAACCCGGCGTTAGTTGGGGGTGGGTGGTCAACGCCAATCCCCGGCCGCTTTACCTCCGAGAAAGACCTGGTACCCATTGTATAGGAAGTTGGGTGGGCCCCAGGGCCTGTGTGGACAGGTGCGGAAAACCTCACCCCTACCGTGATTAGATCCCCGGACCGTCGAGCCCGTAGCGAGCCGCTATACCGACTAAGCTATCCCGGCCCCCGATTTGTTGATATTATGAGTCTAATTTTACGTTGCGTAGCTGCGTGCCACATTGAATGAGTCAACGTAGATAGAAACTAATCGATGTATTATGGGGACATGCTGTTTTTGTTAGGATTGAAGCCTGGAAATTAAATGTGCAGCTTTTCAGAAGATTTTGTTTCATCTTTTACGCCGGAGGTAGCAAAATCCTCGGATCTGTCGATAAAATTTTGCCAAATCACACAATGTGAATGACAGAAGATGCTGTCTCCGT
>Ga0136643_10002537_pt1 | contig 23777 bp, 19 predicted proteins | sample TergutLab28metaG_FD_96883 | JGI IMG/M metagenome (GOLD analysis project Ga0136643, IMG submission 96883) | Labiotermes labralis P1 segment gut microbial communities from Petit-Saut dam, French Guiana - Lab288 P1 (version 3) (version 3) | ecosystem: Host-associated > Arthropoda: Insects >... | reverse complement strand
GTGGAAAATGACGACGAAAAAATCACCTGCACAGGTTATATCCCAGCCTTACAAGAAGGCGAAACCTTAAAACTTGCAGGTACTTATGTGCAAAACCCTCGTTTCGGCCTACAGCTCTCAGTCAGCCGTGTAGAGCGCATACAGCCAAATACACTACAAGGCATAGAAAAATACCTAGCATCCGGCGCAATAAGAGGCATTGGTTTAAAAACCGCCAAGCAAATTGTCGCCCACTTCGGCACAGAAACTTTCGATATCTTAGAAAACGAACCGGAAAAACTTGCGGAAATCAAAGGCATCAGCCTAAAACGCGCATTAGAATTTGCAGAAAGCTTCCACGCCCAAGCCGACCAACGGCGTGTCATGTTATTTTTGCAAAACTACGGCATAACACCCGCCTTCGCAATGCGTATTTACAAACGCTATAAAGAAGAAACCATAGATGCAATAAAATCCAATCCCTATCGCCTTGCAGACGATATTGACGGCATAGGCTTTAAAACTGCGGATGCAATTGCGTTCAAACTCGGCATTTCCCGAGACGCCCCGGAAAGAATCGGAGCCGGTGTGCGTTTTTGCCTATGGGAAGCCTCAAGCGAAGGGCATACATGCATACCAACCACACAACTTGTACGCCAAGCCTCCGAGTTATTATTTGCACCGGCGGAAGTCATTGAAGGCGAACTCGTGCGCATGCAAATGGATCGCCTAATTATCCGTGAAAAAGTGTCAACAGACGAAGATAATCATGATACGATGGTGTTCCTATCACCCCTATACTATGCAGAAATATCCGTTGCAAGAAAGCTTTCCGCATTGTCTGCATTAAACATAGCAAGCACCAGCCCTGAAAACAAACACGACCTCTTTGCCATAGAAAAAGAAACAACCATGACCCTATCCGAAGGCCAGCGTGCAGCAGTCATTGCATCAACAACCCAAGGCGTCCTCATACTAACAGGCGGCCCCGGCACCGGAAAAACAACAACCATAAACACAATCATAGGCCTACTAGAGTCTAAAGGGCTTAAAATAACCCTAGCTGCCCCAACTGGCCGCGCCGCAAAACGCATGACAGAAGCCACTGGACGAGAAGCCAAAACAATCCACCGCCTGCTTGAAGTGACCTTTATGTCCGAAGATTCTCGCCGCCAAATGTTTAACAAAAACGAAGAAGACCCCATAGAAACCGACGTTTTAATAGTAGACGAAGCCTCTATGATGGATATTTTACTAACCCAAAGCTTACTAAAGGCCGTTGCACTCGGCACACGGCTTATTTTAGTTGGAGACGTTGACCAATTGCCATCTGTAGGCGCAGGAAATGTGCTAAAAGATCTAATAGACTCAAACGCCCTCGCAACCGCCCGCCTTACAGAAGTTTTTCGTCAAGCAGCAGAAAGCGCCATAATAACCAACGCCCACCGCATAAATAAAGGCGAATACCCTGAAATAAACGATAAGGAAAAAGATTTCTTTTTCATACGCCGCCAAAACCCGGAGGCAGTGCTGCAAACGATTGTAAATTTAGTATCCGAACGTTTGCCATCATATAAAAGCTTTGACCCTCTCCATGATATACAAGTATTATCCCCCATGCGCAAATCCTCACTTGGCGTAGTAAATCTAAACAATGTACTACAAGCAAAGCTCAATCCCCCATCTTCAAATAAGCAGGAACGAGAGTTTCGCGCCACCATATTCCGCGAGGGCGACAAAGTAATGCAAATTCGCAATAACTATGATGCAACCTGGGAAATAAAAAATCAAAAAGGAATTGCCATTAGTCGCGGAGAAGGCGTATTTAACGGCGACATGGGAATAATTAACGAAATCGACGACGACCTTGGTGTAACCGTATGCTTTGATGATGGACGATACGTTGTTTATGATTTTTCCCAGCTAGACGAACTCGAGCTTGCGTACGCTGTAACCGTGCATAAATCTCAAGGCAGCGAATACCGGGTTGTAGTAATACCTGTATATAACGGCCCGCCAATGCTGCTTACCCGCAACTTGCTTTACACCGCTGTAACCCGCGCAAAAGTACTTGCAGTTTTAGTTGGCGAACCTGAAACCCTACACCGCATGGTTGACAACAACCGTATCACATTCCGCCATACAGCACTTGCACGCCGCCTGCACGACATGTCTGCCTTCGGATTAGAAGCTGAGGAGCCTTCATAATGTTACAAAATTTACTAGACTGGATATATCCACCCTGTTGTGTATCCTGCCGCACCCTAATACCCCTAAACGCGAAAGAACCACGCGCCATGTTTTTGTGCAATATATGCCAGTCCTTATTTGATCCCATTGAAGGTTACATATGTAAAATTTGCAGTGTACCCACAGAAAATGATGTACAGTGCTGCGTTTCATGTTATGGTAAAACATTTTTCTTCACATCAAACCACAGCACATTCCTTTATGAGAATTTAATTCAATCCCTACTGTTAGAACTAAAATTTAAACAAAAAAAACAAATTGCCCACAGTCTTGCCAAGCTATGGGCAAAAAATTTAGGCAACATTACTTTTCTACCAAACAGTGTATTTGTACCACTGCCCCTACATCCCAAAAAAGAAAAAGAAAGAGGCTTTAACCAGGCAAAAATCCTAGCAGTAGAATTATCACACCACACAAACATTCCCTTAGAAAACGCCCTGCTTCGCACAATAGACACCCCACCCCAATCAGGCCTACACCCCCGGGAGCGTATTGAAAATGTATCCGGTGCCTTTAAAGTTGCAAAAGGCATAGTTACACAGGGTAAAAATTACATTATAATAGACGACATTTACACCACCGGCTCAAGCCTTAACGAATGCGCAAAAGTTCTAAAACAAGCAGGCGCAGAAAATGTATCGTGCATGACTTTAGCCGTGGTTGTTAAAAAATCTACCGATTTAAAATCCACGAATATAACCTAGCTTGCATATGTCAATAACACCTATCTTCTTACGTAATTTCCATTGACTACATGAAAACCCTGTGGTACCCTTGCAACGAGAACCCTATCGCCGCAACACCTAGTGCACAGTAAGCAAGCGCGTTCATGGGCCTTGCCAAAATGCAATGGTAAACTAATATGGGAGGAAACGGAGTAATGAACAAAGCCTTTCCTATTTTATCAGACCCCACCTACCGCATAGAATCCGAACTGGGTTCTGGTGGCGGTGGTATTGTATATAAAGCGTGGCATACACGCTTGCAAAAACACGTTGTTATTAAAGAACTTAAGCGTGGTTCTCAAAATAATATTGAAACCCAGCGCAATGAAGTTGAAGCACTCAAAAATGTGAAAAGCCCATATATTCCACAGGTCTTTGACTTTTTAACGGAAGGTGACCGCATATTTACCGTAATGGAGTTTATTGAGGGCGAAAGCCTTGACAAGCTTCTTAATCGCGGACAAAAGTTTACTCAACCGCAAGTAGCTAAGTGGTATTGGCAACTTGTCTCGGCTTTAGAGTCGATACATAAGCAAAAGGTATGCCACCGCGACATCAAACCCGCAAACATCATGTTAATGCCAAACGGCGATGTATGCCTTATCGATTTCAATGCGGCCCTTGTAAGCGGCAACGATGTAAGGCTTATCAGCCGTAGTTTAGGTTATGCCTCGCCGGAGCAATACGAGATTTACGAACATTATAAAAAAGTGCGCGCCTCTTCCCCAATTAATTTAGGGATTTCTGGTATCAATACAAGACCGGCTAGTGGTACACAAACAGAACACGTTGATAGTGATAAAACGGAATTTGTTGATGATGCTGTTGCCGCAGATAAAACTGAACACATCCCACCAATAGACACCTACGATATTGATTGGATGCGCTCTGATATATACAGTCTCGGTGCAACAATGTATCACCTTTTATCCGGTAAACAACCGCCTGAACGTGCGAGAGAGGTCGAACCTGTTTCAAAGTTAGTGTCCCGCAGTAAGGGGATAGCTGAAGTAATTGATAAATCCATGCGGTTACAGCCAAAGGAGCGTTACACAACAGCCACGGAATTAGGTAAAACCTTACACAACCTACAAAAGCGCCGTAATAGAATAATAACAACCGGTGTTATTGCATTTTCAATAATATTAACTGTAGGCGCACTTATAGCGGTTCGGAATTACAGGTTGTCCGAGCAAGAACAACGACAAATAGCAGAAGTCGCTTTGATATTGGAAGAAGAACAACGGCAAGTAGCGGATGAGCAACGACAATTGGCAGATGAGCAAAGGCAGTTAGCACAATTTAACAAAGCGAGAATATTGGCAGAGTATTCGGCCAATGCCTTCCGTAACGGCGATATGTATGCTGCCATGCAATATGCACTTTTGTCCCTGTCTAATGTTCATACATCAGAAGGCCGGAGCGCCTTAACCAATGCTTTAGGTGTCTATAACTTGTCCGACGGCTTTAAGAGCCATAGAACTATAGAGCTGCCTTCTTCACCTTTGCATATGGCAATTTCACCGGACGGAAACACCGCTGCTGTCATATATGCCTCCGCAGTAGCCATTTTCAGCACATATAGCGCAGAAATTCTTGCGACCCTACCTGCACGTGGGTCCGCATTGGCAGAGGTCAAGTTCTTAAACAACAGTGTAATCATTTTCGCCGGCGAAATCGGTATCACCGCCTATGACATCATAAACGAAGCCACGCTGTGGACAGGCAGACCAGCCACTTCAATAAGCATTGCAGCAGACGGAGGAAGTGTTGCCGCAATATACCGAAATGAAGATTTTGCCACAATTTACGATACTTTAACCGGAACCATACTGCATGAGGTTAGCTTTGATGGCAGGCAGCAACGGGTTGTGATAAACGATATATTTGCCAACCCAGAGGATAACCTGTTTGCCATTAACCATGACGGCACCATGCTTGGCATAAGCTTTGCGGACGGCTCCTTGTGGGTGCTTAATTTGCGCGACAGAAATGGTGATATTGAATTGTTCGATAACACTTCCGGCTTTACACGATTTACAGGTGGTTTTCATCAAACATTTTTTGCTTTCTCCGCATCAAACCCATCTGAATCGCTGTTTGCAGTAATAGATACCGTCGAGTTAGTTCAAACCGGCGGCTTTGATTCAAGAAATCCTTTTGTAGTACAGGCAGACGCGCACGGTGTTTTCGTGCAAACGGAAAACATCATCGTTCATATTCACCCCGTCACAGGAGAACAAACCCCACTAGTGACCACATTTGAAAGAATCACTGAGTTTGCGCGCAGCCAAACACATACATTAATGACAACAAGAGATGAGTTCATGTTTTTCGATACAAACGCCACCTTAGTAACCAGACATGAAAAGGAACATGGCAGCGAGTTTCTTCAGTTGTCGGCGGGAACTGCCTTAATCGGCAGCTTGGATTCACCTATCATCCGGATAATGCGGCATGAAAGTCATCCAAACGCTAATGTATTTTCCTATGACCCATCATTCCCACATGACCAAGCCCGAATTAGTACAGAGTGGCTCACTGTAATGCTGTTTTCCTTTAGGAGCTTTAGGCTGTACAATATAAACGGTGCGCTTATAATAGAAAGAGAAATGCAAAATGCCCCTTATATACACAACCAACTCTTTTTCCGTGATGCATATGGCTGTCGTCTTGAAGTGATTTACAACGATGGAACAATTCGCATTTACTCCGCAATTGACGGTAGCTTGATTTCTGAATCAATGGGCCCCATTCCGGACCTCACGTTGTTTGAAGAATTTTTTACCGATACATTAAGAATAGAGTCGCCCCTCCATGGGGTGCCAAGAGTTTATAACGTTACCACAGGCGAATTTATCCGAGAATTAGAACACGACGCTTTCCTTACTTACGTCACACAAATAGGTGAATACACACTCACGGAATATATAACCGGTGACGGTTATCGTTTCGGCTTGCTGCTTAACATTGACTTAGATACAATAGCTTACTTGCCGTATTTAAGCGATTTTGTCGGGGATTATTTAATCTTCAATTATCCAACAGGCAATTTACGCAAATCCCGCATTTTCAACATACATGAGCTCATAGAACTTGCGCAACACCATTAAATTTTAAGGTGATAACAGTCATGCAAAAACACGTAATAACAGCAACATGTATATTCATTCTGCTGTTCCAAGGCGGATTCAATGACAGCATTTGGAGTCTTGCAGGCATAGTGGCTTCTGTTTTCCTTATTTTTAAAGGAAAAAGAAGGCCACCTGCGCCTATTGCTTTTTTATTGTTATCAATGGTTCTTATATATTGCGTGGCAATGCTTTATCACGGATTAACGTTTGAAGCACTGGCTTCGGTAAATAGAGTGATCGTTGTTTTCTTAATGCTGATGGTTTTTTATAACATAGAAGCTGACATTGACAACACCATTTTGATTACAGGTCTTGTTGCCGCAGGAGTAGGAATTGCCGCATTTAGTGGGATTTTTACTTGGACCGGTGCCGTTTCAGCACGTCGGTTACAAAGCACGTTTCAGTACGCCAATACGGCAGGCCTATTTTTTGCTGTTTCTGCGTTTGTTGCACATCAGCATGAGAAGCGAAAACCCTATGCATTTATTCTTGAAATGGCCATGCTGTTAACACAATCCGTAGGAGCAATACTCGTCTATATTTTTGGCTGGATAATTGTTGGAATTACCAAGCGAAGTAAAGTTGATTATATCGTATACAGTTTGGTATTGGCCCTGATTTCCACCACATTTGTTTTTGGACTGGTATATATTATTGGAATCCCGCAACTTGGCATTTTGCCACCAATAATAATTTTTTTAACATGGAAAAAATATCAGCAATATGTTATAAAAATTATTCCCCCAAAGTTTATTTTATGGATAGGAGCCGGGATTCTTCCGGTAATAGGCGCTGTCTTAATTTTTACGCGAGGGTTACGCCCTATTGCCACTTATATAGAGCGAATAATCCAAAGTATTGATGGCATTAGTATTATATTACGCTACCCCTTTGGCCTGGGACCGGGAAGTTGGCAATTTCTTTTTACCACATATCAATCTGCACCCTACGAAGTAAGTAAGATACACAACGAATATGTTGCAATGGGTGTAGATGCGGGTTTTCTCATCATCATTCCCACAATTATATTACTTATTTATTGGATTAAGCATCAAAAATGGGATTATAAAAGCATCTGCGTAGTTATGATATTGCTTCATGGGGTTATGGACATCCCATTTTCCTTCCTAATCATTGTTATCCTGTTGGTAATATTAGTGGTCAAAACCACACCAGAAACCAGGACAATGCCCATTTATGTACGTTTTGCCTTTGTCATTCCCCTTGTATTATGCGCCCTTGTATTTTCAACAATGGCAATGAGAAATCGCGCCGCATGGTTAGCAAATGCCGGTGAAATTGAAGCAGCCGTGCACATGCTTGATAATAGGTTAATACAAAACGACACAGAGGCAATTTTGACCCAAATGGCACTTTTTTCACAAATGGGGGACCATAAAAATGTTGAATATTTGCACCTATCTTTATCCAGGCCTACCGTAAGAGCGTATGCCATCATGGCGTCGTCTTATTTAAATAACCAACTACCAAACGAAGCAATTGCTTCAGCAATGACAGTTGTCGAACTTGCCCCACACAGCCTGCGCACCTCAGTACTGTTAAGACGCATTCTTCCATACCTTAATGATGATGTCCAATTAGCGTATAGAGAGAAAATTGAAATATATATGGAGGGCATTCAAGTGAATCCCTTATTTATATACATTACGAAAATACGGGAGGGAGGATAGCCTAGCTTTTCTCAGTAAGTTCCATTAATAAAATATAAAAAACCAGAGAGGAAGAAAACAAAATGAAGTTTGTTTCTAAGAAAGTGCGCAAAGCAGTAGCAATGCTATTGGTAGCCATTATGGTTGTAGGGGCATCACCGGTAGCTTTACTTGCCAATGTTGCGGATGAGTTTGCAGAAATGTTGGTTCCGCCGTCATTGGTGTTTCAAAATGTTTACAGCTTTAACTTTGACAGAACAGCGACCGTTGTAGTGAATGATAGGGTTTTTGCTATAAACAATAATGGTCAGTTTGTTGAATCAGAAAATCTACAATGGCATTGGTACGATTCCCCAGTTTTCACCATGTTCTTTGAAGATGACCGAGTAGGCATCCGCAACAGGTTTGGTGATGTTGTTGTTCCTGCAGTTTACGACTCAATCGTGTTAGGGGAAATGGGACTAATATTAGTCAACCAAGATGGATTATGGGGCATTATGCAACTACCAGACTATTTGGATAATGCATTTGGTACAGAACGCGCAGCGATTATTCGTGAAGGCACCGGCCCGGATGGTTTTGCCGATGTTGGATACGAGATTTGGCGTACCGCAGATGGTACCCAAGAAGATGGTTTTATCGGTGAATTACCTTATCCTGGAGCATCGCGCCGCGTTGTAAGCACAGCAGTCGATACAGATTTTATTACTGGTGGCCCCTTTGATGAGTTTGAAGCATTTTGGATATATAGCCATGAAGAAGGAACGCTCACTCGCTTACACTCATGGGAATTTGATGCTGAAGAAGGCAGTACAAGAATCACAGTCCGCGCTCAAACCTTCGAAAACGCTCCTCAGGGTGAAAACACAATTGTTGCCGAATTTAGAGTTGCAAATGACGAAGAAAATCCTGTAAGAATTGCGGCACAAACATTCGACAACCCGGCAGGGCGGCCTATCCGACGACCAGTACCTCATGTGCTTTTACAAGCCGGAACCCACATTGCAACAAGGGATGTAAATGTTCGAAGCGGACCAAGCCCTGACCACGAAGCAATTGGCTGGATACCGCGCGGTTATACAGTAGAAGTGCTTGAACAAGTGAACCCTTGGTGGGTAAGAGTTCAGTTTACATCAACCCAAACAGGTTTTGTAAATTCACCTTTACTTGCATCACGTGGTATTGCAGGTGTGCAGGGGACATCTTCAAGAATAGTAACGGCCCACCGGCTTAATGTGCGCAGCGGTCCGGGAGTTGACCATAGCTATATAGGTGTGCTACACAATGGCGACATTGTTCACGAACTCGAAAGAGTATCTGGTGGCTGGGTTCGCATTACGTACAATCACAACGGATTTACCGTTACCGGATATGTTCACGGACATTATTTGACCTAATCAATAATCCTTATACAGAACAAAGCGGCTCCGCCGCTTTCTGTTCTTCCTAACTTGTTCGCTAGAAAATTGCTGAGCGCAAGCGGAGCAGTTTTCTATGCCATTATAAAACCGGGAAATCTATAAAACAACTTCCCGGTTTTATTTTTTTCTTAATATTTTTACATTGTCATTAACAACTGCACAAAAAAAATAGAACCAAGGTTATCCAAAAACCTTGGTTCTATCGGTATTACTTAACTCAGGCACCAGCCGGATTTGAACCGGCGGTAAAGGTGTTGCAGACCTCTGCCTTACCACTTGGCTATGGCGCCACATATAGTACAAACACACACAAACAAAGTAAAAATGCGTATTCACCGAAGAAAACACGCACAATTCTTAAATTACTTCGGAATGACCCGTAGGGGAATCGAACCCCTGTTTCAGCCGTGAAAGGGCCGTGTCTTAACCGCTTGACCAACGGGCCATTAATTGCTCAACGAAGGAGATTATATCATTTTCACATAACAGTGTCAAGTAAAAATTTTTTTACGACAAATTTCACAAAACATAAAATTTACGAATAAGTAACGCCAATCGCTCCAACCACTTCACCACTTACAGATGTATTAGTCTGGCAGCGCCCTAGCAAAACGGCACCATCATCTATAATAAGCGTAGTTGTCAAAATATCTCCAACAACATCTGCTGTAGTGGTTAAATGTAATGCATTTTTACATTGAATATTACCTGTAACACGCCCAGCAATACGCGCAAAACCCGCATTTATATTACCATCAACATGGCCAGTATCACTAACGTTTAACACACCACCAATTTCTACATCACCAATTAAAGTACCATCAATTCGCATAGACTCACCAGCATCACTAGAAAAACGAGCCGAGTGCACTGTAACCCCTTCGCCTATAACCGTGCCTGTTGGTTTTGTAAATTCATCTAACGTACGTGACCGAGCCATTGTTTGTCCTCGTTTCCGATTATCTTAATTAATATATCATGAATGAAGTTCTCGCATAAAAGGCCTTGGATCTACGGCCTCGCCATTAATCTGTACTTCGTAGTGCAAATGAGAGCCTGTTGTACGTCCTGTACTGCCTACATGTGCAATAATATCACCACGCCCAACATGCTGCCCTACTGTTACTAAATTACGAGAATTATGCGCGTATAATGTAACAATACCATTACCATGATTTATCATAACAGTATGCCCATATCCATTACGCCAACCAGAGTAAACTACAATCCCACCACCGGCGGCACGAATTTGTGTACCTGTTCTTGCAGGAATATCTACACCCCTATGGTGCTCGCTACCCACACCTGTTGGGTTTCTGCGCCATCCAAAGCCAGAAGATATTTCCCCTACTATAGGCCATAGTGTTGGGAAGTTATGCAGATACTCATACATCTGTTCTCTGTAATATTCAAGATTTTGCATGAGTTTACGCTGTACTTCAAGTTCACTAACCAAAAGCTGTAAATGCTCCTGCACAGTACAGTGAGTTACGGCAACATAACCAACGCCGCCTAATAAAGCAATACCAACGACCTCGGCTTCTTCAAGGGGTGCATGAAGCAACGACAACTTGCGAAGCTCCGCCTCAGACGCTTCAAGATCCCTAAGCAAACCTGCTACCGGGGGAATTATATCAGCACGGCTACTTAAACCGGCAATAACAGCCTGGCGTTCCTCATCAAATTCACGAATCATTCTTTCTATTTCTTCAACTTGTTCTAGAATAACTTCCAATTCTGTTTGATGGTGACGTGCCTGTTCATTTAAAGCATACTGTGCGCGATATTCACTTTCATTAAGTTCTGAATATATTTGAGAAGCCGTATCTATCAGATTATGCTGTACTTGTTCGGCAGTTGAGCGAAATTCATAAAACTCTGCTTCAGTCTCACTCAGTGTGGCATCAAGGCCATAAGCAACATCTCTAAAGTAATTAGCCCTCAATGAAAGACCTGAAACAACCGCAGTAACAACTAACATACACATAATAACACCATGAAGTATAGCCCTTGGAATTCGAATACTACGTGTTTTACCATTACTGTACGAAGGAACAACCATGAGTGAGATATATTTTTTTTGCTTATGTGATCTTTTATCTATTAGTTGACTAACTCTCTTTACAGATGGACGTGTGTTATCTTTTACAAAGTGCTTAAGGAACATAAAATAGCACATCCTTTGCCTTATTTAGTTTCTTGAAAAGATATTATCATAGATAGATCAAATTTTCAAGCATAAATTACATTTTAATGAAAATATTATTAAGAAATTGTTAAGTCCATGCAATTTATTTACTTTACCTAATTTCCATCATATGGTATACTATTCACAAAGGACTTGCGGTAGTATAGCAATTTATTTGAAAACAGACAAAGTTTAAGTCGCCTTTCAGGTTAATTGTCTATGTATAAGGAGAATAGCCATGGATGATAATTCTATAAAAAAATTAACTTTTGATGAAGATACATTCGATATTAACACACATAAAAAGGCGGCAACTGTCGCAACACGGAAAAAAGCCCGTATTAAACGCAATCGCCGCAAAATAGCAGTAGGAAAAGTTGTGCTTACTATTGCTGCCCTACTGCTTGCCGTACTGCTGTATTACTTTATCTCAACTTCATTTTTGCATCCATAACCCAAGCGAGAGTGCTCGCATTCACATTTGCATCCGTAAAGCTTAAGCTTCTACTAAAATTGGGAAAATCATAGGATTACGTTTGGTCTTTTGCCAAATGTATTCTCTCAAGTCTTCTTTTATCTTGTTCTTAATATACTGCTTATCCGCAGTATTTTTTTGTTCCATTTCAAAAAGCGTATCAGAAACTACAGATTTTGCACCAGACATTAAATCATCTGATTCACGAACAAATACGAATCCTCTCGAAATTAAGTCCGGCCCAGATACAATCTGGCATCCGCCATCATGCATACTTACACCCACAGCTACAATAATAAATCCATCTTCCGAGAGCAATTTTCTGTCACGCAAAACAACATTACCCACATCGCCAATGCCAATTCCGTCAATTAAAATTTGCCCAGCCGGTACAGTACCTGTTATCTTTGCACCTCTAGAGCCAATTTCAAGCACCTGCCCTATTTCCATTACAAAAATATTTTCCTTAGGCATGCCCATGGAAACTGCAAGATCCTTATGATGGATAAGGTGCCTAAATTCGCCGTGCACAGGTACTAAAAATTCAGGTTTTACTAAAGCATGCATAAGCTTTAACTCTTCTTGCCGTGCATGGCCCGAAACGTGAACCTCGGTCAATCCCTCATATATAACCTCGGCACCATGCTTCATAAGTTCGTTAACAACCCGGGATACTAGTATTTCATTACCAGGAATTGGTGCTGCAGAAATGATAATTTTATCACTTGGAGTTATTTTAATTTGCCTATGGTCAGATGCCGCCATCCGGGATAATGCAGCCAGTGGCTCTCCTTGACTGCCAGTAGTTATGATTACAAGCTGGTTATCCGTATAATTTCTAAGCTCCGAAAGTTCGATAATAAGCCCCGGCGCTGCTGTTAAATATCCAAGTTCGATTGCTGTCTTTACTGCATTTACCATGCTTCGACCTAGGAACAACACCTTGCGCCGATATTGTGCCGCCGAATGCAGCACCTGCTGTATACGGTCTATATGGGAAGAAAAGCACGCAATAATAAGCCTCTGGGTTGGAGACTGCTCAAAAACACGTTCAAACATTTGTCCAACAGAACGTTCGGACATGGTGTAGCCCTTTGCAAGTACATTTGTACTTTCGCATAAAAATAACTTTACACCTCTTCTGCCAAGTTCACCAAAACGCTGTAAATCAATATGCTCGCCCTGTATAGGTGTAAAATCTACTTTAAAGTCGCCGGAGTGTATAACCATACCTACCGGTGTTGTTATTGCAAACGCAACAGCATCTGCAATAGAATGGTTCACGCGTATAAACTCTACCCTAAAGCAGCCAGCATTCACTGTAGAGCCCTGTGCAACAACTTCTGTCTCTGTTTGGTTAAAAAGCCCATGCTCCCGCAATTTATTGCCCACCAAACCCAAAGTTAGTTTTGTTCCGTATAACTTAGCTTTCATTTCCTTCAAAAGATACGGTACCGATCCAACATGGTCTTCATGTGCATGAGTTAAAAATATTCCGCGTATTTTTTCTTTATTTTGCTCTAAATAGGTAAAATCGGGAATAACTAAATCAATACCCAGCATTTCGTCCTGAGGAAATGCAACGCCACAGTCTATAATTATTATATCATTACCGTATTCAAGTACGGTCATGTTTTTTCCAACCTCGCCGTGGCCACCAAGGGAAAAAACTTTTAACTTACCTCTTCTTGTTACTGCCAAGTAGGGTGCCTCCTTGTTAATTGGGTGCGGTTGTTCCTTTTTGGATACCCGCCTACGCTCTGTACTCTGTGTTTTACGTACTTTTGTATCAGTCGCCATGGTCTCACACTTCGAAGTCTTCAATTTCTACACCTAACGTTTCATAATCCTCTTTAAACAAATCAAGTACAGCATCAAACTCTGCATGCTCTTCATCAACTAATTCAAAAATCGTATCATCCGCATCATCTTCAATAAGCTTAAAATGCAATACCTCTGCATCCCCTTCGCCCTCTTCTACTACAAGTACATATGTCCCGGTTTCGTTTTGACGGCTCGATAAAACTTGCATCTTAACTTCATCGCCATCTTCATCGTATAGTACGATTACACTTTCTTCATTTTCCATACTTTTTCTCCTTTTATATTTTGGTACTGCGGTTTGCAACGCCGCTCTGTCTAAAAATCCTTGCAAAATATACACAGCCGCCATTTCATCTACATGCTTTTTATACTTTTCCAAACTGCCTTCAAATTCTCGCGATACAGCACGCGTGCTTAAACGCTCATCCCATAGTTCAACAGGAATGGATTTAAAATAGCGATTAAGCTTTTCCTTAAACACCAAAGTTTTTTTACAACGTGGAGAGTCCCTGCCATCTAGGTGTTTTGGATAGCCAATAACCATATGAGTGATGCCATATTCTCTTATGATGGCTTTTAACTCTTTTAAATTTGGACGAAGTGTATTTTCGTCTTTTCTAGTGAGTGTGGTAACGCCTGTGGCTACCTTTCCACTAAGGTTACTTACGCTTACGCCAATGGTTTTATCGCCAAAATCTAAACCCAAAAAACGCACGTTGGTTTCCGCCTTACAGCACCTCACGCAAAAACTCGCGAACCATTGCTTCCAGAAGTTCATCTCTTTCTAGTTTGCCAATGAGTACTCTTGCATTTGCATGACTGGTGATGTATGTAGGATCACCGGAAAGAATATACCCAACAATTTGCGTAAAGGGGTTATAACCCTTTTCTTGGAGTGCAATATATACATCCTCCAAAATTTCTCTTACTTCATTGCGTGTTTCATGCTTATACGCGCCAAACCTTTGAGTTTCAGTGTTTCGCATTACAAACAGCCTCCTATTTTTCCCACCAAACCATCTTGTGTGCTAGCGATTATTTCCACCTCAATAATAGTATTGGCTAGGTTTTGCTTATTATTTGGTTCAATTATTTCCACCGGACAGTAATTGCTTGTATATCCAATCCATTGCCCCGGATTTTTTTCAGTTTCAAACAAAACAGGCACTATCTTGCCTATTTGCGACATATAAAAATCCTCTTGTAGTTTTGCCGCAACTGTACGCATTGCTAAACCCCGCTCCGATTTTACCTTATCCGGAACTTGATTAGGCAATGTTGCAGCAACAGTTCCTACTCGCATGGAATATTCAAAAACATGTATGCGAGAGAAGCCTATTTTTTGCACAAATTCTAAACTCTCGTTAAATTCCTCGTCCGTTTCACCCGGGAAACCAACTATAATATCTGTAGTTAATGCAATATTCGGATTAATTTTGCGCAAAGTATCGATTTTGTTTGCATATTGTGCAGATGTGTAGCGGCGATTCATCCTTTCTAAGGTTGCATCACTTCCACTTTGTAATGACAAATGAAAATGAGCGCACAACACTTGGGAAGAAGCAACTACAGCCAAAAATTCTTCATTTACTGCACAGGGTTCTATACTACTTAAGCGCAAACGTTTTAAACCGCGAATGGCCGATAATTGATTTATAAGTGATGAAAGCGTAGCATCTTTCGTATCTTCCCCATAGGAAGCCACTTGTATACCAGTTAACACAATTTCTTGCGCACCCAATAAAATCAAATTTTCAACTTCTGTTATAATATCTTGCACATAACGGCTTTTAGGGTTTCCGCGCACATACGGCACTATGCAATAAGCACAAAAACGATCGCATCCGTCTTGTATTTTTACGAATGCCCGGGTACGAGATTGCAAATTACATGTAGTGTTATTGTGTTTATATGAACTTACCTTTATGCGATTTAACTCAGCTATTTTTGCAATAAAATCTTCAGGTTTGCGCGCATCAAAAACATAATCCGCATCAAATGTATCAGCATTGGTATTGCGCACCATGCAGCCACACACTGCAACCAGCGCGTTTGGGTTTTGCCTTTTGGCACGACGCATCATTTGTTTAGATTTTTTGTCACTTGTATGGGTTACAGTACAAGTATTAATAATATATATATCGGCTACCTGATTAAAATTACAAATAATACAACCTATATCCGAAAGTCTTTCAAGCAAAGCATCTGTATCGCATTTATTAACCTTACAACCTAAAGTATGTGCAGCAACTACCATGTCTACTCCAACACACCACGCAATTGTTCCGCAAGTACTTCCCTATCAGGCATAAACTTGTCTGATGTAAGGAACAAATACACATCACCAGGTATACATAAAATTTTTCGTAAATACGCTTCTGCATTTTGCTTATATTTTTCTGTAGGAGAACTCGCCGTTAGAATAAGATTAACCCTTGTATCTTTCAAGTTCATATTTTCCAAAAAATATTTTACAGGTGCGGCAACTCTCCCACCCCATATGGGACTACATACATAAATTTCATTTGCAACAGATTCCGGCATATTGTTAATTGGACATGTTTTACCTGTAAAAGTCAGCTTTAATGCCCTAAATATAAACCCAAAATCAGATTTATTGTTTAAGTCTGTAATCAATTCATAGGTAGGCAAATTTAAAACATCGCTTAATGCATTGGCAAAAACCTTTGTCTTTTGCTTATAGGTGTAGTAAAGTATCATTTAAATAAAACCTCCAAACAAAACCCCCGACACATTCTTATTAAAATGACTATACCACTGTACGCCCAAAAAGGAAAGGTTTAAATACACAAATTTAAAAGATTGGTGAGAATATGAAAATTGTTTTACAAAGAGTAATGAACGGTACTGTGAAAGTTGATGGAGAAACTGTAGGGCAAATTGCCCGAGGATATGTACTATTACTAGGAATTGGCAGCTCCGACACATATGAAGACATAGACCGCACAATTGAAAAGATAAAAAAACTGCGATTATTTCCCGATGCGGAAGGCAAAACCAATTTAAGTATAAGCGATATAGATGGAGAATTGCTTGTGATTTCCCAATTTACACTTTATGCAGATTGTCGTAAAGGAACACGTCCAAGCTTTACGGAGGCCGCACCACCCGACATTGCAAAATCCCTTTACGATTACTTCATAAAAAAGGCAACTCCTCATTTTAGAAAAGTTGCCCATGGTATATTTGGTGCCTATATGCAAGTCGAACTTATCAATGATGGCCCATTTACAGTTATATTAGAAAGTTAAAACTTAAATACTTCCCACACTTTGCTTTCGCAAAAAAGTTGTACAAGCTCTATGTCTAATTGTCCGTCATTTGCCATTTTTGCCAATACTTCAAGGGATTTATCTATAGAAATACCAATTTTATAAGGCCTATCATTTGATATTAACGCCTCAAATATATCAACAATTGTTAGGATCCGTGATCCAATATCTATTTCATCACCCTTGAGCTTTTCAGGATATCCTGTACCATCCAAAAATTCATGATGGTTCCTTGCCCATATTGGAGCACGCTTATAGCGGTCAGGAAATGTAATCCTATCTAGCAATCGTCCGGTTATAACCACATGATTTTCCATAATTTTGCGCTCTTTGGCAGTTAACGTACCATAACGAATATATAAGGAGTCCAAATCTTCCGCAGATAGCAGTGGTACTGTTTCACCATCTAGGGTATGATATGTCATGTAACTCATTTCACAGATTTTTTCGATATGTTCATCTTCCAGCAAATTAGCGTCGTTTATATACTCTATTAATGATAGGGATTCTTCTACATATGTTTTTTCACCAACAAACATTTCATAAGTTATATCGCCCTTTAAGTAGCTTATTTCGAGCTGATACATTTTTATTGTAAAACGGTAGCATATATCATTCATTCTCAAACCAAGGCGATCTGACTTATCCATTATTTCTAATGGTGTTATAATTTTGCCTATGTCATGTAAAAGAGCCGCAAGCGCTAATTCTTCTACATCATTAATTGAAAAATAGTATTTATCCCCCGGTTTAAAACAATTATTTAAGTACTCGGCAAATGCACGGCAGTATTTAGATACATTTTGCGTATGATCTCTACTATAGGCCGAACGCTCATCTATAGCTTGTGTAGTGACATCAATAAGGGAATCGAACAATAAAGTGGTTTCTTGCGCATACAAAGAGTTGGAAAGAATACCCGCTGCAATATTTGCTATGGCGGTAAGCACAGAAACATCTGCATTAATAGTATGCAGAGATATTGCACCTGTATCACGATTTTTTGCGTTTACAAGCTGAATAACACCGATAACTTCCGGACCATTTTTGCCATGAGAAACAAGGGGAAGTACTAACATAGACCGCGTACGATACCCAGTAAGCGTATCGTAATTTTTGGGACCGGAAAAATTAAAACGCGTGTCTGCATAAACATCGTCTATTACAACAACTTCTCGCTTAAGTGCAACATAGGCACTAATATTGTCTATATTAGATGCATCCAAACTTACAGGCGGCCATTCACCGATATCATCCATAGACTTATCAATGCCAAGAGACATATTTTTTACAATACGAAAATGAAGCTTATCATCTCTTGAAAGATACAGGGTTCCGGCATCAGAATTAGTAAGCCCCATCATTTTAGTCAGCAAAACATCCAGCAATTTGCTATGCCTAACCTCACGATTAAACGCGAGTATAATATCTAAAATATCGCTGTACTGCTGCTCGTTTATTATTTTTTTATCTACCATACACATCACCCTAATTACATTTTACCATGTAATTTATCCGCCTACAATGGGTGGATGCAATATAATTACATCTTTGTCGTTTAAAATAAAATCTTTTCGCACGGCAATGCCGTTGACTATCGCAATTCCAACAATATCATTAGGCAGTCCAATAGCGCGTATTGCATCTGTAATAGTTGACTTATTGGGCAGCTCAACATCGTAGTTACCTTGCTTGCAATACTTATCCGCAAAGCTGCCTACCCCAACAGAAATTTTCATTCATACCTCTCTAACGCTTCTATCTTTTCACGATATTTCATTAATATTTCTCTGGCAATATTTTCATCCATCATGCCACCAATGGTCGGAGTCTTAAAAAATCGTTTTGGAAACTGTATATCTTTAAGATCAAAACCGAGTGCTTTTTTTATACGCAGCTTTGTGGCATATGCGCGTTTTGATACCGCAGTCAATTCATCTGCTGTCATTGGCACACCAATTGCTGTAAATGCATCAATAATTGTTTGTCTGTCATACACTTTACGTGCAAACAAACAAATAATTAAGGAATTTAGCATACAACGTTCTATTTCCTCATTCAGCAATCTATCAACAATTTCATCAACATCCACAGGTTTTAACTCTTGGTCTATGGAATATCCGCCATTGTCTAAATGGGAATGTCTTGCACCAACAGCAACACCTACAAGGGACCCATAACCCGTGTGGTAACCCGGCATTTCATTACCGGCTATATGCATCGCATAATCTTCTCCACCATACACAGATGCGGCATGTCTAACGCCACGGCCCAAATTTATATAAAATTCGTTTTTAGCTTTTGCAATGTAATGTATTGCATCACAATACTCTTTATAACTCCCAAATTTTAAAGGAGCCAAGGTTTCTTTTTCGGAAATTATTCCATTCTCCAAAGCCTCTGTAGCCCATGCAAGCACAACACCTGTACTCATCGCGTCAAGGCCCACAATTTCAACTTCCTCAATTAATTCCAAAATCTCTTTTGGACTTTTTATACCAAGGTTGCTGCCGAGTGCAAAAATAAGTTCGTAATCGTAGCCAACATTAATTGTTTCATATTCATGACCGGTTTCCGCAAACTCCCGCCTAAATTGTCCAATGTGTATGCAGCCAACGGGGCAGCCGGCACAAGCAAGTTTGCGTGTTTGATGATCTGATGAAAATGTTTCTCCACTAATTTCGTCGGCATGTTCAAATCGATTTTGGCGCAGGTTAAGTGTTGGCAAGCCTCCTGCGGCATTTAGAGGCTTTACGTTTATGGGCGTTCCAACATCATGGTACTTTGCCATCGTGTCTGAATGTGCGCATATATCATAAATCTTGCGATACACTTTAAAATACTGATTAAAATTTTCGATAGGTATTTCTCGATCACCAATAAGGTTAATCGCCTTTAGATTCTTTGAACCAAAAAGCGCTCCAAGGCCAAGTCTGCCAAAATGTCTATATCTATCCACTGTAACACATGCATAAGAAACCTGATTTTCACCAGCAGGACCTATACGTATAATCGAACGCTTACCGCTATGGTCCCTATCTTCAAAGCGAATAATACGCCCAACATTGTCTTTGTTTGTACCCCATATTTGACGCGCATCACGAAAATCAACATCGTTATGTGAAATTGTAAGATAACTGGGACGTTCAGACTTATTATAAATTACAATTGCGTCATAACCAGATGCAAACATACTCAGTGCCAATCGCCCACCAGCGTAAGACTCGCCTAATTCCCCCGTTAATGGTGATATAAACATTGCAACAGCTTTTGTTATAACAGGATATATTGTAGAAAGCGGCCCAATTGCAAGCACAATCGGCTGCGCGGGATCCAGTGGCGGCAAATCCTTATGCATATTTTCTTCTAAAAGCTTTGACGCAATACCTACCCCACCCATGTAGCGGTTAAGATCGCTACGCTCTTCTATTTTAATTTTTTGACGTTCCATATCTATATACAATACCCGGACTGTTCTTTGATAAATCATAATAATCTCCCATCGTCCAAGGGCGGATGCTTTTATTCGCATCTGACCCCAAGTTTAATGTAAAGCAATTTCAACTGGTCCGGATTTCATACCAGTTGAATTAAATTAATTTTTTAAGCATCAACATCTTCTATTGTTATGCACTGGTGCGGACAATAGCGCGCGCACATTCCACAGTGGTGGCAAATAAGCGGCAGTTTTGTATCTTCGCAAAAACCCACAGCACCTATAGCACACACTTTTTGACAGCGCTTGCAACCTATACAGGCGTCTTTTTTTAAGGATACGCCGCCGCCTTTCCTTATAGAAAGCGCGTCAGACGGACAAGCTTCTGCGCAAGCCGGTTCTGCACAGCCATGGCAAACCGTATCTGTAAATTGGCCTGAAACACCACCATATGTGCGAATTTTTATCCGGCTCTTTTGAAAAGAATGACTTTTAGAATTAACTGCAGCACATACGAGCATACATGAAAAACAGCCAATACATTTAGACATGTTTCCAGTTTTTAAAACCTTTGCCAAAGAAATTTCCTCCTTATTACTAGACATAGTTTACGACTATGTCACAATATCATAAAACCCACGATGGTGCAATAATTTTAAACAGAAAAACTATCTACACAAAGCTTGACCTTTCTTATGCATATCCGTATAATAGCGCAAATAGATAACTAAAGAAACAGAGCGGCTTTGCCGCAAATATAATCCAAGGAGGCGACAGAAGATGGCTTTTTTTTACGACAAGGAATCACACACCTTTAATGAGTACCTATTGGTACCGGGGCATTCTTCTACAGAGTGTATTCCCACAAACGTGTCTTTAAAAGCACCACTTGTAAAACATAAAAAAGGGGAAGAACCTCTTCTTTCTTTAAACATTCCGCTAGTTTCGGCCGTAATGCAATCTGTTTCTGACGACAAGATGGCAATTGCACTGGCTAAAGAAGGCGGAATTTCTTTTATTTACGTATCACAGTCCATAGAAAGTCAAGCGGCAATGGTGCGCCGTGTTAAAAGTTATAAAGCAGGATTTGTAACAAGTGAATCTAATGTTCGTCCTAATCAAACCCTTGGGGATATTTTAAAATTAAAAGAAAAAAACGGCCATTCCACCGTGGCTGTAACTGAAGATGGAACTGCCGAAGGCCGCTTTGTTGGGATAGTTACCAATAAAGATTACAGAATAACCAGAATGGGGCTTGATACGCCAGTGTCAAGCTTTATGGTGCCCTTAGAAAAATTAGTTTATGCAGAAGAAGGCGCAACACTAACCCAGTGTAACGATTTAATTTGGAACAACAAATTAAACGCCCTTCCGGTTATTGATAAAAACGGCCGCTTAGCATCATTTGTTTTTCGCAAAGACTATGCCTCAGACAAAGAAAACAAGCTGGCATTTATGGATAGCGCAAAGCGCTATGCCGTTGGCGCAGGTATCAATACCCACGACTATAAAGAACGCATACCCGCATTAGTAGAAGCCGGTGCAGATGTACTATGTATCGACTCCTCAGAAGGCTTTAGCGACTGGCAAAAGCTCACCCTCCAATTTGTCCGGGAAAATTATGGGGACACTGTAAAAATAGGCGCAGGAAATATAGTTTGCCGGGAAGGTTTCCGCTTTTTAGCAGAAAACGGCGCAGACTTTGTAAAAGTTGGCATAGGCGGCGGTGCCATATGTATTACGCGCGAAGCCAAAGGCATAGGCCGTGGACAAGCCACCGCTATAATTGAAGTTGCCGCCGCACGTGACGAATATTTTAAAGAGACAGGTATATATATACCAATTTGTTCTGACGGCGGCATCGTTCATGATTATCACATAACCCTTGCACTGGCAATGGGTGCGGATTTCTGCATGCAGGGCCGTTACTTTGCCCGTTTTGATGAAAGCCCCACCAACCGCGTTATGATAGGCGGTAATTATATGAAAGAGTACTGGGGCGAAGGAACAGAACGCGCACGCAACTGGCAGCGTTACGAGGGCGGCGGCGGACTTGCCTTTGAAGAAGGCGTAGATGCATATGTACCTTATGCCGGCAGCTTACGAGATAATTTAAACATAACACTAAGTAAAATTAAAGCCACCATGTGCAACTGCGGCGTACTATCTATAGACGACTTCCACCAAAATGCAAGGCTTACCCGCATATCGTCATCCAGCTTAGTAGAAGGCGGCGCACATGATGTATATCTAAAAGACACTTATGGAACACAGCGCGTATAATGTAAACGATGTTCACCTGAAATACATGTCAAAAGCACTCAATCAAGCACGTAAAGCCTTTGATATGAATGAAGTGCCAATCGGCTGCGTAATTGTTCACAATAATATAATTATAGGAAGTGCTGCCAATGAAAGGGTATTGCGCAAAAACGTATTATACCACGCAGAAATAATGGCAATAGACCAGGCATGCACGGCTCTCAATGATTGGCGGTTAGAAAATTGCACACTTTACGTAACAATAGAACCATGCCCAATGTGTGCAGGTGCAATAGTGCAAGCAAGAATCCCAACTGTAGTTTATGGTGCAAAAAGTCCAAAGGCCGGTGCTGCCGGATCTATACTAAACATACTGAATGAACCCAAACTCAACCACCATGTAAATATAATTTCGGGAATAATGGAAGATGAATGTGCAAGTTTAATGTCAGAGTTTTTCACACGATTTAGAGAATAAAACAAGAGGAGCGGCCAGTGCCGTTCCTCTTCTTCATTTTAACCAAAATTGAATCTTATAAATAAGACAAATTAGTACTGGTAATTTCCGCTGGATAATGCTACAACTAAACAAATTGTATCCATCAAATTTTTTAAAAAATTTCACACAGGAAGAGGAATACATATTGAACTCATTATTAAAACTTACAGCTTCACTCATGGCACTAGCTATCACACTAGCTGCAATTCCAACGGTTACAAAATCTCAAAGCAATTCACAAACTCATTGGTCTGACAACTATACCACTACACTTATAAATTACCATGTGTTGCCTCCACACACTATTTTTATACATCCAGATGCACCTATTTCACGCATATTACTGGAAGCTCATTTGAATCGTCTGCATGGGCGAACAGTTAGTACGCACAACACACATCCTCCGGAAGTTTATGTCTCTCGACTTGAGGCGGTATTGCTTATAGCACAATCATTCCGGCTGCCTTCTGCAGATAAATCTATTCTGCACCCCTTTGCAGATTACAATCTAATCCCAGAACTATATCAGCCAATGTTTGCCGCACTTGTGTATGCCGGCATTATAAATGGGCATTGTTCTGGCCTGCTAGACCCATTTGGACAAATAACAAATGCACAAGC
>Ga0136643_10002536_pt1 | contig 23784 bp, 9 predicted proteins | sample TergutLab28metaG_FD_96883 | JGI IMG/M metagenome (GOLD analysis project Ga0136643, IMG submission 96883) | Labiotermes labralis P1 segment gut microbial communities from Petit-Saut dam, French Guiana - Lab288 P1 (version 3) (version 3) | ecosystem: Host-associated > Arthropoda: Insects >... | reverse complement strand
TTGAAAGCGACCCCCGCTCGGGACGACCGTCAACATCGAGAAACGAGGAAATGATTGCTAAAGTCAGAACAATCGTTCGCAATAAGAGGAGATTGACAGTACGAGAGATAGCGGATGACTGTGGGATCTCCGTGGGCTCATGCGATGCAATTTTAACCAACAATCTGCACATGAAACGTGTGTGGGCGAAGTCTGTGCCGCGTTTGCTAACAGATGACCAACGTGAGCAACGTCAGACAATCGGCCGTGATTTTTTTGAGCTTTCATGTGAAGACGTGCAGTTTCTTAAGAACACTGTGACAGGTGACGAGTCCTGGGTCTGCGGGTACGACCCGGAGACAAAAAAGTAATTGTCACAGTGGAAAAGTCCCACGTCTCCGCGACCAAAGAAGGGGCGCCAGGTGCGAAGCGAAACAAAGGCCATGTTACTGGCGTTTTCTGATTGTGAGGGTATTGTACACCCGAGTACGCTTCCGACGGGCAAACAATTAACAAGGAATTTTACGTGGAGGTCTTGCAACGTTTGGGTGAATCAGTTCACCGAAAACGACCGGAAAAATGGTGGAATGGCGACTGGATCCAGCACCACGACAATGCGCCCGCACACACTTCACATCTTGTGCAGCAGTGTTTGGCCAAACACGGCACCGCTCAGTTGCAGCAGCCGCCATACTCACCAGATCTCGCACCGTGTGACTTTTTCCTATTCCCAATGCTTAAGAAAGTTCTGAAAGGACACCGATTTGAGGCAATGGAGGACATCAAACGAAATTCGACAAAGACACTATTAGACATCCCGAAAGAGGAGTTCGCAAAATGTTTCCAACAGTGGCAGAAACGTCGGGCGAAGTGTGTAGCTGCGGAAGGGAACTATGTTAAAGAAAATTGGGGTTAAAACCCCGTAAGCCTTATCTACTTCATGTACTGTGGTCAGTCCGGATACTGTTTGAACAAATCTCGTATAAGTAAAATCTTTGCCCCAAAATGTAAGTTCTTTTAAATGGTGAAGCAGGTGATCACTATGCTTCGAAGAAAAACGAATATGTTACAATTTATATCATTTAGGCTTGTAAATCAAGTGCTGTTTGTGAATTGTAGAACAATAATGATCCTCTCTAGTCTGAAAACAACGGTGGAAATGCCCAATAAAAGCAATAGGAAGAAAAACTAACAAAGCGAAATATTATTCTGAAATTAATATTCACGTCTACAGATTAACTGAGCTATAGAAAGAGATTTCTTTCTTTGATTTGTGCTATCATTCGTATCCATAGCCTTATTTCGCTAGTCGCAGCTTAGTACGTAATAGTGTGAAGACTGGAGCCACATCTTCCTCGCCTTGTTTCATGAACCTGTTTTTGTTCTGGAGGAAATATTTTCGAATTTAATACGATCAAAAGTTTATAGGCACAATAACATTATACAAAGCAGAAAATTTAGTTTTGTCGTTTTCCGTACCAAGTCCCGGGAGTTTACCTTCATATTTGCTGTTATACCTTCATTCCAAATTACTTTCCAATTAAATGTTTGGAATAAAACGAACAGTTTGTTTTACGACATACTGAGACCAAGTGTTCGTTGGCACAGGTGTTGCAGATGTCATAAAATTTGCATAGCATTGGCATCGACATCTGTGCCACTTGAATAGAAGTTTAGGTAAGGAGTCTGTTGTTCCGATTCATGGAAGTGGAAGGGAATGGCGTGGCTTCTAAGTTGAAATGCCAGTCTTCTGTAGTATAAGCAGAGGCTTCTTGTCCCCGATACACCGGTTTACCTATTCAGTTGCACTGCACAGGGAAGGAAAAACAGACATAGAGAATTACAGTAAACACGATACCAGCTGTAGAGAAGGCACAGTCTGTTTCTGAAGAGAAGGAGGTCCTCCAAAGTTTGCTCAAGTTTCTGTAGCTCTTAGCATAGAAGTGCTTTTGAAAATTCTGTAACATTGAAGGTGTGTGAAATGTTTTCTCTGAGTAATGCAGTACAGAGTCGTAAAAGTGTGTAGATTTTGAGAGAGTAGTATTCTGTGAAGTAATTGCCTACATATTTTAAATATCAAACCATTAGCGGTATTTGACAAGAGTGTTATGGTTCATTGCAGCCTGTTGTGTACTTCACAACCTCTCTTCATGTGAAATGGTCACGTGTCTCTAGTTTAATATAAAGAGTAAATTGAAAAATGGATTAACTAGTTATTAATGCTTCTGTTAAAACTAAGAGCGACAGAACTGAATGGCATTTTTTTTGTGGCGCTGCGGTCCAACGCGAGCCATGGCCTCCTCACTCTTGAGGTTTCTAGATTACACACAACGACGCATCACATTCGATAGGACTCCTCTGGACGCGTGATCAGCGCGTCGCAGAGACCTCTACCTAACAACACACAACACTCACAACTCACAGACATCCATGCCCCCGGTGGGATTCGAACCCACAATCTCAGCAGGCGAGCGGCCGTAGTCCCACGCCTTAGATCGCGCCGCCACTGGGACCAGCACTGAATGGCATCACCAATAAACTAATTTAAAAAGATTTAACACTCTTGTAAGGAGCTTTTCTGTACCTTCGAAATTTACCAAGTATTATGTATTATGTCAGGAAGTGCAGTGGCTGGAAGTAACGCTAAACGCAAATTCTAGTTTAGCGGCAAATTATTTTTGACACTTGAATTCTTTCAGGAAAGTGACTGGTTTTTCAAGTCAATTACTAATTTTGATTCAGAAATATGTGTATTTTCGTGGACCCTATGAAGCATTCGATACAAAAAATAATCCCATCTTTCGTACTAACCCTACAGAAAAATGGACTTTGGAATTTGATTGCCCGTTGCACCCAGTTAGGCTTCATAAAGTGAGACGAAGTATTTGAAGGAAAATTCAAGGAGTTAAATATTATTTGATAGGAGTGATTTGCATATCGTTTTCATATTCTGGCAGTGTGTTAATACTTCCAGTAGAAAATCATTTATCCAGCACTGTATTTTCCCACAAGTTTGCTTTAATGCCACAATTTTAATTCGGGTCCATTTCGTATTGCACTTCTACATTAACAGTTTCTGATTTCCAAGGGGAAAAATTCATGGTATTGCGGCTCCTAGAACACCCGGTGAGCGGTAAGCCCTATGTTATATACATGATTTTCAAACTATTTGTAAATATTGTGTTTGATTTTTTATCATATTCCACATAAATTTTGTGTTTCTTAAGCTGTCATTTGCGCCATAAAATGTATCTGCATAGCCCTCTCCCAAGTTGTGCTACAAAATGGAATCTTCGATTTAAAAAGAACAACACAGTTTACAGGTTCCATGAGATTTCCTAAACAAGTCACTATTTCTCAGTGTCAAACCCACACAACGGTTTTAAGGATCGTGGAACACAAAGTGTACTGTGTGATATACCTCGTATATTTAATTCATGTATAAAATTTGAAGCTCTCATATTCGTAAAAATTTGAATCATATTCCTCCAGATCACGTACGTACGTGCACATTGTAGATTTGGTCATCTCCAATTAAGGATCTTGTTTGTCCTAGTTCTGTTCGAATAAGTATTCTTAGGGAAGTTCCAACCATTTTGGATCAAGCTCCAAATACAAAGTATAATATTCCAATGTCTTTGTGATTAGTTGAGAAAAATCAATGGGTGAAAATTAGTGGGGTGGCTGAGAATAATAAGTTGGCGATAGGCTGTAAATCTATTTAGGAGCGTTTACGTTGCTGTTCCACTATTTCTTTAGGAAGCCTTGTATTCATTTTGTGATTATAGGATGCAATTCTGTAGGGGTGAGTTGAAGGACTTACCAAGGCCTAAAGGAAGCCCTTTATTTATAGCTTTGAAGCTTTGAAACTTTTTTTTTTAGGAAATATAATTCTGTGATATTCTCGTGTCATTCGAACATTTCAAATAAGAGTTTTTAAGCTGGGGTACCCTTCCGAAGGGGATACGCGGTGGCGCAGTTGACTGAGGCACTGCGCTACACGCCGGAAGGTCGCGGGTTCTATTCCCGATGGTGTCACTGTAATTTGTCATTGGCATAATCCTTCCAGTCATACTATGGCCCTGGGGTCGACTCAGCCTCTAACAGAAATGAGTACCAGGAGTATTTCCTGCGGGTAAAGGCGGCCGGTGCGTAAGGCTGACAACCTTACCACCTTCATGTGCCGACTGTCTTGAAATCTGGGAGCCTGAACCTCCTGGAACACTCAGGGCCTGTCAAGGCCTGTAATGGGACTGCTTTACCTTTACCTTACTCTTCCGGAGAGTGACATCTGTGTGCCTACAAGTATGACGTATAAAAGCAACCTGTCATAAGTGCTAGTGTGAGTAATTCGAAGTTATGACCTAATGTCATGTGATAGAATGGAATAACAGCGCGTATATTTATTGCGACCAGTAAAACAACAGACTGCATGACAGTGGTTACGGTTTCTATGTCTGTATTTATTTATATATTTAGTGACACTCTTGATGATTCAAATTTTGTGGTCTCGTGTTGTACAATTATTAGTGAGCATTGAACTGGACATATGTGAAAGGAAACGGGTCTAGACTAGTATAAGGTAGGTAATCTGCTAAGAGCTTAAGGGATTGGAGAAAACCGCGAGAAAATTTTATTCGCGCAACCGACATCCGGGCTCAGATTCTTATCGAGGACCCCCAAAATGATAGTTAAGGGGCTGTCTGTTGAGGAAAGTTGCTTGATGTGACTTTCTGTCGAAAATCAATCTGAAATGTTAGTACAGCGGTCTAAACGGCAAAGTTTAAAAGTCAAAAACGTAAAAATTGTACTAAATTTAAGCTGGAATATTTTAAAACTCTTTCCTTGGAATGTTTTTCCACCTCCAAATACTCACATCTCGGGAGATTTGCTGGATCCGTCTTTGCACCTTCCTGTGAACACAGACCTGATTTTTTTATCTGTCAAGTGCAACTTGTTACATTTCATTACATAATATTCACAGTTTTACCCGGCGTTTTTGGATATCCACTTAAATGGTCTCTAGAACTTACGCTAGAAGCATATATATTCATAGTTTTGCTGTGTTCTTCATTCAAAATCTTTTTTAGAGGGACGAATTCAAGCTGTGGAAAAAGTATTAGAAGACAAAATCGTTAAAATTTAAAACTTGGTAACGATGAAAAACTTTCAGCGACTGTGTTGTATCAGCAGTGAATGGCTGGAAAAAAACAAGTTTTTTGTTACCTAACTTAACTGCAAGAATTGCGTCCTCCTGTTCCTCTTGGCACCGCACTTACAACTGACCTTGTTATAGGTCAAACCCTGACATAGCGTCACTGTTCCTTCGCCGCATTTTGTGGCGGTATGTCGAGGATGGCAGTAAATCAAAATTGTATATACGAGGGAATTACTGTTCACTGGCTTTCTTGGTTTGTAAGTTAAGGCGGCGCTAGCTCGCGGTTTGACTCTACTTGCATGTTCAAGTAATCGTCTGTCTCCAGCCGTCTGAGAACATGGAGGTCCCACTGCTTTGTTTGAATAGTACCTTGACAATTGTATGAAATCCCTAATACTAAGCTCGGTTAACTTTATTTGCACTGGAAGTACGTCAAATTTTTAACGATTTTTTTTGGAACAGACTTCGAAAGAAGTAATTTTGCCACAATTAACCCAATAGAGTGAATTGTTTTCTTTTAAATTTCTTTACGAATCTAGTTATGAAACTGGAATAGAATGGAGTGTCTCAGCATAATATTCTTTTAATGATGTAACAAAGTGTACTTGCTCAAGTTGAACTTCAGATTTTACTTTGCATTTTTTACATGTAAATTTTGCCCTACTCCTCAAAACCTCTCGGCTCTTGGAATTCTAGTTTTAATTTGCATGATTAATCACATGATCATCACCTTATAGGGTGCACCTAATTTCATTTTTTAACCCACTGTGCATTCATGTTATTTGGTATAACAGAGCAGATTGTACTGTAGCGTACAGGTTATGTTATAATCTGGATCATGCGAACATTATTAAGGATATGCCGCATAATAACCTTTATTCAGAAGTGAAATAAATAATTTACCCATACACGAGCAAACTGACTCATCTGCAGTGCGCCTGGTATTTATTTCATGTTAGAATTTCCAATTATCCACAGTGTATTATTTGCATGTGCATATTGTTTCTTATAGAGCCATTTGACGCACCAACTGCAAAATAATATTTAAATTTATTTTGTAATAACAAATTCTTATTCAAGTATGAGATGGTAGCTGAAAAAGTTCTGAAAATTGGAACTAAATATCTGTTTATTGGCTAAATATCGTATATTGAATTATCATACCGCTGGCTGCCCTGTAAAACTTACATGACCTAACACACATTCGAATTGTTAATCTAAACCTTTAATGTCTTAAATGTGCATTATTGATGCACAAGAACGACCGGAAGGACAGTGAACTTTTATTTATATCTAAATAAAACACCCAGTTTATATTTGACGTGAATGAAAACGACTTGCTCAGAAGAGGCAGGGTTAGCTGAACCAATACTTACTTACTCCATGGTGCAGAGTCCTTCTTGAGAAGCTAGCTGGTTTGTAGCTAGTCAAGAAATTCCCCGCATTTCACGGAACCCGGAGGTTCATTACCGCACTCACAAGCGTCCGTCACGTTAGCTGAACTTTACTAAAATCTTGAGGCGATGTAAATCATTGCAGATGGATTAAAGAAAAGTGCAAGGAGATTTAAGCTTATCTGTTAACGTAAAAAAAATTTCCGTCCGAATTTGTCGGTATTTTCCTTTCTCTTCTTCTGATTGCGACTTTATGCTGTGTCTGTTGTCGCTCTAAATTACGAATTACGTACCACCTAACAGTCAGCGGAAATGGGAAGAGGTTGTTTTAAACCCTGAGAGCGTACAACTGACACTTTGTTACAGACTTTGCATATTCGAAAGCAAACAATCATCGAAAATATTTATTGTCCCGTATTATATATCTTAAGTATTCTTCTAACATCGAATGGCCAAATTAAAATACGGGAATTTCGGCACATCTACTGCAGCTTACATTGAACTGGTGACAAGTATAAGGATCTATAAGTAGTAATAATTCAATTCAATTCCCCATTCATTAATGTGCTAGTTGAAGAGCACAAAATATAAAAAATTAACAGAAACTAATATACAAAACACACTTACGTGTTAGAGTGACTACAGGATCTGAGGTTTAGGCGGTATAAGTCGAGGAGTTGGTCACAGCAAGAGTGTCATAAAGGGCAAAACATAAGAATTTTTTACATTGTCTAGCTTAGTTCAAGCTGTAGTTAACACGAAAGTTGAGTAGCATAGGATCTAATTAAAATTTCTGAATTATCTTGTAAAAGTGTCGGATAGCATCCACTCATATTAACCGAGCCCGAACGTCCATTTTAATATAGCAATGTCCCTGTCGATGGCATTTGCCGCCGATGCGCATCTAGCGGAAGGGCATTTTTAACATTTAAAGTCAACATTAAAGAAACTGAAGTATCTAAAATTTCGTTTTGGCACTCGTAGGACAATAAAAACAAAAAAAAAACAATAACAATAATCTCTACAGAGTTCAGTATTTTCAGCCAAGCTATCTTATTCATTTTATGTGCAGAACAAATATACTGTATTATGGTGGAGGTTTGAAATTTGGATACCAAAGATTACCAGCGCACATCTGCGTGACGGAGATCAATGTAGCTCAAACAATGTGGTAGATGGCTATGGGCTAGGTTGTCGAATTAGATTCTGTGCAGAGTTAAGGAGGTTTTGTCTTCTTCGAGTGATTAGCCGCGATGGACCTCTTCAGCCTCACATGTAATGAGAACCGGGTGACCTTTTCCCTAGGAAGTAAAGGGACTGGAACTGGATGTGACCTAAATCTGACCTCTTACAGCCATCTGCAGCTAAGAACAAGAATATGTATGTCACGTTGTACTTTGTCCTCAAAGGTTTGTCGTGACGCAATGCTTCATTAGTAAACACACAGAGATAAGTTTATCCATACCACAAATCTAAAGCTGCTACATACAACAGCATCTTTATTGTCGTTAAGAGATATATACTTTATAAAGAGAAAGTAGTTATTCATACATTAACATGAAATGATCTTGGCAAGAATATTTGTATCATGCATATTAGAAATTATTTTCTTCTTGGGGGGGCAGGGGGGAGGGAGCCAATATATCGAATTCGTTGGTCGAAACTCTGACCACGTCACACGAAAATTTCACTAGAAGTGAATGATATTTGAATGAAGAAACTTGCCTTTTCTGTTTTCGAGCTCATTAATTGGAAATAAGTTTTTCAGTAAGAGAAATGTACCGAAAATTGAAATTCTGATTTAAGGAGAGTAAACAAGAATTTAAAAATATGAGCCGAAAACATGAAGCATAATTTATCTCAGTAATTAACCAACATGATGCACAAAATTTTGTTTTACAATAAGTTTATTTCATGCCTCTACATGTTTCGAGCACATGTGCTCGAAACATGTAGAGGTATGAAATAAACTTATTGTAAAACAAAAATTTTGTGCATCATGTTGGTTAATTACTGAGATAAATATACTGAGCTGCACTGTCAGCAAAACGTCAAAACATGAAGCATAATGCCATACTTCTCTGAAGCGACTTAAATATTAACTCTAAGGAGGTAATAAAGAGGGCAATCTACTTTAAAATATTCGTATTGTCTTCGCATGTACCAGGAAGACCCCATATGTTTTGAGTGATGTTGGTGGTTTTATTCGCGTATTTCGGGAGAACTCCCGACACAGTGGCGTTCAGTGTATGCAACCAACCACTGTCTGTTCTGTGCTTTATCGCACCTTACTTCGTCTGCGCTTCGCAACACCTACGGTTATCCAGCGTCTCATTAAACGGACTGACAACAATATTTAAATATATTCATTATTTACTGTGTGCTCTATTCGTATTTGTCAATTGATAAGTTTATTATAGGATTTTTAATGAAACTGGGTGAAAACATGTTTTTTCCCTGGCACAGTGACTGACAAATCTCTCCACCCAACTGTTTTGGATTTGTTTATTAATAACCAAGTACTTTTTCCAGTATGGACAAAATGGTTTCCTGGTCATATGTTTTTTGGAACTTCATAATACTTGCAGCTGCTCCGTACACAACGATATACATACATTCAGTAGGCAAAGGTATAAGGTAAAATGATCCCGTTACAGGTCCGGTGTGGCCCAGAGGGTGGGTAGAGGTATAGCTCTAAACTTCCATGACCGCGGCACTAGGAGGTGAGTGGTCAGCAGCACGCCCCGGCCGCACTTTAACCCCGGGAAAGACCCGGTACCCATTTTAGAGGAGGCTGGATGGGCCCCAGGGCCGGTCTGGACGGACGGAAAATTTCGTCCCCACCGGGATTTGATCCCGGACCGTCCAGCCCATAATCAGTCGCTATACCGACTGAGCTACCCGGCCCACACATTCAATAGTTAGATGTTCTTAAATATTCAGCGAGCTAATAATGAATGTACACCTTTAATCAAAGTGTGCAGTTCTTTACGCCTTGCTTTGCGTTTCTACGTAAATATGTCAACTCATTTTTATCATCATTACTCACGTATGCGCTGAGTAATCAGATACAAACCATCCGTTGTAATATGCTCGCAGCACACTCGCGCCATATATCTTGCTTTGTCACTTTCAGGCGCTGGTGCCAAGCCCTTATTTAGTGGCAGATTTAAAATGTTTGTTTTTGTACCTTATTATGTGAGATATTAAATAGCCAAAAAATTTTGAAGTCAAATGTGTCATTGAATAATTCGCAGTCTCTAACATAATGTCCAACTTTGACATTGAGAATATGAGGAAACGCATTATATATCATGTTCTGACATTCAGGTTTGCTTTCCCGGAACGAATTACGGTATAAATCCTTATATTTGGGTTCGTTTGTTCTAAACTAACTGATATCCTTGCTTTTTTTTTAGGGATTATTTAAACATCAGGAATGTGTATGTAATACTGGATCTGTGAAATTTGCAGAAAGAAATTATGGCTAAAAGAAAATATGTTCAAAAATACAGGTTTTTACTTCGCACCTCTGTGTTAAAGGAGCCACTGCTGAAGATTCTCATACGTAAACATGTCGACGTGTTTTGCAACTTCCGCCTGCAAGAGTTTGTTTAGACTACACGTGCTACAGTAATGCCGGAGAAGTTGCCGCCATTGCACGGCGTCCACATTTTTCTTGTTTGTTTTTGTAGGAAAAATTTACTTGCGCACACGTCTTTTCGATACGGAAGAACAATTGTGACGAGATAACTTACGTACAGGTGTAGATGGGATTATACTCTTCAAAAAATCTTAGTAGTTTTATTTTAAGGTTGTGAAATTCATTCCTCCTGGCCCAGTGTAGTGTTAATTTGAGGGGGTAGGGGAGTGGGATTGAAACATCCGTAATAATGGTAACGAAAATTCGGATTTTTATACGAGCTGCGAGTATGCTGAAAGGCTTTGAAAATACAAAATTTACACGACTCCCCTGCACAGTGGAGCTTGATACACAGTGTTTTGTTTGTGAATTATGCTGCATTGACTGATTCCATAGCTGAGAACAAGATGTCGGTAGTGTCTGACACGAAAGACATGGTAATGAATTTTGACTATCATTTGATTAGACTGGTACATTTTCTGTCCACAGGTGTGGGTGGTTTACGCAACGTGAGGGTGATCGTGCCTGCGGCGGTGAGTCCCGGTGATACGGTGACCCTTCAGTGCTCGTACGACCTGGAAGGCGATGAACTGTACACTGTCAAGTGGTATAAGGGTAGACAGGAGTTTTTCCGCTACGTCCCTAAGGAGTTACCACACACACGGGTATTTCCATTACCCGGTGTCAACGTAGATGTAAGTCCGAATGTATGCCACGGTTTGCTGTCTCTCTATTCCTGTAGGTTTACAGCGTTATAACAGCATTCTAACTCCTTTTTATCGAAGGTTTCATAAAACAGATGATTTTTATTAAACAGACTTACTTAAGTTTAGTTACTATGTTTTTTCATGTCCAAAGATGGTGATTGTACAGCTTCCTGACCTCTGGACCCAAAGGTTTTTAATAATTCTTCACACGACATTTATATAATGTTTAGTGGCTAAGATCCTGATGATTAAAGTAGTTATGGTTGTGAATTACAAATAGCTTATCATAAACTACCAATTTGCAACAAGGCGTTAAATCGTTCCGGCATGGACATCCATATCGTCAGTAATGGGCATTGGGTTCGTGAAATATTAGGAGTGTTTAGATTATAATTTGAAATACTATATATTTTAATTGGGCCGGGTAGCTCAGTCGGTATAGCGACTGACTACGTGCTGGACGGTCCGGGATCGAATCTCGGTGGGGACGAGATTTTACGCCCGTCCAGACCGGCCCTGAGACCCACCCAGCCTCCTGTACAATGGGTGCCGGGTCTTTCCCGGGGGTAAAGTGCGGCCGAAGCGTGCTGCTGACCACTCACCCCCTTCTAGTGCCGCGGTCATGGAAGAGTAGAGCTATACCTCTACCCACCCTCTGGGTCACACCGGGCCTCTAACGGGATCACTTGACCTTTTTACCTTTTTATATATTTTAATTAATTCTATTTTGCCTGTATATTTAATCCCTGGTTACATACAAAAATGTTCTCAGCTTCCTTAAAATTTCACAGGAATTAATGTGCCCTCAAATGTTTGCTCCATGCTGTTGTCACTTCAAAATTTCGACCGTGGCGACGTTTGATGTAAGAAAAACACCAAAAAACTTCAAATGCAGCATCGTGAAATCGTGTACAATAACAGCTACATAAAAATACTCAGGTTAATAAATATAAGTTATGTTACATTACCTGGAATATATGAATGAAAAATGCGACGTAATGACATAATGATTATGTTTTAACCATAGCTATCCTTACTACGAACTGTGGCTTGAAGTTTGAGTGTAAACACGGAAAATTGAAAGGTGACCTGGTTTGTTGTAGTAGTGATATAATATTATTTGTTCATTATTTTTAATTTCCTTTATGTTTGAATGTTGTGGGAGTTTTTGGTACGTAATATTTTTTCTTGTCTCTAAGTGCACGAGTATTACTGGCTGGCAGTAACTTCTCTCTAGAGTTCTGTATTACAGAAAATATCTCAGAAAAGCTCTTTCTTAGATTAATAGAGATAAGTTACATTCGGAACCCGATTTATCACTTTCAAACCTATTGGTAATTATAAGAGTATGTACCATGAAGTCTAACACTAAAAACTTTGAACGTATCCACACAGTCTTTGTGTGAATTCTTTTTATAAATTTCCCGCTGTAGAGCGTTCACAAATTAGTCCTTATAATGGAAACACGCTCCGTTCTCTGCGTTACGAACTGAGAATTTATGTGAAACGTGAGTTAATTTTAGTCTTCGAAGTGTTAAAATTACTTTTAAACGTCTATTGTATGCAATATATGCCTGTCCTCTTCCAGCACAGCTTTCGGATTTGTACCATATAAGGCCATAGGAACACTAAATACAATCTCTATGTTGCGCTCAAATTTGCATGTAAAATTTCACAAATTTTGTCCAGAGTAATTTTCTTCGTGTCTCGAATTAAATTATCTCTAGGGAGCTAGCACATCAGATTGTACGCGTGCATTAAGCTAAATTGAATTCATCTATTATTTGTCTGCATCAGTTCAGCACTGTGCAGCAAAGTCAGATGCGGCTGCTAATTCGCGGTCACACATGGGAATTTCATGACGCACCAACACTGCATTCGAGTGTGGAAGTGAACAGGGCCGGGAATCGAACTTAGTGAAATATTAAACATACCTAAAATAATGATACATCGAGATGATCTGATGATTGTACGATCCCTAATATGATTAAGTCTACCTATGCTAGTTAATAATGCACATTTACAATGCGGGTAATGTCCACTAATTGGGTACAACTCGTGCCTATGGAGTTCAAGAATAGTTGGGTTCATAAGAACGGCACTTAACTGATTCTGTGGCAGATTTTATCTTCAGTACCTGTCTAATAGCCGGTGTCAGTGGCCATGTGATCTAAGGCGTAGGTCTGCGGCCTCCCGCCTGCTGAGATTGTGGGTTCGAATCCCACCGGGGTTATGGGTGTTTGTTGTGAGTGTTGTGTGTGTGTTGTCAGGTAGAGGTCTCTGCGACGAGCTGATCACTCGTCCAGAGGCGTCCTACTGACTGTGGTGCGTCGTTGTTTGTGGTATAGAAACCTCGTGAATGAGGAGGCCCTGGCCCACTGAGTGCTGTCACTCGAAAAACAAACAAAAACCTGATGTCACTTGCTTTATTATTTCAATATTTACTGCTCAACATGTTTCGGAAGTTAATACATCCATCCTCAGGAGCTTGCGACTTCTTTAATGAGTTATTTCATGGGTTGTGTTGCTCTGGTTCGATGTGTGTTGGTGTTACGTTGTGGTTTGGCTGGGGTGGTGTGGTATCCGTATGTAGGCTGAAGCCTGCATATGGATACCACACCACCCCAGCCGAACCACACCGTAACAACAACACACATCGAACCAGAACAATACAATCCATGAAATAACTCAACAAATAAGTCGCAAGCTCCTGAGGATGGATGTATTAACATCCGAAACATGTTGAGCAGTAAATAATGAAATAATAAAGCAATTGACATCAAGCTGGTCTCTCTTTATTCAACTATCAATGATGCACGGTCCAATAAACATAAAAAAACACAAACCTGTCTAGTAGAGTACATAACTAATAGTGTTACGTTATGAATTATATATTCTGCTTAGGAAGATAGAAAATATAATTCAGCATCTGTAACACTTTTTTTCTGTCTCTGCCATTCACTGAATAGATTTAAGACTGATGTCGTGTCCTAGCTGTGTTTTGAATGATACCTGCTTTTTGTAAAAAAAAAGCGACAAGCCGACAACTATGTTATTGTCCGTTCTGTTCTCTGTATCCTTCTGCTTTTCATATGCTCAATTAAAATTTAAATCCTTTTCTGTATTTTCTCTCCCTTTTTATCTATATTATTCTGAACAGCTTGTTGGGTTTCAAAATTTTGTACTGATAGCATCTGCTGTAACAACAATATCTGTGACCTGTACAGAAGAATGGAGTTACGTTTTTGTGGGTGTTCAACAGGGGAACCAACATAAAATGGAACATTTGCGGAATGAGAATATTACGCATATCCGCATAAATATGTGTGTTAAAACACACACTCTCACACACGTACTCACACACACACAAACACACACAAACCGTTCTGTTGATGAATGTGTTTAATATGCTCAATTTACCGAAATAGTGGGATCCTTTCGTTTATTTTGCCACGTTTATCTGTACGTCAGGGCGAGTGAGCTGAAGATTGGTCGTTAATCCCTAATTATTTGCTATATTTCACTTCTCTCATTTCACATTAAATCGGAGTTTCTCATTTTCTTCTGACTGTTAACATTCGCCAGTTATACGTTTAAAATGCATGGCTCTGTAACGCGATTTATTGTGAACAGTTACATTGTCTGTGCATTGAAATTTCATGTTCTCTTATGGATGTTTTGAAAAATAACTAATAATTATTCGCACTATCTCCTAGCGTTAAATTTTTAGGCGCATATGAATTAAATCGCCGTTATATAAATTGGACTGTTGTTTGAGAACAAAAATTCCTTAATGGAACGTGAAGAGACGCTAGTTTACAATTAAAAATTCCAAAATATTAATAATACGCTGGAGACGTAAGTAGTGAAAGTGTTTATTTAAATTTCTTATTGATATACCTTAATTTATATTTAAAATGTGCTAAAACATATTTTAAGGTCTGAAAACAGCTGACAACAAGGCGAATTCTACGTACGTTTCATCCTTTTTTTATTTGTAAAGGATTTTCTATCTTCAAATGATTCGGAAGAGACAAAAATTGAATTAATGTAATAAATTAGAGAAAATCTGAAAACATAAAGAATGGGAATTTAGAAAGCGATGTAAAAGTATAATAAATTAAATAAGTGTAGAATTAAAAATATAGTTCTCGATGTCTGCCAAAAATTGTTAGCCCATTACATATAACACTTTGTTCAGAAAAGTTTCACTGCAACTTACGGCCCATTGATGTCTCTCGGTCTGTTATCTGTGATACCGCCTATGCATAAACCTGGTATTGAAGACAACGTAGTTAAGTAATAGACTAACAGTGAATAAATAAAATGGGTGCCGGGTCTTTCTCGGGGTAAAGCGGCCGGGGCATCGTGTTAAACACGCATTACCCCATCTAGCGCTGAAATTAAAGAACGTGTAGAGCTATTACCTGTGCTTCCCTTGTGCGCTTTCTTGGCATTTTATAGGGAAAAATTTATCTTTCATTTGAGAATAAAACCAAAAAGGTACGCTAAATGCTAGTGGTGTTTTACGACATAGAAATGAAGGAGAAACAGTTTGACTGTGTTTCATTGGCAATATTTTGGAAAAAAATTGTGATCAGCAATTGAGGACTGTACAACAGTTGATTACCAGGTTGCAGTGCAAAGGCTTGAAAAGAGATTTACACACACACACACACACACATGCACACGTACACACACACACACACATGTATACACACACAAACATACACACACAACATAGACACACACGTACACACAAACATACACACACAGTCTGATTCATTGTGGGCATATCATTTCATCGAATGTTGCTGGATTCTTCGCTTTTAAAGAGCTTGTCAGTCTGTCATGTGATTTCGAGGTACATGAGTAAAATGTTCTGACTTTTCCAGGCGACGTCTGGACAGAGATTTCTATAATTAAATGCTGTACAAATAAAAGCAATCATGTAGCGATGATAAAGCGCCGGCGAAGTTATTCGGTGTCATAATCAAGAAGACCAAATCTTAAATGCCAATGTTGTGAAGACCTCGAACAGGCTTACGCACACTCTTTGATTAAGGTTATCACAGGGAAGATTTGTACCACAGCCGCTTCGTATCCGTTGTTGCAATCCCGGCCAGGCAAGCGTAGGAAATGAAGCCGAATTATATCTGCGATTTGTTAGAGTGTTGTAAGACTGAGATTCGGGTTTTTTAACGTTTGTTTGTACAGAATTCAGAATTGCGAGCCCTTGCTACTTATTAATGTAAGACATTTAATATGCAGATTCGCTATTTGAATTCCTGTCTACCGTAATTGTGAAGATTGAGGACATTCGAATAATATTTACAGAAATGTGTAACTTTTGTGTATATTATTTAATCTGAAATTTTTCATTGGGTTTTTCATGAAAATATACCAAGCAGGATTTTGCTGTGTTAAGCTGTTGTACTTTGGTATAGCAAATACCCAGTTTAGCCCCCCACAGAATTTTATTTACACTACTTGTGACTTTTCTGGGCAATGCGGATCAAGCTGGCCACAGCTATATCCAAACCAATATGTACACTCACCAGTCATTATTATTTTCCTATCCATAAATTGTTAAGGCTAATCTCTGCAGTTGAAATGGCGTTGTTTTTATCGTAATCATCATCATCATCATCATCATCATTATCATCAACATGGAGTTGTGTTATTTGGTGACCCGTTCCGGTCTCACACGCCCAGATGCCTCTTCAATGGTTTCTCCTGCCTTTTGTTCTGTACTTTTTTATTTTCTCGGAATCTGGTACGAGGCCTTCTATTTACACTTCTTATGCAGTTCCATCTGTAGTCCTGTATTTTTTTTTCCAAAACTGGGATTATATTCCTTCTTTGTAGCGTTGTTAGTGATACATAAATGGATGAGCAGAACTGTAAAACACAAATATTTTAAAGTAAGTGAACACCTACTCTTGCTGGAAATTGTCGATGTTCAGTGTGAAGCAGTTGTGTGGAATATTCCAGGTGAGCGAGTCCGGCGCCAACAATGTGGTACTGCGTGACGTACAGCTAGAACTGTCCGGCAAGTACCGCTGTGAAGTGTCTGCAGATGCACCGAGCTTCCATACCGAAGTGGTGACCACCCACTTGCACGTCGCTTGTGAGTAGTCTCCATTTTTCAGCTCTTTGTTTTAACTGTGACCTAAACCAAATTTTAATCACAAGTATTACTAATTGGGTATAATATGAACCGACAAGGTGCATTATTTTCTCATAATTTATTTCCATAATAAGCCTCTACATGTTTCAAGCAGGCTTGTTGCTCATCATCAGGAGGATCAACGCTGTATAAACAGCAATTGTTATAGTCATGCGTTATGTTGACTGACTGCTGGCAGGAACCTCCCAGCAGTCAACATAACGCATGACTATATCAATTGCTGTTTATACAGAGTAGATCCTTCTGGTGGTGAACAGCAATCCTGCTCGAAACGTGTAGAGGCTTATTACGGAAATAAATTAAAAGAATATAGTGCATCTTTTTGGTTCGTATTGTGCCTATATATCACGATGCATGGTCAATAAAACTTTTTAAAAAATTACTAATTGCGATCAGGTAAGAACATTAATTCACGTATTGCGGAGGATCAGGGGGAAACGCGGTCTAAGATTACGCGCTGACTTCTGCATTTCGAACAATGGTATCGTGACTTCTTACGACAGTCAGGGCACAGGTATGTAGTTGAGGTTTTACTGTATCTGTGTAGAGTCCTTATTCCTGGTCTATCCCACATCCAGAGTCCTGGCAGATCTCTGCACGCAAGATTTACGAAACCAGAAAGTGGGAATCCTTGATTCGCACTGATCACTAGTACCGTGAAAGTATATAAGCACAAACGTACGTTAGCACAGTCTATTTGTTATAGAGTAAGGCTACATGTTTCGACTAGATGTTAGTCATCTTCAGGCCCCTACAATTTCGTTACCAGATGCTTTGTCCACTTTGGGATCCCATAGTGTTTACACGTGGATTACTTATTAGCTAAAGCTTTCTAGAAAAGTTATAACTACAGAGTGTGTTATTTGCAGACTGTGTTTCAGCTTAAAACCACTAAAGCATAAAATTCCTTCCTTTTTAGTGCGCTGATGTTCACCTGATATTCACTGTGGGATGCCGTTGTCGTATTACAGTTGGTGTTGGGATTTTTCTGCTTTCCTTATTTAATATGGATAGTTGTGTTAGATTTCTGGTATCTCATCCTGGAGTGTAAACGCGGTAATGTCGGGTGGAGTTTTCCGGGAGGTTTTGTCGATATGCTATAACAGAACGGATACGTTTCTAGTAGCTGGAATTTATCTTATTAAATACGACCGTGGGTTTGTGATTCTATTAGTTAATTTGTTAGTACGACTTACATGTATTTCGTTATTTTGTCCTCTGTTTTTTATTCCTTGTGATTGGTCTTGTTCTACACTGTGGATGTATCTTCTGTTGGGTGTTGACGTTGTTTGCCACTGTTCTTGTTCACCGTGTTGTGACCTCTGTGCGGCCGCTTGGGCAACTGTCCTGTATACCGTCTTTGTGGGTGTCGTTTTTTGGTGTCCCTACTTCTTTTTATATGTGCTGCCCTCCTTGAGGGGAATGTTTCACTATTGTTTGGAATATCGGGTTGCTCTGTACGGTAAGTCTGTCGTTTATCTGGTTCCCGTTTTTGGTTTCTCTGTAAATGTAAAATTTTCAAATGGTGTCGAGCATTTTTCCCTTTCTCTCATAGTGAATTATGTTCAATATTTCGTCCATTGGGCCGAAGGAGTGCCCTTCGTTTATAACATGTTGGGCGAATGTGGATCTGTTGTTTGAGTAACATCTAGTCGAAACATGTAATCTTACTCTAGAATAAATAGATTGTGCTGACGTACGTTTGTGTAATACTAATTGATTTTCAAGCATATCGTGATGCCTTCATTCAGAATACCCCTATAGGATTTATTTTGTTTCGTGACAGGGCCTATGTTATACATAATGAAATACTATTTCGAATAATTAAAATGAGGTTTGTAAATAACGAACATACAAGTGATACCAGACCAATAAACAGCGACATTACGCCAGACTGTTGCTGTCTGTACACATGAAGTAATATTTCTTTATTTTCTTAGATTTTGAAAGTTCATATCCATATATAGTAATTATGCACTCTGCATGGCACACGGCAACACAGCTTCCGTAAAGAGTGGGTGGATCGTTTCACAGTACGTGACTCATTAATTATCTGAGTACAAGGTTCATGACAAAAGAGTGCAATCGTCAACGTTTATATGAGGGTGGAGAAATTTAAAAATGAGACTTGATTGTGTTTTTTAGAGTATGAAACACTTTGAATGTAGCTACTTCACATGGTTGACTACCTAAAAAATCTTTTTTTATACGTTTCAGAATTATAGAATTCGAACATTTGTTTGACAAATTATTAAACCTGATTAGAAAATAAGTGCATTAAATTCGTCATTTGTGTCGTTTTCTTTAAATATAATTTCAATAAAGCAGGAAAATATTTTCAACTGCGTAGAATTTTCACTGTGGTGTAGTACACTGAGATCGACTTGGCTGGACTTAATCCGTAGTCTGATGCCCTAAACAACACAACAAGTTGCACGGTATTTAGGTAAGTGAATATATTAGGATTCTCAGGGGAAAATAAGTGGACAGTTACCTCCCACGAATTTAAATATCTATCTGTGTGGACCCCTCCGATTACGTGTGCCTCCAGCTTCCCATCTGAGGTAATGGTAAATGTATAATTACCCTATAATAAGCCAAGAATGCCCAGAGGAGGTTCTACTTTTTCTAGGCGTTATATAGGGGTAGGTAAGTCAAAGCCACGTGCCGTCCGCTTTTCTCCCAGGAAAGGGAGCCGGTGCCCATCATACAGGAGAATGTTTTGGTCCCAGGGCCGGTCTGGAAGGGTGTGGAAAATCTACCTCTAGCGGAATTCGACCCCTGGACCGTCCAGTGCGTGGAAAGTCGCTATACCTACTACATTATCCCGGCTCATGTTTCCACCCGAGGACGGAAACAAATCAAGTTTCCTTGGCGTTGTATTACATTTCTTAACAGACAACGGACAAATGCCAGGACACAGTCCCGAAAGAAGGAGTGTACGTTACATATTACAATTTACATTCACGATACTCGCATGTTACATTAACAGTTTCACTAATTAGCTGAGGACATTAAATTAGTGTTGAGAGCACATCACTGACTTTCTGAACTTTCCATCACATAGCAATGGCCAGCAGACTTTTGAGATAACGGCCCCCGTAAATCTCACAACGTCTGCGCCACTGAGATGAACAGCACGTTACTGGAACATTTGTCTACAGTGACAAGGTTGGGTAGTTGACCCCTTCACCCTGCTTGGCGCCCTCAGGTCGCACCGAATGACGCTACTGTATCTTTGCACATAAACGGTTTTCAAAGTTGTTACAGCCGAGACTTCGTGCCGCCCAAACAAGACAGGTCCTACACTACAAAGTCTAATACACGAAGATTTTTAGTAGGTTGCGGAATATAGGGTTCTTGCTTTTGTATTACGAAAATTACTGTTACACTCAATTTAGTGCAAAAAGGTCTTTGTGCTTTCTGTCCATGATGTGCCTAAAATTTTAGCATGATGAAAACTTCGTGTGTATTTTTCTGACTATTTCTCCGTGAGGTCTGAGATCCTTACAGATGTGTTGATAGTAATTAAAAGTCCTCTAGTTTATGAAATCTCGTTGGTTATTAAATTGTTACTGGTATTAGGGGGTAGCTTGTTGCCTCCACCTTCATTCTGTAAACACTCCAAGAAGGGTAGCTGTGGAAACTATTGGATGGACGTCGATGAATTTTGATTCTAGGATTTCACGCTAAATGTAGCCTGGGGAGCTTACCATTGATCATTTTGATAAGCCAGTTATTACCCTACTTTAATTGCAACTCTAGTAGATTTTTCATGTTTTCCAGATAACGGCTCAGCGCACAGAAATGTACAGTGATAAAATGGGGATTTATTTAAAATTTACAACTTCACTTTGGAAGTTTTATTGGTGTGGATATTTAAATAAATATACGGAAACAAATTTCACACTACGCGTTGGTGCAGGCCTTTCAGTACCATGATAGCTTCCAGTCATTACTTTTGTATTTGCAACTGCGATAATCAAAATGGCATATATATATAACGCCTCGACATGTGTACTGAGTTGACCACACCCTAATAGTAAATTGTAGAATTAGTGTCATGAAGGTTTACATAGAGAAGCTGCATATTTCTTACAAAATATTTCCTTTTGGAGCAGTGACCGCAAATTAATGAAGTATCAATTTGGTCATACTTCCATAAGTACGCGATGAATGGTACTGAGTTCTATGCGTATTGGATCGTGCATCATCTTAATATTTGAATAAAGGTTGACCAACTAGATGACACTTGCCTTATTATCTACTGCTCAACATGTTTCAGACGTTAATACGTCCATCTTCAGGTGCTTGCGACAATTTGTTGCGTTGTGTAGGCTGACTTGAGGCGTGCTGGTGTTATGTAGCGGGATTGTCTGTTGGTGATGTGGTATCCGAGTGTAGGCTGAACCACTAGATGGACGTATTAACGTCTGAAACATGTTGAGCAGTAGATAATAAAGCAAGTGTCATCTAGTTGGTCAATCTTTATTCAAAAAGGTACTGAGTTTGTTTTCAAAAATGTGAAGGCGAAGGTAACTTCGTCCTTCTACACGCCATGAGGGCGTAACGGCGAGTCTTAATGTGTGTCTTCCCTGTCATGTTAATACGGCGCGTTACAATGAAACAGTCCGTCTATATGCAAGCTACATATTTCGGCTGTACGAGACAGCCATTGTCAGGCGTCAAGTTTCTGAAATATAAAAAGGAAATCACACTGCCGTAGCTATATAATCAACATTTACAGATATTTAATGTAAGAGCGAGACCGTAATTGTTTACTGTTTAACGTATAGCTACAGCAATGTGATTACCTTTCTATATTTCTGAAACGTATCGTCTGATGATGGTTATTTCGTAAAGCCGAAATATGTAGTTTTTAGACTTAATGAAGTGTTGTGCATAGACGGACTGTTTGTTTCATTGTTACATATCGGCGAGTGTTGTTTTATCTCCACTCATTATTAATCTGTGTACAAAATGGGGTGAGTGTTCAACCTCACGTTCCGCCCGCTTTAACATCTGCGGGGAAATAGCCCCTGGAATCAGTTGAATAATGTGGCTGGGTCACCCAGCCGGTATAGGTGCTTATGAGAAGAGAGAAATTTCTTTCTCCTGCAGGGAATAGAACCACGATTTTCCGGACTTCCAGACACCGAATACGTTTTTGTGAATCGTTTTGGGTCCACATCTCCTATTCAACAATTTTGAGACTATTTAAAAATTTTATCAGTCTGTTTGCTCGCGATATATTCTGGATAACACAATGTCTAGAGGGTGTGTAGCAGTTTCAAGTGTGGATGAGGAAAAGAAAAAACAGCAATATTCGTGCGCTGTGTGATGATGTATTTGAAGAAAGGGAAACAAGAATATCGTTTCAACACGTACTTGTGAGAAATGAAAACTCCATCGCTGTCTTTTATTTGTCTTCTGTTGTCGTTGCTGTTTTTAACTTTTTTCAATTCCCAAGGCTCTTTCTACTTATATTATATATTGCCTCGGTGAGAATTTTGCTGATGAAGTTGAGTTGGAACAAAAAGAAGTGGAAACTCTTTGCTGTGTCTCGTGGATGAAGAGGGAAGTAATCCAAAGTGACATGGAGAGTAGTGGCTAGTCTGTTTGATGGAATAATATCAAAGGAAATGGAACCGGTTATTGTAATGTACGTACGCTTGTGTCAAGTCATACAGAACTGTGGTGAAATTTATCTCGTGTATGTGAAACGCGTTCTTATAGTCACGACATTAATTTAACGTATTTTTATTTTTACGAAATTTCTCAGTTCAGTTCTTTTAATTGTGTGCCGGATTCATTTGTTTATTTATTGGGAGTTAAACGACGCTTTATAAATTGCAGGTATCGTGTGTTTCAAAATAAGGATTTTACATAAATAAATACTGGCTTCTTCTACTGTAGGGATGAAAAAGTTTCATCAAATCTCGGAGAAAATACAGCTAATTCGAGCTTCTCAGGACTGTGACTGTGAAAACGGATCTGTTCTGGAGGTTGACACCGTACAATCTGGACCATATCTACCAGATCAAACGGTGTTGTATCCCAGAACACAGTAATTTACTAGGGCGATATTTACACCTAATAATAATGACGTAACAGCGCAATGGAAGACATGACTCCTAGTCTTGAGCCGCACAGTTATGCCCCTCATCCCATTGCTGTTCAGGTTAAGAAATTACATGCAGCGCAGGTGGAGACAGGAGCAAATATATACAACGTTTTTCGTTGATAGTACGCTTTTAGGAACTTATCAAGAGGCACTTGCATGTCCAGATGCACAAAGCTTACTCTAAAAATGCAGTCCGATGATTGGATGGATAGATGGATGAATCGATGGGTGGATGGATAAATGGAAAGATGGATGGGCGAATGGGTGGATAGATGGAAAGATTGATTAATTGATTGAGAGGCGAATTTTTATTTGTTTGCTGCTGTGTTCGTTCAAGTGCATGGAAACTGAAGGAAACGTTTAATGTAAAGATTGTGTTGTCCTTAGTGAAGACCGATAGAATGCATTAGACTGCAACCAGGAAATACACTATTAGTAATATTTACCTCAGTATTACCAACTTGATGCACATAATTTGTTTCACAATAAGTTTTATTTCATGCCTCTACATGTTTCGAGCACGTGTGCTCATCATCAGGAGGTCAAAATTGCATTACACAACCTCTGGTATCATCGCACCTATATGTGT
>Ga0136643_10002532_pt1 | contig 23789 bp, 17 predicted proteins | sample TergutLab28metaG_FD_96883 | JGI IMG/M metagenome (GOLD analysis project Ga0136643, IMG submission 96883) | Labiotermes labralis P1 segment gut microbial communities from Petit-Saut dam, French Guiana - Lab288 P1 (version 3) (version 3) | ecosystem: Host-associated > Arthropoda: Insects >... | reverse complement strand
GGTAATTTTATTGATATATTCTTAGCTCGACATGTTTCGGGTACATACGCCCATCATCAGGAACATTAGATGTTGAGTTGCAGCATATGGTTTTCTGCACCGAATTTTTGGATGGGTCGTGTTTACGGTGCGGATGGTGTCGTACAGCAACATCCGCACCGCACACACGACCTAGGCAGCGGCTCTCAAGACTACCACCCATCCAAAACTCGGTGCAGAAAACCATATGCTGTAACTCAACATCTAATGTTCCTGATGATGGGCGTATGTACCCAAAACATGTCGAGCTAAGAATATATCAATAAAATTACCTAGTTGCATCAAGTTGGCATTCCAAATTATTTCATGATTTGCACAAAGTTCTCTTTCGACTGACTAAAGCTAACACGAAACCATTCACCATTGTTCACATACAGTCACACTGTCCTCCATCCATCAATATCTTGCTGGATTATTTAGCTAATTAATGGTTGCCCCCCCCCCCCAGTCCGCAAAAATTTTAGGATATTTAATTTATTAAGAGAAGTCAGAATAGCGTATTCGGTACAGTACGTAGGTTTCGGGCTGGACGGTCCGGCATTCGATCCTTACCCAAAAAGTCCAAACTGGCTCTTGAGACTACCGAATCTCTTTTTCGATGGGTACCGACTTTCTGTCCCGTGGGGTACAGCGGTAGTGTCGTGTAGTTAACCACTCATATTCATCTAGTGTATTGATTGAAAGTGAATGGTGTTATACCTCTACTCAACTATTTGCTTTCATGAAGTAGGCAGGGAAAACTTTATCTTGTACACTGTAATAACGTGAAAGCAATTCTGCAGCGTACCCAACTGGGCTGTGTTTGAACTTTGCGGAGGGCTGCTGCTTCCTTCTTTAGCATCAAAGCAGAAAGGAAAAGCAGCATCTGGGCTAACAGTGAGAGATCGTGAAAGCGTATTTTATTTACCTCATATCTAAAAACAAGAATACTTACGAAATTTAAGTGCGGTTTTTATGTTCATGTCAGTGTATTCTCTGTAGTGTGCAGCTGTAAGTGTGACATGCTGTCCTGGCAAAAACTATAGACAGCTTTCTTCCTTCCTTTCTTCTTGTCTCCCTACCATCCTTTCTTCTTGTCTTCGTTCCTTCCTTCCCTCCATTTTCCCTTCCTTCCTTCTTGCCATCCACTCTTCATGGTTTAGGTTTGTGCCGTTTCCGACTTCATGAAGATGAAACGAAGTTTTCCGTGTACTTAATTAAGCACCATGGCAATTAAGCACTGGGGGGACTTGAGATATGTTTACGCGGATTTTTATTCTCCCATTAGAAGGAAGTGAGCGGTAAGCTTCAATCGCGGGGAACCCCCCCCCCCTTCCTATAACCCATTGAGGATGAGGCCGTGTGGACCCTTCATCCAGTCTGGAAACTTGGTATTAAGAGATAAATCTTTTACCTGTGCATGGAATCGAACTGGCATTTCTTGGTTATCAGCACTTAACCTACTCACTGCACCGACCGTTTCTTTCAAACTTCCTAAGCGTCTTTAAATGTGCCTACATTTTTTATTCCTTCGACTTGATTTGTATGTAAGGTTTAGTTGTCTTTCTCCATTCTGTGAGATGATTTATTTGTTTCCGACTTTGTCATCAACTTACTACATGGCTACGAAATTCTTCCCGTGTACTGTAATATTTAAATTTTATGCAATGCGGTTCGTACTACGAGGAATGTGGCCCATTTTCTTTTCCATATTTCAAATAATTGTAACTCTTTTAATTCATAAGACCTTCTAAAACCTTCTAAATTAGACAGACAAGTTCAGTTCTTAACTCTTGCGGACATAACCTCTATAAGATTAATGATCTGTAGCGAAATATTCTGTATTTATTGTGCAAATCATACGAAACTCCTAAACACACTGTGCGGCAAAGCGCAAAACATTTTAATGTTACAGCAAGTGTCCGTATTTACCACTTAACTCTAAATGCTCGTATTTATGCAAGCCTTTTTTGGTAGTGGTTGATTTAACCACGCATTCACTTTCTGGTCGTTGCTGTAGTCAACTGGAGCCGTATAATAAAAAAGAACTCTCGTCTCTCTCTTTTCTGTTATTCTGTCACCGATTCTCACACTTTAGCATTGGAAATACATTTCTCTATTGACATTAACTGTATATGTCGGGATAATTGGATGTAGTTTTTTTAGTCGCATTACCCTGCTCCATTGTTACCTTTGAAATGGGTGAGGACTAAACAGGCTTTTGATGTGTTTTGCCGCGAGCAAACACACGACAGCGATGGGTATTGTTATCCGAGTAAAGAGCGTGTTCGAGACTGTGGCAAGGGGAGAGGAGTTTGTTGGTGTTGTGGTGCATGTGGGAGATACAGGGTTTTGGGCTGGGAAAGCGGCTTGCATTGAGAGGTCCGAAACTGCGATTAATAATCTACTAACAACTGAAAGTTGTGGATTGTAACATGTCATTTGTCACAATGTTTGTAAAGGCATAGAAACTTGGTTTGTAAACGCAATAAATGTAAGAAACGCAGTAAAATAACTGTCTTTATGGTAGCGTAACATTAAAAGACAAAAGAAAAGGAAGATCGTCGTCGAAGAGATACTAAACCGGCTCTAAATTCGACAGGTCCCGTATTCGAACATTAGCCCCGAAAATGGACTGATACTGACGGTTGTTTTGCTCGGTCGCTTTACAAAAATATCGAAATAGCATTTCAAGTGAGGTCACGCACGGTCATTTCCAATTTGTTTTTCAGTAATCTTGCCATCGTCTGTCGCCATTGCCTTTGCACCTGATATCGTCATTACGCAAACCTTAAATAAATAAATAATAGAAACGTAAATTCGAAGTTGTTCTTCTGCATAATTAAGCAGAAAACTCCGAGAGCTTTAGATGAGTGTGGATATAGCTACATTTGCCTTAAATTTGTTGCTAGACGCAGGCACGGTATCGGCTTTAAATCCCTGCCGCTTATCCCTTAGGTAGAAAGTTCGTGTTCCTGTTGTGTAACAGACTGTGTGGGACACTGAACTGCTCTGAACTATTGGAGAAATGCACAAGTTCATAATCTGCAGCCCCACCCTCACTTACTTAGTTACTTACTTTACGTACTTACTTTACTTACTTACTGCTTATTTTACTACTTACTTTACTTACTTAGTTATTTTACTTACTTCACTCACTTACTTTACTTACTTTCTTACTTCACTTGCTTTACTTACTGTATTACTTCACTTACTTTACTTACTTACCTACCTACTTACTTACTTACTCACTCACACACTCACTCATATATTTAATACTTACTTTACTTACTTCCTTTCTTTACTTACATACTTACTTACTCACTCACTCACTCACTCACTTACATACTTAATACTTACTTTAATTACCTCCTTTCGTTACATACATACTTACTTGCTTATTTACTTACTTACCTACTTACTTATTCAATCACTCACTCATTCACATACTTAATACTTACTTCCTTTCTTTACTTACACACTTACTTATTTAATTACTTACCTACTTACTTACTCACTCACTTACTTACTTAATACTTACTTTAATTAATTCCTTTCTTTACTTACATACTTACTTGCTTATTTACTTACTTACATACTAACCTAATTTCTTACTCAATCATTCACTCACTCACACACTTAATACTTACTTCCTTTCTTTACTCACACACTTACTTACTTATTTAGTTACTTACCTACTCACTCACTGACTCACTTACATACTTAATACTTACTTTACTTACTTCCTTTATTTACTTACGTACTTACTTACTTATTTACTCTCTTACTTACCTACTAACCTACTTACTTACTTACTCACTCACTCACTCACTCACTCACTTACATACTTAATACTTACTTTACTTACTTCCTTTCTCTACTTACGTACTTACTTATTTATTTACTCTCTTACTTACCTACTAACCTATTTACTTACTTACTTTCTCACTCACTCACTTATTTACTCTCTTACTTACCTACTAACCTACTTACTTACTTACTCACTCACTCACTCACTTACATACTTAATACTTACTTTACTTACTTCCTTTCTCTACTTACGTACTTACTTACTTATTTACCCTCTTACTTACCTACTAACCTATTTACTTACTTTCTTACTTACTCACTCACTCACTCACCCACTCACATATTTAATACTTACTTCCTATCGTTACTTACATACTTACTTACTTATTTACTTATTTACCTACTTACTTACTCACTCACTCACTCACATACTTAAAACTTACTTTAATTACTTCCTTTCTTTACTTACATACTTATTTGCTTATTTATTTACTTACCCACTAACCTACTTACTTAATCACTCACATATTTAATACTTACTTCCTTTCTTTACTTACATACTTACTTATTTATTTACTTACATACTTACGTCCTAACCTACTTACTTACTCACTCACTCACATACTTGATACTTACTTCCTTTCTTTACTTGCATATTTACTTACTTATTTGCTTACTTACCTACTAACCTACTTACTTACTTACTTACTCACTCACTCACATACTTAATACTTACTTCCTTTCTTTACTTACATACTTACTTATTTACTTACTTACCTACTTACTTATTCACTCGCTCACTCACTCACTCACTCACTCACTTACTTACTTACTTACTACTTGGAGCAGAGTCCTTGAGAGCTAACTATTTCTCAGCCAGTGAAGAAATTCTCCGCATTTCATGGAATCCGAAGGTTCGTTATCGCGTTTACAAATGCCCTTCACCTGACCGTGTCCTGTACAGCCCCACCTTTACTATATAATTATGAAAGTACGTTAAAAGGAAATAAACCATTACGTTCCATTATAGAACACTACCAATAAAACTGAGATAATGTCCGAAAATAAACCTCGACCATATCTTTCCGTATTCTGTTGTTTCATAACAAACCTTGTACATTCTCTCAATCCTACACAATATATGCATGCCATTCAATAAACAGCGAAACACCCGTACATTTATTAAATCTATTACCATCAAGTAGACTGTGTGACGACGGCTCCATAGCCTCTTACAGAGCGAGTTCTCCACGGAGTGCGATCTGGTGCTTCCTCTTTAGCTTCTCACTTATTTTATGTTATGGGATTGCCTTGTCAGTTGTTTGCTTACTTCTTTAGTTTGTTGATTGATTATTTAAGTAATTAATTGGTTAGATGCTTGGTTTATTTTCTAGGAACAGCGCTTATTTTTCAGTATGCAAATTCTTATACAGTAGTAGACGTCGAAACGAAGATCAAAATTAGAATTCCGGACAAACTCTGATCTTTCAACAGAGCGTCACTTGACGCTCTGAGATACGTGCATGCTTAAAATTCGTGAAGTTGCTTCTGCTTTCCTGTATGAGCCTAGCACACTGAACCTTGTGTTTTTTTCCATTCACACACTATTCTTTCCTAAAATGATTTGTTGAACAAGTTCCGACCTGACTATAGAGAACAGTATTCTCCGAAAATCACCTACCAACCAGACTGCTCGTATCAGTTCTAGATTTTCACTATTACATCAGTTATTCATGTGATTAATTTTTTGAAATTACATCTTCATACGTTCAGTTTTGTTTACATAGGAATTTTACTTTGATGCGAAGTTGCCCTAGAGAATTAATTCCTTGCGTAGAATAAAGAGCGCTAAAATGTTTTCTGAATTTCCAGTATAAAATGCATGTTATTTTCACCTTGGTCCCCAAACGTGCCTCTAACATCCAAGAAAATGATGACAGGAACTGATTCTGGCCCAACGTTATGCTGCTTTGTGTGTGGGGTGGGAAAAGGTTGGCGCCTAACGTCTCCTCCATTATTGACGCACACCGTCGTAACACAAGTCACAACTCAGCAATATCCTGCCTTGAACTTTACGTCACGTACGCAAGTTGTCACTTTCGTTGTACTGCCGAGTGAAGACCAGGAAAATTAATACACATCCAGCAGGGTATGGGGTGAAATACAAGCGGAAATGTGATTAATTTATTAGTAAATATGGGTGAGTCCGATTAAAAGTTTTTATGTTATCATTATATAGAACTAAAATTTAACGTTCAGGTGACCGTACATCGTGATAAATTCTTATAATAAAACCAACTAGATGCACTAATTTCTCAAATTTATTTTTGAAATAAAACCCTACATATTTCGTACAGTTCCTGTTTCCAACATCAAGGAGTTTTTCACTGTACACACAGCAATGGTATATGTCATACAGGTTTGCTGACAGCTTGCGAGCAGGTTCAGGACAGAATCAGCTCCGTCCTGATCCTGCTCGCAAGCAGTCAGCAAACCTGTATGACACATACCAGTGCTGTGTGTACAGTGAACAACTCCTTGATGTTGGACTGAGGAACTTTCCGAAATATCTGGAGTTTTATTTCAAAAATAAATTCCAGAAATTAGTGAATCTAGTTGGTTTTATTATAAGAGTAGACTTACAGGTTTTAATTATTATAAGGGCTGTCAAGTTACTTCATTCAGATGCAAGATTAACACAAATAAATAACATCAAACTCTACTTCAATTTAAGGCAATAAAATATTCAAATTCAATTTCTGTCGATTTTGCCATCTTTACCTGCGGCGCCTGGCATAGGACTGTTTAGAACGAGCGCCAGTTATAACAGCGCATTGACAGAAGTCACATACGTAATTATCACCAACAATTGCCATAGACACGCTCGCTGCATCGGAGACAATGAATCCAAACGTCAGAGACTGACTTTCCACAAATGATGCACAATGTTTTCTCTGCTTACTCTGTCGCAGTTTTTGCCTTACAAGCACAATTTCTTGTTTCATTATTATTAGAATATTCTTTCTCCTGTTGATTGTTTTGCTATTCCTTGTCTTGGCTGACTTCTAGGAAGTGTGTCATCCCCGTTGTGTGTGTAAAAATTGGAAAGGGTATGTAGTCAAACACAACTATGTCAATTAAGGTGTATTTAATGGCTATACTAGACAACTACAAGTTTCGGCCTTTACTGGCCATCTTCAGGTTGTCTTCCAGAGAACTTGAGGTCCTACTATATACATTGAGCGCGCACGTGTTGCAGAGAGAGGACCTTAAGTTCTCTGGAAGACAACCTGAAGATGGCTAGTAAAGGCCGAAACATGTAGTTGTCTAGTATAACCATTAAATACATCTTAATTGGCACCGTTGTGTTTGACTACATACCCTTTTCAATTGGCTGCCTTATTTATTCTTCACCTCTTCCTTAAAAAGATTTCAGGCAGTTACTTCGTTTTTAGTTCCGCCTCTGCCTCTTTTACGTCAGGTTACTTTATGTTGCCCACCTTCAAGAAGTGATGACAGTACCTTCAGTAGTTCTGTCGCATGATTTTTGCTGCTGCGTGACAGGGTATGAGTGTCAGGTCACCTCATCGTCATCGTTCTGACTTCTGCAGCTCAAGGAGTATTCATCAAATTAGAAAGCAGCTGTCTTTTAGACTTGCAGTTTCTGCGTTTTACAAGCAAACCTGAAGATATCTGCTCATTAACTGATAACGAAAACATTTTCGAGCAGACTTGTTTTCGTTATTCATTCTACGAGAAGTGTGCACATCTTCGCCCCGAGTCTTGTGCCAAATTCAAGAGCTCCTTCCTTGAAAACAGCGCTTTTACCGCAGTAGAGCTTTAACATCGCTGACAGATTGTGCCTCTGAATTTTCAGGAAAAGCATTTTCAAATCTGTCCGTACTAAAATTTCATTTTCTCTTCACGTTCTTTTCTCAACCTCGTCACCCTACCCTGAAGTGACCTGTTCGGCACGTGAAGGTATTTAACGGCCTTTCGTAAGGATAATTTTTGTTATTGTTTTTCTCAAGCTTACTTCATCAACTTCTTCCTCCATGTGCCACTTCCAGTATTTTGTACCTTATTTTGGCATTCTGAAGAAGTATGGTTAATCTGCAATATGAAAAATCATGTAAATTGGGTTAAGACCACCAACATTATGACTGCCCTGGAGTCCCGGAATAGTAAAGATTATGAAAGTTATAGCTCTTTAGAAAAGGAACGTTTGAAATTTATGAAGAAATATAACACATTTCCTGTAACGTGTTTTCATCTCAGACTCTACACAAGATTTCACGGTGCTTACGTATTTCGAACTAACAAGAATAATATTGTAATAGAAACTTGGAACAGAAAAGAGATAAATAGGTATTGAATTTTTTAGTAATTCTTCAAGAAACACAAGGTACTCAAATTTAATATGTACATAGCAGTGAAAACTGAAATAGTGGTTTCATGATTTCATCATGCCATGTTGCCTTGCGGATAGGGACCTAAGTTCCATTTTTAGGTGTAAAGATGTATAGCGAGAAAATGTTACCCTACTCAACATTCAGACCTCAGTGGACCCCCGACACTGCAGTGGAGGAATCGAGAGGATAAAATAGGGACTAGTAGGCCAATAACTTGTTGGTGTTTTTATTCTTTTTGTAACGTGCGACTGTAGAACTCTGGCCGGTAATGGGATGGTTGTCCATCTCCGAGATGATAGATGAAAGAGCATAGTACTTTGATGGAATAACTACCGACATAGGAAATATAATACACGTATGGAGAGTGTGCCACATTTTCTACAGTAAATTTCGTATGGATTATCGTGGAAATGAACCTGAACTTCAGCGTTGAGAATCCGGCGACTGGCATACTGAGATAGGGCACAGCCTACGATAATATCTACATACGTCCTTCTGTTCAGGTGTCGTTTTGTTGTATCCAATTTAGTGATAGTCTTACGTTACAATGCTTTTTTGGGAGGGGGGGGGGACTTCTGTGCGTTCCACTGGGTAAGAAACGTAGGTATTTTTTGTATTGTTTTGTGAATTTACGGTTTGAAGGAAATATATGAAGTGGAAACCAATCATCCTATAAGGCTGTAAAACAGGGGCCTCTTTTACGTTTTATTCCCCCATCCCTTCTTGCAATTGTATTGCCCATGCTTTAGCCAGTGTGTGCTGTGTAAGTCTATACATTTTTGTGGATATGTTTTTCCTCTTCATTTTTTTGCAAAGTATTTATATCTGGACTTTTCAGAACTGTCCAGATTGGGCTCTGTTTGTACGTGTTGCATGTCCCGAGGATTATCACGCAGGATCTGAAGCATTTTCACGGTATTTTCTGCCATAAAAGGCATAACAATAAAAAAAAATGTTATTCCTCTCGCCCAAGTCCAAAGATTTTTAAGCGTATCTGTAACTTAATATCCCCAGGTAAAATATACGTTTGTAACAGGTGCTATGGTTCCTCACTATTTGTGGGGTTCTGGCGGCGTCCTGTGTGAAGACTACTGTCTTCCAGGCTATGTTGTTGGGTGGTTTCGACGAACCTACCGATGTGATTGAGGAATCTCACTCTTCGTGACCCTTACTCGTCAATTATGAAGGTAGAGTGTCAGTAAATTCCCCTATAACGTCTGAAGAGTTTTACACCACACAGTTCCATATTCCAAAAGACATATACTGAGATGACTAATGACACATAACCAATTTATTGACTTAAGAGTGTGGCTTTTTGATTTGCGCATTTTCATATTTAGTACATTCATAACACTTGGCCGGTGTTAAGGTTCACTATTTTGCAATAGAATCTACGAAGAAATCCTGAAATTTCATGTTCGTAGACTCTAATAATAAATGTTATAATTTCCTGCTTTATGACGCCGTGTAGCTTTTTTTAATTTATACCGACATGTTGGAAGACCTTGCAGCCCACATCTACCCCGAAGAAGAAGCTAGCACATTCTTCGAAACGTAGACACCTGCAGTATATACCAAAGCACACAGCGTCACATCACACAAAGACATAATATTGTTATTCAAAGCTTCCTCTTTTATACTTATTTATTTGTATGTGCATTTCTTCGTGGCAAATGTCAGTGTTTCATCTTGCTACTTTGGTTTTCAGTTAAGAGTTTAAATCGGTAGGAAATCATCAGCTTCAACATCATAATTATAATCAAAATCATCGTTATTGAGTCTAGTTTTGTATTTGTAATGATCTTGAAATTCCATATTTTTCAGTAAATGGTATTAACTGAAACATTACGCGTATAGTTGTTAGTTCCTTGTTAAAAACAAACGTTTAAAAATTATATTGATAGCAAACACAGACGTAAGAAAGTTGTTTCCCTGCTTAATTACGTCCTGTGCAATTAACGCCTGTAGAGGAGTTTGGGTATATGTGCTTGAATTTTCGTCTTTGTCACTAGACTGATGTATGTAGTTAGATTCAAGCTCTGGTCGCTTTAACTGTTGGGGAAGAGCCTTGGGTAAGCATTGGATGGGACGGTGTGTGGGCCCATGATTGGATCTGGAAGACTTAGAATAGAAAAATCCCTTTCCACCGCCAGAAATCGAATTCCGTTTCTTCATTTTTCCAGCGCGTGGCCTAGACAGTGTTCAGACTGAGCTACAGTAAATCTTTAATTAAATGTCATCCACAACCCGCACACTGGGACAAGACGGTTGTTCAAGATACCGGTTCTAGTTACGACTGCTTCCTAGCAAACTTTTTGTAAGTGCAATTGAACAATCGAGAGAACTGGACGCAATGGCGAGGCGAGGCGAGGCGAGGCTGAGCCCTCCGGAACACCAGTGCCGCTGCATCTCCCGCCTTCACACCGATATCTCCAACCCCGGGCCATGCAGACGTCCCACCCTTCCTTCGTCTCTCAGCGCGGGAACACAGTTGCGGCAATAACACACGCGTTTCGGTTTGCACATTGGAATTTCTCTCTTTTCCCTTTTGGTTTCCTAATGAGACCTTTTTGATAAAACCATGCCTTTGATTCAGTTAATCATTATTTCTGCAGCTTGGACGGTGTGTGCTGTATTGTACAAGTCCAAAAGAAGTGGCTGCGCTATATACAGTGGCGATGTATAGGCAAACGAACGAAACTTACAGCAGTGGCGTTGACATTTTCTGGGTAACTGGCCACCCTAACTGGCCACCCTAACTGGCCACCCTAACCAACAGAATGATATCTAAGCTTGTTACATACTTCCACGAATAAAACAGTTTATTTTACACATTCCTACCGTCCATCTTGATATTATCAAAGTTTTATTTATTCACCAACTGATGCACTAGTGAGTTGTCTCGAAAAACAATACTAAAATTTACATTAAAACAGCTCCGACAGGTTTCGGTGCATTTTACACCATCATCAGGGAGCGCATTAATTTGTGCTTACTAAAATTACGGTTGTTAAAATAGTCCATTAAAATACATCGGTGTGTGATTAACACGGTGGTGGTGTGGCTGCATATATTAGGCCCTTATTGGTGTATGTGTGTTACACTGCTCGGCAGTAGACTGCTGCTGAGCAGTGTAACACACATACACCAGTAAGGACCTAATATATGCAGCCACACCACCACCCTATTAACCACACACCGATGTATCTTAATGGACTATTTTAACAACCGCAACTTTAGTAAGCACAAATTAATGCGCTGTATGTAGTATGTAATGTAATGTGCATCAGTTGGTGAATAAATAAATCTTTGATAAACTGTTTATACTTTTTTATTTTTATGGACCGACATATCTTTCAGCACCAGATTACTTGCATGTCTTTGCCGAATACTTGTAATTTATTCAATATTTTTAAGAGAGCTCTTTTCTAGCTATGCGCCTTGTAATGCGCACCGACGGTGAGTAGGAAACAATCGCCACCATTTCCCTTCCTGAACACTGATGCTGCTTATTCTGAAGTTCCGTTGACTCAAACTAGGCGGCCGGCTGTCATAATTCAGGTTATTCGTAATTTTCCTCAGCCTTTCCGGACGATAAATAGAATAGTGACTGAAACTGGGCCAAAACCTCAACCGGTTTTTCGCATCACTTCACATTCTTTATTCAAAAATCGTCCTTCCATTCATCTTTATAATCTAAGTTGTTAGTAACAACATTAAGTAAAGAATAAAAAATATGAGTATGTAATCTACTCTGAAAATGGAGGTGGAAGAGTCTTTGAAACGGTAGTGCCCATCTCCCACCCCACATGGAGCCACACCATTCAGCTTCTTTCTTGCTACTCACAGAAATTACAATGTAAATTTTCATTGCCTGTTATATTGCAAGATAATCAGGATAGCCCACTCGATGTAGTTGTGATTATACGAGCTGCACAAACGCGGATTCGTCTTTCGATTCCGGCGGAAGAAAGAACTTTTTTTCCCAAACGTCCATACATATCTTGGTCTTCACACTTCCTCTTATTTGGTAGATAATCGGAACCTTTCTGTGTGCAGAGGTCAGGGCATAAGGTTTGCCAACCCTTTCCAGGGCCGAGGTAAAGAATGCACCCCATACACAAGCAGTCACTGCGTACAGAGGAGCAACTTTTCTTCCTGCCGTTCAGATTATTTTCATAACTCCGCTGGAATTATAATTTTATCCTATTTCGCGAATTCGTCTGAAGGACCCGTAAGGACGATTGGAACGAGACAATTGTGTTATTGAAATCTCGTGTTTCCGAACACACAGCTTTAAGATGTGACTGGTGGGATTGTTTGTCCGTCGAAGGTGCGAAAGTAATTTTATGTCAACGACAACGTTCTTCTCAATAATATTTTGCACAGAATTAAAAATATGTGACATTTATACTAATATTTAAAAGTGTTGCATTTTTACTATTGAGATCTGCTGTTCGTTAAAGTTTACAAAGTGCATGATTAATTTTTGGACAATAAAATATCTAAGCTTTTCATTAAGTCCACCGTCTTTACACAAACTTGGTATATACCAGCTGGATGGAAACAATTCAATTTAAATAAAATATCTGTTACTAAACACAGGAAATGTCACGCTGTAAATTTATACCCGTGGTGAGGTTTCATTGGTGAATGGAAACTTGGTGGTTATTAAGTAATGAAAATGTTATTAAAGTAAAATAATCTGAGTGCTTTCAGTGGAAAAAATAAATGAGTTCTTGATAGAAGCACTTGATAAGTGTGAACATACTTAAAACAGGGTAACCTATGTACCAACACAGTTGTACTTATGTTACTCTGTCTGTCTACTTCCACCGGATTGGCGGGTAAATTCGAAATATGTATTAAACCACCACATCTAATATTGACAAATTATACACTTTGCATTTTGAATCATTCTTTTATTAATCAGTACAATACACTATACACTCTATTAACCTTTTAAAGCTTACTGGTTACGTGATGCACCAACAAGTTTAAAATTCAACAACTGTACGCTCTGCCCACACTGTATTTATGTGTTTTTTATTTATCTGAGAACAAACAGCGACTTGTGCCACATATCATAAACTGATCGGTTATTATAATCGAGATGAAAATTTTTTAATGCGCGGTACGAGCTAGGTCTTTAAATGAAGCAGTATGCCATTCTACTTTAAATGAAGCAATATGCCATTCTACTTTAAATGAAGCAGTATGCCATTCTACTTTAAATGAAGCAGTATGCCATTCTACTTTAAATGAAGCGGTATGCCATTCTACTTTAAATGAAGCGGTATGCCATTCTACTTTAAATGAAGCAGTATGCCATTCTACTTTAAGTGAAGCAGTATGCCATTCTACTTTAAATTAAGCAGTATGCCATTCTACTTTAAAGGGTCAATCGACCTACTTATGAAATGCAGTTGCAAATTTTCTTCCAGGTGGGCCTAAAGTTTTACATATTACGTACACCGATTTCAGGGTTTCATTTCTGCAGTTAATATTGCTTCGATCAATAAAGTAACTGATCAATACACCCAGCCCCTGCTGAGGCAAACCGTCTTGCTGTTCAGAATTTGAAGGAAGGGAGTTAAATTTTTTGATATATTAATAGCAACTTAAATTTCCAAAACCCAATTAAAAGTTACCCTGTCCCTGGCTGGCTTGTGGTTCAGTGAAACGTGTGCAGGGTTGTTACATTTGTAATGACTCTGCGGCCTGTGTAGTTTTCTATTCAAAGGCTATCTCTGCTGACAATGAGTGTGCGTTCCCCGGGGTGTGAAGTCGAGTGGAGTGTGAGGTTTTACACCTCCCGCAGCAGAGTCGCCCGAAAACGAGCGGAGATTTAATTTTATGCCGTTGTGTAAAAATGAGCAGAGTTTTACATCACTGTGTAAGTCGTAACGGCATAATGTGCAGGAGCAATTGTTATGTCTACGCCTCTTCCACATTCATTTTATTTTATTTTATATTGCACATCTCATCCTTCAACAACAATGTACTTTGCACATAATTTAGTTTTGTCTGGGTTTCTGTAACGTTAGTTCAAATTCTCACGTCCCATTGCTTCGAACGTCAGGAATTTTAAACGCGGAATTCGACAGCATAATTCTGATAACCAGATGATCAAACCAAACATTTCCATCAACGTACAATGTACAACATGGCTGAATTTAATGCTGTGAGCATAAGATATTGAAGAGGAAGCTTTTCTGACACACTCTGGAGCTTTAGACACAAAAATCGAAAGAAAATACTTCGGTGTGGACTTTTTGTCCTGCCAGGTTTTGAGAACAAGTTTTATCCTCTGTCACAGTGGTTTCCAAACTTTTTTCACTTGTGTACCCCTTGGTAGCCTCTTTCCATAAATTGTACTCTTCATTGTAGCTCGACCACTACTCATAATGTTCAATTAATTTCAAAATTTGACTTGCATCTTGTCTTACACTTTTGATGTATGAACCTTTTTCCGCCATTATTCTTCTTTTCCGCGTACCCCTAATTGTCCTGGTTCGTAACCCAGGTTGGGAATCACTGCTGTATCAAACACACGCTAAATTGTAGAAGCAACTGTTGATTAATTTGAGGCGCGTGTTTGTGTTGCCCCGCCAATCGCATTTCTTCTTGTGATCATGCGAAAAAATTTCTGACTAAAAATTTCAATCATGAAGTTCCTCATAAAGTAATTTTTACTATTCTGTTTTTACTTCATCTCTCTTAGGTTTATATATTTTCTTCGGGGAATCTGTGGCCAAGTACACTAAATGTGTGTTCTTCTCTGGCCGGAAGAAGTCGAGTTTCACGTACGTGAAACAAAGAATAGGACAGAAACTGAAGATTTACAGAATCCAGAACAAATATCATGTAGATTATGTCAATAGTGTCAGCATACACAGTCCTGTTGAAATATTCAGAAATTCTGGTCATATAGACGAAAGCTATCAACTTAATAGACACCCTATATGGATATGTGCTCTCAAGAATCTATCAGTATTCGGCCGCATTTTGAGATTACCAGTTGCTCGTTCATTTTGGATGTTTCTCTTTTATTCACATCGACTAGACTAGACCCAGACTGTTCTGTTATTAAAGTTCACCACAAATTAAAAGTAATTTCCTGAGTAACGTAAAGTTCTTCGGGTTATGTTACAGTCCAACACACTGAAAATTAAAAAAAAAGTGTGTTTTGCCAACTGATTTTATCCCACTTTTAATTATATACATGCATAAGTGACTATATGCAGCCTATGTGCGTATGTATATAGGTATTAGTAAGTATATGTAAGAAGAAGGACATATATAGTAACGTATTATATATTTTGTTCGTATTTTGAGGAAAGTTGAGGCATTGTGCTACAAGCCGGAAAGTCGCGGTTTCACTTCCCGTTTGGGTCACTGAGACTTTTCATTGACTTAATCCTTTCGGTTCACACTGTGGCACTGGCCTGAAGTCAGCCACCAACATAAATGAGTACTAGTAAAGGCGGCCGGTGCACAGGGCTGGCGAATTTTACACCTTCATGTGACGATTGTCTGAGATCCTGGAGCCTGAACCTTCTGGAACCCTGAAGGCATGTCCAGGCCTGAATACTGGTAAAGGTAAAGGTAAAGTGCACCCTTGTACAGGCACTAAGGCTGTGTACAGGCCGTACGGCCCATAGGTGGAATAGAGGTATAGCTCTACTCTTTCTTGACCATGGCACTAGAAGGGGATGAGGGGTGAGCGTCACGCCCCGACCGCTCTTTACCCCCGGGAAAGACCCGGTACCCACTGTACAGGAGGCTGGGTGGACCCTAGGGCCGGTCTGGACAGGTGCGGAAAATCTCGCTCCCACCGGAATTCGATCCCCAGACCGGTCAGCCCGTAGCCAGTCGCTATACCGACTATGCTACCCGTCCCACGAATACTGATAACTTTGCTGTTATTTGGAGTAAAGAACTAAACTGACAGAATACTGTAACACGTAACTCAGTACTCTTCACAGTCGCTGTCATGCGATCCTAAAATTTACAAATTAAAAAGAAAATTGTGGCATAACGCACATGACTTAAGACGCAAGCCTGTAACTACACGTGTGCCCCGCACAGATGTGCTGGCGGTGTATTTATATTCAGATTCGCTTACGGCTGGAATTGAAGCTGAGCCTGTAAAGTTTGTTGTAACTTCTTCTTTTACACCAATGCCACAGGCTTCTCATCTAAAACCCAATCTTTTGCTTACCGCTTTCTGTTGGGAGGCGAAATTTCTTCGAATTTATTGAACGAACTTCTCAGTACGAACAGACTTAGGTTGCAGATGATTTCGTTATATTTATAGCGTTATTCTGAATTATTTATTGCTGCTACACTGCTAATAATAATAATATCATTATAGAAACTATGAGGTTCTCTCAAGAGTGTCGAAGAAGATTAAATCTTCTGGAGTAAGGAACTGTATCACATGGTAATGTCACCTACGTAGAATATATGACAACAAAGTGCTGAGGAAGAGTATTTGAACATAAGAGGGAGTAAATAAGAGTAGGCTGCAGAAAAACTGCATGATGAAGAGCTTCAATATTTAGGTCTGTGTTTATCTCCATGTATCATTAGAATTAACAAATGCAAGATGTTTGGGTGTGTGGGGGGGCATATAACACGTTTGAAAAAGAGGAGAAGCGCCTACTCTGTTTTGGTCGGAAGATGGCATAATTAAATTATTTTGTAACTTGTGCATCGCAGCGAGCCGTATAATATGAAAAAATATTGAAGAGAGTTTTGAGTAAAGAGTGTAGGAGGCTGGACAACGGATTAATTCATTTAGCTCAAAATAGAAGCGACAAGCGAGATGTTGTGAAAACAGTTACAAATATTCCGATTCTATAAAATGCTGGGTTGATTTTGGCTCTTAGAGATGTTGGATTTTACGGAGTAAGTAGTCAGTTGTTCAGTTAGTTTATCTTATAAACCTGGCTAAAATATTCGCATCTTGCTGTATGGAAGAGGCGGTTATTACGCAACAATCTGAACTTCACATCATGTTGCCCATATAACACACACAAACACCCTCATCGTACCCTGTCGCGTGGCCACATTGTCGTTGGTGAAGCTATGTTTGTACGAGGAAGTGCTGATAAGTACTTAGTCCGACCTACTTCCCGATGTCGTAGGACGGAATCCATAGTGTCGTTGGAGAGAGGGGTCTTTTCGAGTGTCGAATTGCGAGGCTTTTCTTGTTACAGAGGCTTAAAGGAAGCATGTAAGACGACGCGCGCGATTTCAACAACATGGAGACGCGAGATGTCATCAAGTTTTTTTTTCCTGCAAGGCAAAGCGCCGAAAGAAATTCACGCCATTCTGACAGAAACATTAGAGGAACATGCACCATCGTATGCCACCTTCAAAAACTGGGTGGCCAAGTTTAAACGTGGTGATTTTTCCACTGTGATGCGCCTCGTCCTGGACGACACAAAACAGTGACCACTCCGGAGAGTATTGATCAACTTCGCGAGTTAATCTTGGAAGATCGCCGGATTTCGGTTAAATCTGTAGCTGAGAAACTGGGCATCTCACGTGAGCGGGTTGGGTCCATCATTCATGAAGATTTGGACATGCGGAAGCTCTCCGCGAAGTGGGTCCCGAAATACCTGAACACGGATCAAAAACGTCAACGGTGCCAGTCGTCTGAGCAACTTTTGGAATTTTTTTTTGCGCGATCCAAATGATTTCCTTTCGCGATTGGTGACCATAGACGAAACCTGGTTATGTAAGTATGACCCAGAGACAAAGCACCAATCAATGAAGTAGCGGCATAGAGGCTCACCCCGCCCCCAAAAAATTCCGAGTGCAAAAATCCGCTGGAAACGTTCTAGCCTCGATTTTTTGGGATAAAGACGGCATCCTCCTCGTTGATTATCTTCCAAAGGGCCAAACTATCAACGCGGAGTATTAATCATTTCTATTGGTGCAATTGAAGAACATTTTGAAGGAAAAACGCCGCGGGAAGTTCACTAAGGGAATCTTGTTCTTGCACGACAAAGTCCCGGCTCACCGGCACTTGCAACCCAGAAGAAACCGGCCTACCTGAGCTTCCAATGTCTCGATCACCCACCCTATTCTCCGGATCTGGCCCCGTCGGACTACCGCCTGCTCCCTGGACTGAAAAAAACAATTGAAAGGTCGCCACATTTCTTCCCGACACGGAGGTCATTGCTGCCGCGGGGACTTGGTTGGACGGACAACCTTCTGAATTTTTTTTGAGTGACTTGCAAAAGTTAAAGCAACGGACTAAGAAGTGTGTTGAGCTTCGTGGGCTGCATGTTGAATAAATCCCGAGTTTCATTCCATCCGGGTCGGGCTAAGGATTTATCAGCACCCCCTCGTATATCGGAAATAATGGTCATGATATTGTTTCTCAGAGGGTGTTAATGCGTTTAGAGTCAAGTAAATCAATAGTGTGTCATAAAGGTACAAGAACAGAACATAATTTTGTGGTGAATGTTCTTCGTATATGGCCGTGGGCAGTGCCAGTGGCAACTGCAAACCACTCCCAGGAATATCGTGTCACTGTGGCCAGTGCCGCCTAAGGTGTGCGTTCATTAACAAATCCATTTACATTGAATTGCAGCGTATTGCAAAAAAAAACTTTTTTTTTAGCTCGTCAGTGCCGATAGTACGGATATCTGAAGTTCCCCTAACATTACTTTAAAAAAAAAATGCAGTAGAAATTTCTATTTGAATGTTCTAGGATGTGATTTTGCTTCAATGCGTAAATGAATCCCGACTTTTGACACAAAATAATGTCCTCGTCTGCACGTTAAATGGGTCCTAGAATATTCTCACATTTTTTATCGAAACGTCGGGTTCCGGCTGTAGTTAAGTGTACTGTTTTTGCCTGGTGGAATTTTCAAACGGTTGGCTAGGAGCGAGTCACGAATGCAGCAACAGCTTCATGCATGGTCACGTTCTCTCCGTTACCGTAAGTAGAGTTGACCTTGTCGCACTGACGTTCCAGGCAAATAACACCCACCCCACGCCATTTCGCCACACCCATTAGGCCCGTCCGCCAGCTCTGCAAAATCCTCCACCGGCCAAAATCCATGCACTGAACTGTACCCTTTGACGCAATGTCATTCATTCATTTAGTAGTCTGTCTTACGACAGGTCCAAAGCCTCTTCCAAAGCGACCTCTTCACATAGTGCGACCTAGAGCTTCCTCTTTCAAATGTGAGTATCCTCTCCTTTCCTTAACGTCATCCAGTAGCTTCCTACGTCTTCTTCCTCTTATGTCACCTCTATCCCCCTTTTATCTTGCCTTCGATACCCTGTTGTAGAAGGCAGTTTCTACGCAAAATGTGACCAATCCAGTTAGCCTTCCGTTTACTTATTTCATGCAGTATATTCCTCTGCTCCTTGGCTCTAAATAATAATTCTTCATTTCTCACCTGATCGGTCCAACTGATCTTCCCCGTCCTTCTCCAGCACCACATTTCAAAACTTTCCAGGTGTTTCTGATGTCACATCTCTAATTAACATAATTTATGTCCGTAGAGTTTCAAAGTTAAAGTAAGAAATGTGTGTAGTTACAGTTTTAGATGTGAATTTAACTTCGCGAGATAAAATATACGGATGTGAAAAATTAATATTTTACATGGTTTGTAATAAAATTGCTTAATAGTTGCAGATTTTTAGCTATATATGCCGTGATGACTTGGGATTCCCTCTGCGTACGGATGACATATGTAACTTAGAAAGTACATATTTGCTTTTATTTGCCACAACAGCCCCCAGTGGGCCAGGGCCTCCTCATTCACTAAATTTATAGATCACACACGACGCACCACAATCTGTACGTCTCTACTGGACGAGTGATTAGCTCGTCGCAGAGACCTCTACCTGATAGCACACAAAACTCACAACAGACAGACATCCATGCTCGCGGTGGGATTCGAACCCACAATCTCAGCAGGCGAGCGGCCCCAGACCTACGCCTGAGACCGCGCGGCCACTGGGACCGGCAGAAAGTGCATTTACCCCAGTAAAAATGTGGTAAAATTCAGAGGCGCTGAGAAAGAAATCAAAACGTGACATTGCTTGGATTGTATACAGACAACAGTATTTCTTCTCACAAATAACTCAGAGAACTGGGCCACTAATAAGCATTACAGAAGCGTTATTTTCTGTGTTGCTGGGAACACCGTAATTAATCAAACAGCAAAGAAAATGACAAATTCTAAAAACTTTAATATAAATAAAAGATTTCAAGAAAAATTTAAGTGGCGTGAAAATGAATATAATTTTTTTCTGAATTGTGAATTAGTGTCAATGGTTACGTGGTTCCAGATGTTTGGAGGATCATGGCGCCTTTTTCTTAGACGTGTGTACAGCCCGAGAAGAAGCCTCGAAATTAAGGTGACATGGTCATTAGAGACTTCGGAAACCACATACTGAAAGTTACAGCGTCCCTTTCCAGAAAGCCTGAATCCTTAACCACACTTCCAAGCACAATTCGTGTTGTGTGTGTTTTCCATGCGGATCCAGGAAGAACTAAGTAATGTGTTATGGATTAGTAGTCAAATGGACACAGTGATTAATTTGCCTTCTTCACCTCGGTCTTGCAGGTGCCGCCCACCTTTCATTTATTCGGACCAACATTTTCTATGCAGCGTCTTACCAAATAACGAAAAAGGAAAACGGGCAACAAAATAAAAGTAATTCAAAATTCGTGTGTTGGGCGATTTTAAAATTGGTAAATTCTGTATAAATGTTTTGCGTTATAATTCTGTAAATAAATTAACCTATTACCCAGTACCTTTCGTCCCTTTCATATGAAGTGAAGGAAAGCTTATAATTCTACAGAATTTGCTTCACAAATAGCTTTTCTTCAGTCCCTTCCGAATTCTATTTAAAAACTATTCAATTTAGACTCGAAAGTTTTTTCGATACTTGATTTTCTCGAGTGTGTTAACGTTATATTACTAGGCGCAGTGGTAGGTGGAATGATTTATTATAACCCTGCCGCGTTGTAATATTTTAGTAGATACCCTTAGAAACTGTGTCAGTTTACGAACTTTGACAGCATGAACTATTCCGTGTTCCCCTGTGGGAAGTATCTACTCATGAACTATGACAAATTCCAGACAACCCCTTAATTCTGACAACAGATTTGACAATGCGATTATCGAAACAAAACTAGGGGAAGGCTGGTAATGATGGATTATCCAGTGAAAATTATTTTATAAGAAGTCCCCACACCGCCTGCGTAGGGTTTCTAATATGTCAGGTTCTGTATAAGTGTATTTTAGTGCGTATTGAATAAAAAAAATTAAGTAAAATGTGTAATTTTTAAAGGATTTGAGGAAAAACACATTTATTTGTACTCAATGTTCTCACTTTAATAATTATTGTGATTTTATTTTTCTGGCTAATGACGCTGTGTAGTTACATGTGTGGATATCTTACTGCCACACTACAAGCTGTTACGTCATCGAGCGCTGCAATCTTAACTTATATAGGAAAATAAATATCTCAAGTTCTTGTCTTTTACCGAACTTGAATCAGTTTGCGTGTTTAAAATAATGATTTACACTTCTGACCAAATAGTACTATGGTGGTATGGGATCAAGGATGATATGATTGGCGGGGCATGTGACACATATGAAGGAAAAAAAATAATACAGTGTTTTGTTGAGATACGGAGAGAGAGACGACTTGGAAGACCTGGATGTAGATGGGACTATAATAAGTTCTTGAACTTTACAGAACTAGAATGGGAAGGAATAGATTGTGTTTGTCTGGATCAGGATAGGCAATATGGCGACATGATGCGAATATGGTATGGAACCTTCGGGTTCAACAAAACACGCGAGATTTTAGACAAGTTTAAGGATTGTTCGCTTCTCCGGTGAGCCCTCGGTTAGCTACCCAAAAGGGTAGTGGCACTAGGTGTTGATCCGAGGACTGGCACAAATCTGCCCTCGGTCGTTTGAGCCGCTAAACTCCAGATAATTGGGCCTTGTGAAGGATAAGTAATCCAATCAGGATACAACACAAAATAAAGCAGCAAAATAATTGTATTAATAAGCTCAAAACAGAACTATAGAGAACAATGACAAAAGCAATGAAAATAGATGAATAGAAACATAATCCTTCAAACACGCACACAGCTGATCGTAGATTACGTAATACAAGTATATACCCATCGGCTAAACGTAAGTTTACAATATATACCAGAAAGCACAGCCGACCAAAGAATAAGCACATCAAACAATACAAAAGTCGGTCCTCGTAAACTTACAACACAGATGCTTAAATCCACAGCCGAACAGAAAATACGTATTACAATTACATGATAATCGACCTAACTTAACCATTATCGTGCGTAGAATACACACAGGACAAAAGGCAATCCTGTAACCAAGTACATCACTTTGACTCGTGTAACAAAACAAAATAATTCTACTGTGTAGTAAAACAAGGCAATTCTACTTACGAGGAGGTAAACTCATAGCAGCCCCTCCCGAAGCAAATGCTAGGCAGACGCCGCTAAACATCGCAAAACATAACCGAAACTTCAATTTGGAAATACAAAGACCAAAACCAAACTTTACCTCAAAACATATCCCGGACGTCTGCGTAGCCTTCTCGGAAAAAATAACTAAAGATAGAGCCTCCTGCTCCTGGCCCCGCCAGCGACAGAACCCAGTAGTTCATGAGATGAAACCAGGAAGAAGAGTCACGAACACGAAAACCCCAACCCATACGGAAACCTCGGGGCAACGCCCTCGTCCTTCACTTTCCCCAGAGTAGACAATCGACAGACGGTAGCCTCACTCAGGGAACGGTAAAAGGGAAAACAAAGCGGTCATGCCTGCAAGGGGGAAGCCTATAGCCGGTCCGCAGGCGGACGGCTCACAGGAAGGATCCTGTTCCACGGAGATGGATCTGCTAGGACATGACGCTGTTTATGTAGGTCCCAACTGCTTCAAGCAAACAGCTGCCTATTTCTCTAGGGAAAATTTTATCGCTTGAAAATGCCGTGGAGTATTCGGAAGGCATGTTGCAGCCTATGATATACCAGACAAAACATTATGTATTTGGCCGTAGTTCTTTGTATTTCGTTTCTATAAATTATTTACTAATACAGTCACATGTCCCTTCACAATTTTAAAGCTACTTATTACACACCCGGTACATTCGTGCGTAATATACTCATAAATCGTGTTTTGTCTGTAAGATGTACCCGATCATTGTGATAATAGTGATGACTTGACCAGGCAGCGACACACCCACTTACATACATACATACATACACATATGCACACATACATACATACACACACACATACATACATACATACATACATACATACATACATACATACGTACTTGCGTACGTACATACGTACATACCTACGTACGTACGTACACACATACACACACACACACACACACATACGTACATACATACATACGTACGTACATCCACACATACATACATATATACATACATACATACATACGTACGTACGTACGTACGTACGTACATACATGCTTACATACGTACAT
>Ga0136643_10002531_pt1 | contig 23795 bp, 11 predicted proteins | sample TergutLab28metaG_FD_96883 | JGI IMG/M metagenome (GOLD analysis project Ga0136643, IMG submission 96883) | Labiotermes labralis P1 segment gut microbial communities from Petit-Saut dam, French Guiana - Lab288 P1 (version 3) (version 3) | ecosystem: Host-associated > Arthropoda: Insects >... | reverse complement strand
CTTCTTCTTCTTCTTCTTTTCCTTCTTGTATCTGTTAACTATTCCACTCTCAAGTTCTCAACATAGCTGAATTTCAACGTAGCCCATCTTCAACCCCCTTCTTCTACATGTCCGAAACACAGTGGAGAAATGTTCATTTCCAGAAGGTTTTAGGATCCCCCATCACGCCAATCAGCTTCAAGTGTTTAATCTTCGTTCGCGTTTATCTATTTTGCGGTGCTATCAGTAAAATAACGTCAAATATGTAGGAGGAACCTTGAATGATCAGTACAAAATTACGAGGGTGAAATGGAAGTGGGTAATCGAGGAGCTTTACCGGAACTTACCTGTCATGTTTGAGGAAGACCACGCAACTTCTAATCTGGGGGTGGCTGATGAACCAGCTGATATCCGAAGTTGGCATCTCTCAAATACCAGACTTGAACATTCCTGTTACACCTAATTTTCGGTCTTCGTGGTTCGTAAGTATAAAGTTTTCAGTGATTTTTTTTCGATAATTAATTGTAAACAGTGCAGATCTCGTTTATTTTTTGTGTTCTAAGTCTGTTACGCCACTTTACGCGGGGTACACCTTGGAGTAGTTGGTTTGGACACTGCGCTACAAGCGGGAAGGTAGCTGGTACAATTCCCGATGTAATCATTGGGATTTTTCATTAACTTAATCCTTCCGGTCGAAATATATTCCTGGTGTCGACTCAGCCTCTGATATAAATGAGTACCAGGGATATTTCCTGGGAGTAGAGGCGGATGGTGTGTAGGGTTGATAAATTTGCTACCTTCATGTGCTGAGTGTCTAGAAATTCTGGGAACGTCAACCTCTTGGGTCCCCTCCAGGCCTGTATACGGATTGCTTAATCTCCTTTACGATTTGCGAATATAAAAAAAAAATCTAATCTAATTATAAATACATTTCCTGAGGAGGATTCAAAATCACGCTTTGTACAGAGTGGGCCATTGTCTTAAAGTAAACCTGCTCTCATATAATTTATTCTGGATTATTTTAAGCCGATAGCATACCGACCGAGGTCTGAGAATCACTGACTATAGTACAGTTGAGGTTAAAATTGCTATAGCTCTTGTTCTACTTCCCCATACACTCTCTTAAATTGGTGTTTGGATAAGAAAGAAGTACGTTTACCTACACCTGTACGAGTCCCTAATTTGAAAATTCATAACATGATTACTTGTAGCATAACTGCGGTTCGCAAGCCAAGTGACTTTCAAGGAGACACTCGATGACTGCGTGCGTCGTACCCCACCTAAGAGAGCAGTGAATAAAGTGCACAGTTTCAAATTCGCCCCTACGTACACATCAGCATTTTTCTTTCACTTTTGAATAAATTTTAATGAAAACAACAAATACATTCATATAAGGAGAATATTTGTCAATGTAATAACCGTTTGATAAGAAAATACTGTGTATCGCGTACGTCTCAGCTCAATTCTGTTATTCAAAAATTCATAATATCATCAGGCGTGTAGATGCACCCAATTTCAGTGGCAGTTTTCCTAAGAAGGCATTTCACTACCCAACTCCATGTCCGGAATATTACTTTCTTCAAGGGTTATTTAGTGTATAACAGGGCTTTTATCGCCTTTTTTTACGTGTATGAAGGTCCAATATAAAGATGTATAGAGCTTGATTTGGGCTTTACTACGACTAAAAACACAATGGAAATGTAAGCAATACACCGCTGACTGACTACAGAGCACCAGCGTCAGTCGTCACGGAAACAAACAAGAACTGCCCCCCGCTGCTAAATACCTGCATGGGCAACTTCTAATTTGAAACTGTTATTTGCTCAGAGCCTCTTAAAATTATAGGGTTTGGGAGACCCAGAGTTTCGTTACCGCGCGCATGAAAGCACGCAACTCTCCACAGCCAGATTAAACCTATCGATATTTTTAGACTCCTGTCTCTTTAACATTGATTTTAATACTACCTTCTTCTTTTGCTCTTTGGTCTCCCAAGTGGTTTCGTCCCTTCAGACGTACTGAAGTATGCGTACTACGTGATTCACTCATTTCATCCCCTTTTCATTTCACCATCCCAATATCTGATAAGGGCCGCAAATTATGAAGATATTCGTTATACACTTACTCCGCCCTCCTGTGGCTTCTATCTTCTTAGGTCCTAATGTTTTCCTTATCACCCAGTTCTCAAACATCCTCAGTCTCAATAATAGGAACGTAAAGTTTCCGTAACTAACTAACTATTTATCTAACTAACCAACCAAACAACCAGCCCATGGAGCAAAGTTCTTCCCGAAAAGCTAACATGTCCGCATCTAGTCCAAAAATTTCTGGCATGTTATGAAATGTGGAATATATTGCTACATTTACAACAGCCTACAATCTGTCGCCTGTATCATTCTTGTTGCTTGGAGGTTTCCACGACGTGAAACCCCTTATGGTGTTAGTCTGGTCCCTTGTGACTTGCATATAGCAGAACTGCACCGACGTTGTGCAGGAACACACACTTTCCATTCACAGGGTCAATTTAAACACGAACCACACATTTTGCCTCCCTAAGTATGCCGATCCCGGTGGCCGCGCCGCCTAAGGTAGTGGTCTACGGCCGTTCGTGTGTTGGGATTGCGGGTTCGAATACCGCCGGGACACGATATCTGTCTCTGGTGAGTGTTGTGTATTGTCAGGTAGAGATTTTTGCTAAAGAGTTCTACCGAGTGTTATGTGTTTGAGTGTGTTCGAGGAAACTCACAGGCCAGACACAGGGCGGATAGACTTCTCGAGCCATGAAAAGAAAAAGAAAAGTTAAACTCTAGCGAAATCTCGAGAACTATTGGGCTGTGCGCATTTTTCCTAACTTGTTACTTCCTAACCCACAATTCAGATTCTGTCCTCATCCAACCTCGTCTGCCTGACATTTCTCTTCCTCTCCTAAGAAGTATTCTACTCTCCCACTTTCTCTTTTCAGTCATGATTTTGTCGTCACCGCAGGTTTTATAAGAAAAGGCTGGTCACGTGACAGTGATTGGAGCTACTGGAGCGAAGAAGCCTCCACCCTGGATCTTGTTGGTCCCTGATCCCACGTGACCGGGTTCGAAAACATAGTAACGGATTTGGTAACAATGTTGTCTTACTTTTTCTTCATTCCTCCATGTATTTTCATTCAGAGAAAGGATACATAAGCCATTCATATTTCGTAGAAATTTGAGGTTGAAGCTTCTCCTATATAACACATGAATACCTTAAGCTTTCCCACGAAAGTCGTTTGTAGACTTCACAAGACTGGTTTTGAAAAGATGGCCTAGGATTTGTTCGTAATGACGTCGTTAGTTGCTTTCAACTCCACTGAAGGATTTGCCGCAATAGGAAGTACTGCGAAGATCACAAATATGGACCTTCAGTAACAGTTGTCCTTTATTTTTTAATATTGACCTTTCGTCTACAAGTATAAGAAGGACAAAATCCTGTGACTTTGTTTCTGTGCTGTTCACACATCATTTAACAAGCTGATATTTGTTCATTCTTTCCGTAGTCTGTCTTACGACAGGTCCGTAACAGCTTTCAAAGCAGGTTCTCTGCGAAGAAACATCTAGTATTTCCTCTTTCAGTCCCCAGAGTCCTCTTATTTCTTTAAGATCATCCTGTAGCTTATTACGTCTTCTTCCTCCTCTTCCCGTCACTTCTGTCCTTCCATATATCTTTTCTTTAAGAACAGATTTTAGAAAGCAGGTTCTATGCAAGCTGTAACCATTACAGTGGGCCTTCCTTTGTAACGTTCTTTATAGTTATATAATTAACAAGCACTATTATGTTTTCTCTTTGACTTTGGGAACATATATCAGTGTCTTGCTTGAGGCACAAGTTGTGCTCCTGAAAGGTAATAGTAAATCAAAAAGACGTAATTGAAATAGTTTCATCAGACATAAAGAGTAGGTGTAATAGAAAGCAGCCATCCCAAGGGAGTTAAACTAAAAATTAAAATGTGTAAACTAAGAAGTGACTAAATTTGAAAACGGAAGATAAAGGAAAAGAGCGTAAAACAAGGTGTATACAGAATATTCCGCACAAGGTGTGTTAAATTCAGGATGTTAATATGAACAATTTTGAGTAAAATCTGCCTATCAACATATGCCCGATTTTCAATCGCTAAATTCCTACGAGCATTTTCAAGCGTGCTGATGGCTGTTACCGAATTTTTTTAATACCAACGCTTTATCATACTGTACAATTAAGACGGAAGTTATGTGTCATGTAAGACCATAAATGGAAGATATTTATTAAGTCTTAACTTACTGTACAGCTCGTGTCTCAAGACCACACAACAAAGGTAGAAGTTCTTACCATACTGCAGGAAATTCATTGAAAGACAACAAATGAAATGCAACCAGTTTATGTATGTTAACATCTTATTTACATTACTTAACGTAGTAAGGTCACAACATGAGAGTAGAAAGTCAGTTTTGACTACAAAATATCAAAGAACATTAGTTTTGATTTACGTTAGCCTGAAATTGTTCACCCTAACCTCCACAATTCTATGGCGCAATTGGGTTTGTTGCTTTCTGATAATTTAATTCCCCTTCATGCACTCAGGGGACTTCATGCTTTGCTCCAAGATTTCTTCTTTTGTCTGCGTTTTTGCTGATGGACAGTGTTCTTCATAAAGGTAAATAAGTCCCATTATAGGTCCCAGGTGCCCAGAGGGGTTCCAGGAAGTTAAGGTTCCCAGATTACGTGACAATGGTCCAGGATGGTGGTAAAGTTGTCAACCTTATGCCCCGGCCGCTTTTACTCTCAGGAAATACTCCTGGTACACATTTCTGTTAGAGGCTGAGTCGATCCCAGGGCCATAGTGCTATCGGAAGGATTATGTCAATGAACAATTCCAATGACACCATCTGGAATCGAACCAGCGACCTTCCGATTTGTAGCACAGCACCTTAACCACTGTGCTACCCTAATGTTCTTCATAGCTTCCTAAATAAGTCCAGATGGCTAATGCCTGATGCCTCGCAGGAGAGGCCTGGAGATCAAATCGAGTACGAGATACGCGTACTAGGGAGTAGTGTTTGCCAGAGATGGGAATTATCGTGAATGTGGTTCATAAGTCCTGGTAACCTATGGCATCATACAGTACTAGGAAACACTAAATTGTTGGTAGGACCGTAATGGTTGACAGTTCGGCATAGATCACCAGTGGCGTAAGTGGGGGGGTGTTCAAGCTTACCCCCCCCCCCGAAATCCTGAAGGACCTCCAAAATCATGCGAAACTAAACTCCATTGTGAAAACTGTTAAAAATTGCTGAATTTAGGAAGCCAACACCCCAAGATGTTCTTAAAAAAGGCAGTAAAATTCTAAAACTACCTAGGTTCGCGATTGTTTTACATTAGCAATGACAAACAAATTGGTTGTCATCGTAAATAGTTTTAAGTACCAAAAATTAAGAAAATTTTGGTATATGAAATGGAATTTCTTGCACCAAATTACAGCTGCCTCCAGAACCCCTGACTAAGAGGCCACTGTCCCCAGATCCCCGTTCTCTCTGTCCTCTGTCCTCAACTGAATTTGTTGAACCCCCACGAACAAAATTCCTGAGTACGCCACTGTACAGCTCTAGTTACTCAAAGTAACTCGTACAGTAACTTCTTGAGGCTTCGCACAACTTTTGCAAAATATTCTGAATATGACAGGGAAGTAACAACTGCTAGCGTCTTCTAGCATGTGACGCCGTTTTGTCTGGTGTATGTTCAACTACGTTTCGGAGGAATCTGACGGCTCCCTCGTTATCGCGAAGGGAGTAAGTTATTTGTAAACACCGGTACACATGCACTGTGGGTGCAGATTCAGTAATCAGTACAGCGACTCGCTACGGGATGGACTTTCTGGGAATCGAATCCCGGGGAGGGTAGGCGGAGTTTTCCCTCAGCCGTTCAGAACGGCCCTAGCGAATACGCACCCTCCTATACAATGGGCACCGGATATTTCCCGGGGGTAAAACGGCAAGAGCGTGGTGTTGACCACCCACCCCATTTAGCGGCGAAGTTAAAGAAATAGTATAGCTATATATCTACTGCCCTTCTGGGCCTTCATTTCCTGCTCTAGGGTGTAATTTGCTTTTTTTTACACATTCACCAGAATACATGGCGTCATGTCGTAAAATTTCACCGAGTGACAGAAGCCCTCACCAAAATAAATAAAAAAATGCACATGTAACCATCAAACACGACTTAAAATTAATAATATATATTGTTCAGTTTTTATAGCTTGCCCCACACAAATCGGCCCACCTATGCCTCAGGTATGAAGATTCTAATTATAATGCACTATGTGTATTACAGTTAGCGGTAATCAAAAGAGATCTTAAATTTTCCAGATTTAATTAGACATCACTTTTGATTGATAAAATCCCGAACAAGTATAAAAAATATATCATCATCGTCATCGTCATCATCATCATCATGTTCCTGAAGCGTTAGGCGTGTTTCCTGTTCCTTGATCCTCAAGATGAAGTTGGTCCCTCTGTCTCTTCCTCGGTCGTCCTGTTTTCCTTCGTCCTTTTGATTTATATTGTACTCCTTGTTTTGGTAGCCTGTTTGTGTCCATCCTCTGTACATGTTGATTCTTTTCTTTATCTAGTTTTGTTATTCCAAGTAAGTGTGTCAAACATTTCATCTGTGCTAAAAAAATATATATGTTTATAAAACGTTTTTCACCAGCCATAGTGCACAATGCATTTTATTTACGTGCCTGTAGGCACATAAAGTGTGCTGTTCATTACTATCCAAAAATATTGTGTATCACCAAATATTACATATAAATAATCGTTTTAAAATTATTCCAATAAAGTCCATAAAAAGTTAACAGATTGCATCAAAAATCAATTTCCGATTCATGTTACGCACTATATGACATTTTTAACTGCAGTTCATGTTTACGTTCTATGCAAATATGCAGCAAACAGCACAACATATAAATTATACATCTCGTCTGTCTGATGTATTGAATGTTATTTCAGTTAAATTGTGTTTAATCATTTTGATGGTTTGCTTGCAGTTCCATGATATGAAAATCGGAAACGTGTTGCCTGTTATTTTAAATGACATTCGTGTAGATTACACTGTACAGTTCAAAGGTCAAGGATTCTAGGAAGAGAACATTTGACCCTAAGATCAAGGAAATGGAACTTTTTGAAAATTTGATAACTAATTACCAATCAACCTGAAGAAAATACGAAAAGACTTAAATTTCACGCATATTCTTTCTCCTTTCTTTTTTTTTTCCCTTCCTTCCTTTCTTTCTTGGGCTGACTTCTCTCTACCTACTATTTGCAGGTGTAGAGGGTTACTACTGCACTAATCACGCACAGTGACATAAACATACACTCGGTAAGACCCCCTGAACGAACGATCGAACTACCGCAGAGACCTCTACCTGAAAACACACAACATTCACAAGAGACAGACATCCATGCCTCCGAGAGAATTCGAACCCACATCCCAGCAAGCAAGCGGCCATGTAATCACTCCTTAGACACCGCGGCCACCGGGATTTTTATCTTCAAGAACATCGCTTCAGATCTTGTGCAAGTGGAGTGAGTATGGGAAAGGCGAGCTACGGATATTGTGTGAACAGACGAGACGGGAAGTGACAGACAGCTGCAGAACACTTAAGATAGGGCAGTAGGTTTTTCGAAAATTCCTTTTCTACCTACCGTATGAAACGATGTCAGTATCCATTATACCATAATCTACAAGCAGTTTCGCAATATTTACCACATATCTCACCCAGTTCGGTTTTGCGGTATACGGTATAATCGATGAGATTAACGTTGCAGGTAAGTTTAGCACAGGATGAATATAAATAGAAGTTTTAGACTGCAAATTTGAAGGGAAAATGTCACCTTAATGACAAAGGTGTGGATGAGGGTATAATATTAAAATGGATGTTAAAGAAGTGATTTAAGAATGTGTCGAATCTATTTTTTCTGCTGCCGGATAGGGATATTTGGCGTGCTCTTTGGAACGCGTTACTGAACTTTCAGAGACTCTTTTAAATCGTTACTGCACTGTAACGTTCTGTAGATAGACTGTGCTTAATTGAGTTGATATCTGCCCCTTAATTTAAGATTAGTAGAATTGTTATTGGTAAAAAAGGTATTAATATATTCCATTTTTAACATTTGATACTAGCTTCATCGACAAGTGTCCTGATAACTCACGTGGTAAGGCATTTCATATTGCCATACCTTTTGTGTAGTTTGTTCCTCGTAAGAAGCTGAAGAGGGACACAGTTTATAAACGTGCCCACAGCCTTCTAGGTTTTTCTATTTTATTAAACAAGTCCAAATATTTTCACTCTTGATAAAAATTCCACGAAAAATGTTATGAGAAGCATATCATACGAGGACAAAACAAAATACTGAAGCACCATAAGGAATGTATCTCTCTAAAACATGCACATAAATATGTAAACTTCACATTAAAATTGAAGTGAATGGAGCATTTGCAATTTGGGTTATTACTGCTACATGAATGTACAAGACTTCGTAATGCATATGTAGAGTGTTGTATGTCAGCTCCCACTTATACTTTCTTTAGCACATGATTACAAGCAGGAAAATTCCAACCGCTGCTCTTATCGGACTAAAGGATGGACGTCCGAAGAATTGTGGTTCGATTCCCAGCAGATGAAAAATAATTTCCTTTAGTTTTTCACGTTGATAAATTTAACTGATGAATTTAATGTGCCATAGCAGTTTGTGTTGAATTTGAGATGATTGGCCTTACACTTACCGACATGTTAAAAATGCTCTTTTTATGTCCACAGACTAAACTCTTGGCTACGTTGCGAAATTTTGATGTTATTCCCTACAAATATACCACAGACTGTATAGTGAAAGTTTTATAAAACTCTAATAAAATAACTATAATAGTCACTGCCATAAAATAATTCTAGGACTATAGGTCTATACAGCATGAAGGAAAGATCTGTGATTTCTGAATGGAGATCTTCAATACTGTGAGGATTTCAGTAGCTTTTATATACTTCGTTGAACATGAGACAGGAACAAGGAAGGATAATATCCTAAATTACAGCAGGATTAGTTGTAACTGTGGAGTCACTATTTTGTAGCCCTAGTGCAAAGAAGAACTTCGAGCTTGTTTTCATTTCGTTGTGATATACTAGGTCTTCGGTATTAACTATGTTTCCTTCGTTTTCGAGATATTGCTATATCTTGTATATTATTATGCAGTCTAAGCTGAAAAAAACTCATTTTTTACAGTTTTTCGATAGTTGCCGCACGGTCAGGATCATAAATAAGTAAAAAATTTAATAACACGTATTAGTTTTTAATTCAAGTTTGCTTTCGAATTTAATTCGTTTAACATATTCTGGTTTGTGCTGGAAGAAAAAAATGTTCTTCGTCCGGTATACTGTTGCTCTACTTCGCAATATCACGACATGTGGTAGCTACAATAAAAAAATGGGAACGCTCAAATCTGTGAATGTCTTCACATTACTATTCAGGAGTACGGAGTCAGCTTCACCTTTCTGGTTGTTCTGTATTAGGTCCATGGTATGAAATGAGAGAAGATGGAAAGAATTTCAGAAGCAGTGCTGACAGTTTCGTAACGGGCAAATGAAGGTGCATGTCTTGAAAAAAGAGGCCTCACTAGTTTCATGCTGTCCACCTGTCTGTCCGTCCGCTTGAGAGTAACAGCTTTCAAATTAAATGGACACTTCCATAGTACAAAGATATTACAAACTGCTGTTTATTGAAACGTACGTTGGAGCGAGATTACACGCTTGTTGTAGCTCAGTATTTTTGCTATAGCTATCTTTAGTACACAAGAACAAAATTTAAAAAAAAAGTGGAAATTACTGTGAAGGCTACACGTGATGTAGGAGGAAGAATACCGGGGGTGATGAAATGAATAATTGTATTTAAGAATAACTTATTTTGACGTGTATTTTTGTATATACACCACCGTAAGACGACACAATGCCGCTCCTCCACATTCTTTAATAGACGAAAACAGTCCTTGCTAGACGTTAGAACATCAACGGCTGCCCCCTGCACCAGCTAAGGCAACCAGCCCAAACAGGTTCAAGGGTTCGTTTGTTTTCATGTTATATACACTTCTGTATAAGTGTGATTATCTCTAGTCTTCATTTCTCACCTTAACCACGCGAGTAATCCCAAGGCTCCAGCAAGTCAACATCAGCGAAAAGACTCGCTGATACCGAGCCACGCTGGGATAAAATACAAAATTTCTTGTGTCAAATGTGGGGTGGTTAAGACGACCGGAAGTTGGAGCTACGAGGAAATACAAAGAAAAACCAAAGACCATTTGGCAGAAGGAATCGGTAAGATCAAACTACTGTCTTTGAACAGCAGCAGAGAAACTGCGACAGTCAACTGCCGTACCGGAAGTTAGCAATGTCACACTTATTGGCCAGAGAAACCATTCAACTTTCAGCAGAAGTAGAAAACCACAGACACGGCATAGGTAGATCTAACCAATGTTACAAAATTCCAGCCTGAAGGAGAAAGTGTTCGGATCAAGGGAACGAGAGAGCGAAGCGCCTTTCAACTCTCCGAGCGACTGCATGCCTGTACACCAGGAGAGGAATAGAAGTCCAACACATGTTCGTAAAGAATAAAGGCAAGGGTAAGTCTACTATTTATCCATGCCTCTAACAACCACAAGTACTGAAGCTCAGTTTGCAGAAACCAGTAGATCTCACACCAAGTTCGGGGAATGTGTAAGTGTGTGAGAGACATTAAAGTTATTTCCGTTGTTCAAAAGAAATAAAGGTGAAGTACGAGTATTGACTTTTACGGGAAAGATAGATCCGTCATTTTCGGTGATTAACCCAAATCAATAAGTTGTATAAATTTCTTTATACTCGCATTACAGAACAGCCCAAAACGACAGTCACCCATAAGAATCTTGATAAATGGCTAGACTTGAAAAATTTTTTACAAGGAACTCCTATATGGTGAAAAGGACGCTCGATTTTCAAGTGAGCCACACGTGTAAACCCAGACAAGGAAAAGATGAAAAATTGTAAGTTTGGATACAAAGAATCCAGTCACTTGGATCACTATTTCGTGAAGAGGAACTCTTAAACAACAGTGAAAGTGAGAGGCAGGAAATGCTAGACCTATCGGATAGGCTGAGGAACATATCTTGATACAAGGGCTGTCATCGGATGGCAACGAGAGAGGACCGTCCGAGAGTAGCAGCCCAAAAGTCGCTTGCACTCATTACGCTGTGTCTGACAGTAACGCTGCGAATATATTCGTTCAGATCTGGACATGAATAATATAACTGTACTGTACTTGCTCTTGGACAGTGCGGCTGATATCAGTTTTTCGAAGAGTGAGAACTTGCTGGGTTCAGTGGAGTTTTAACTTAAGACAAAGGTCATATTTAAAAGGTAGACTACAAACATCTCACCACATCGCGAAGGAGAGCCTCATATTAGGCAAGAAGCAAGGAACGGAGCATGATGACAAGAAGACGGAGGAGATAAAACTGTACGTAGTAGCTAAGGTGTTACCGTATGATAGAACAGTAAGAATGGGGAGATCAAAAAAGTTAAGCTCTCCGTGGATATGACAGTACGAAATTGTGGCGATAGACAAGGTATATGCTACTATTAAGAAAGGGTGTAAACTGCAGAAAGTATATTGTATATTAACACCGAAGAGTCAATACTGTGCCTTTTTCAGACTAGGCAGTGTTATTGTATGTTAGATAGGGCAGAATTGAATTATTGTAAAACCATAACGGCAGGGTCAAATTTGTGTAAATAAAATCATTCTTTATTGTCTGGCCATTCACTTGTGTTGTGAAACTGCTTCATCCAACGAGAAATATTCTTAAAAATTTTAAGACGAGACTGGTAGAGCTAAAAGCGCAATATGGATTTAGTTAATGAATAATGAGTGGATATATGCTATACCGCATTCCGACACTTTGGCAACACTGTGTGACGAAACAGGACCTATTAATATTGTGTCATAAGGAACAGGAAATTTGCGAATTAACTCTGGATGCCAAGGATTTAGCACTTCGGCACTCTTACAAGCCAGTTTTACGGTAATTAGTAATGAGTAATGTATCTTTAAAAGGAGATTTACTTATACAAATCCCCCTCCAGTGTGAATGTTGTGTAGAATTAAACCTAAGGTTTAATCTCAACCATTTATCTGTAGATGTGAAATTCAAGCAAACGGTGTCTCATTTTGACAAATTACAATGTGCTAATATTTAGGTATCGGAGATGGAGAAGAAGATCAAGGAACAAAAATGGAAAAACCACAATTAGTGAAACACAACACGTATTCTGTAAGAGGATATATTTTTTTATCATAGTGGGCTTATATTTTATAGGAACTTTATGTATGAAAGAAATGACGCTGTGAGAATTGGTTCGCCTAGGGACATACAAAGTTCTGCAGAAAGAGTTCCAACTGCAAATACTGGAAATATAAACATTAAAACGAGCAATTAAAGTTCAGCCGTGAACCCCGCAGCTGTGCCACTAAATTGTTCATATCAGACAAACAAAAGAAAATATGACTACCAGAAGGTCATTCCGAACCGGAGTTGACAAATCATATTTTTAGTAGAAATGGCCATTAAATTAAGGTGTAAATTGAAATTTAAACTAACGGATGTTGTGTTGTGTAAAGGTTTTACGAACTGGTTTTTATTGAAACATACCTTGGAGCGAGGGTTCACGTGTTGTAGCTCAGTATTTTTCCTAAATTTATCTTTCATACCCAAGGACAAAGATTTAAAAACAGTGGAAGTTACAGTGAATGATACACGTGATGTAGGATGAGTACCGAGGGTGATGAAAAGAATAATTTATTCAATAGCGTAGTCGGTATAGCGACTCACTACGGGGTGGACGGTCCTGGGATCGATTCCCGATGGGGGCAAGATTTTCTGCACCTATCCAGACCGACTCTGAGGCCCTCCCAGCCTCCTACACAATGAGGACCGGGTCTTTCCCTGGGGTAAAGCGGCCGGGGCGCGGCGTTGACCACTCACCCCGTCTAGCGACGAGGTTAAAGGAAGAGAAGGGCTATACTTCTATTCCCCCTCTGGGCCTTCGCGGACTGTTCTAGGGTGAAATTTACCCTCACCTTTACCTTTACCGTAAGAAAACACCCTGTTTCTCTTCCACTTTCTACAACAGAATAAGGCAGTCCTTGCTGAACGTTGGAACACCAAGGGTCGGTCCTGCCCCACCTAAGGCAGCCAGCACAAACAGATTCAAGGATTCGTTAGTACGCATGTAATAAACACTTCTGTTTAAGTGTGAATCTCTAGTCTTCGTTCATCGCCTTCCAGAAATGATTAATCCCAAGAATACAGCAAGTCAACGTCTATGAAATGACTCGCTGATCCCGAGCCACGCTGGGATAAGCACTTCAAAAGATACTCAGTGTTTTACACCTACACCATTTGTGTCCAGTTAATTTAACTTAAATGAAATGGCTTTATTGAAAGGGAACTATACATATGAAAAGAACGTGCGGTTGTTTTGGGTTCTTTAAAAAATTTCGACCAGCCTTGGTACATGATAAAACTTAATATATTTGTGTCATCCCTTACAAAGTTTATTCTATATCATTCAAATATGCCTATATTTAGAGAAATAAATTAATTTAATTTAAAGACTATTTCATATGAACATTTCAGTATGAAACCTTATGTAGAGAAATTATTGAAATTAGCTATTGAACACACATTCACACCTCTTATAATAAAACCAACTGGATGCACCAATTAATGAGATGTATTTTTGGAATAAATTTGAGAAATTGGTGCATCTACTTGGTTTTATTATAAGAATTTATCACGATGCACGGTCACCTGAAGATCAAACACTCACACCTATTTGATGTCATACTGAGAGTGTCGAAGATGAAGTAGGAAAAGTCACGTACATGTACATTTTCACTACCTTTTAAATTCGTAAACAAATTATGAGATATTTCATAAATGCAACTTCCTTCCATTCTGTGATCTGTTTGTTTATTTCCGAAGTTAATTATAAAGGACATAAAGTAATGCAAGATATCCATCACATGTAAATCCACGTGAGTGTACAGATTAACAGTCTTTTAAATGTATTAACAGATTATGAGATATTTAGAAGGTGAAACTTTCCGTAACGATATTCTTTTGCATTTCAGAAACTGATCTTATAAATACACAAAATTATACAAGACATGTATAGCAATATATGCAACAGTAATGTAAGAAGTAATAAAAAACAATGTTCTTTTTGAAAACAGGACCGGGGAATTTTTACTGTAATCGATCCAAGATTTGAGACAAAAAAAACTTCATTGAATGCAATTTAATTGTAAGACGAAGGATGAATGCTCTTTCTGTGAAACTGAAAGTACTATTCTGACGACATGACGTATCATAAAACTTGGTTCTGCCGTTATTTTTCAATATGGACCCTTTTTAACACTGATATCTCCTCTTATACATGATCCTATTTTTTTCATAAACACTTCTGAATGCAAGCCAGAAGTCCTAGTCTCCGTATGTTTATACATTTTCAATCCGAGAGGCTCCTTTATTCCTGTTTTTTAAATAAAACTTCCAATCCCTCTACATCCCTTAGCATCCATCGCTTTTCCAACCTTTAGGATATACACAGCTTATTTCTCTTGCGGAAGAGGGTTGAGGGAGCAACAGTTTCAAAATGTACATTATAAATGAGCCCTTTTGTATGAAATGGGCGTCAGGGGTCATAAGTCGTAGTGGCACGAGCAAATATCAACACTTGAAATGCTAATGTTATTCTCTACTGTGCTGGCAACTGCATGCCCCATATTATAGCCCACGAAATAGAAGACCGTAAATTTGGTATTTAAATGTTTCGCAGCGAGAAGGAAAATTATCCTCTCTGGTGGTAAATAAGCTACTTTAATATACATATTAATATTTTTAAAATACTCGTAAGTGCCACTAAAATGCGACCGTACGTTCCGTCAAGTTTGCTGTCCATCTAAATGTGATGCCGTAGTGACTGGTAGGCAAGTAGACATGCAGACGTTTCGGTGGCACTTACTTCTTTCATGTTCAGAGGGCACGATTTCATCTGCATTGCAAAGACATTGGGGTGTGCTAAAACGAACGATGCTACAACGAAAAGTTTTTATCAATAAAATCAGGATGCTACTACGAAAACAGATGCTACAACGAACGCGACGCAGTACTATCGGCCGACGTAGCACGCGCGTGGAAATGACGTGTCGGACCTTACCACTTTGATTAGTGCATCAGTCATCATCTTTGTTATCGTTTGTAAGGTTCAGTTATCAGTTTAGTTCAGTTATTTGCGCCTTTAGCAGTGAAAATATTTTTTTAAAATTATTCTGCTATATAATTTTAACCATGAGCCGGCAAAATTGAGTGGGAAAGCTAATTAACTTAGACATAAGAAAGAAATAATTTCCAAGCAAGAAAGTGGAAAAAATGTAGGAGATCTAAGTGATGAATATGGTATGGCTAAATAAATTAATTTTATATTATTTTCCCACTTATATTTTTTGATTTTGTATTACAGTCTTCCTGATTAAATTGTTTTGTTGGATGGCAACTTTGCTCTAGGCTGTGGACCTGGAACGGATTACCCCTTACTTACTTACTTACTTAATTAATTAATTACTTAGTTACTCAGTTACTTACTTACTCCATGGTGCAGAGTCCTTCTTGAGAAGCTAACTGGTTTGCAGCTAGTCAAGAAATTCTCCGCATTTCACGGAACCCGAAGGTTCATTACCGCCCTCACAAGCGTCCGCCACCTGTCTCTATCTTGGGCCAACCCAATCCAGTCCATATAACCACATCCCACAACCTGGAGATCCATCCTAATATTATCCATCCATCTACGCCTAGGTCTCCCCAGTGGTCTCTTTCCTTCCGGTTTCCCCACCAAGACCCTATACACCCCCCTCCTAACCCATATGCGCCGCATGCCCAGCCCATCTCATTCTTCTCGATTTTATCACCCGCACAATATTGGGTGAGGAGTACTAATCATTTACCCCTACATACATATATTTCAAGGTAAGCTAGAGCGAAGAGATGCTATAACGACCGAGATTTTCGAACCAATTAAGTTCGTTCTAGCATACTCCGTTGTATTATCAAAATATTCCCCTTTATTTTCTGCGTTTACGTGTTAGATTATAGAGTCTTACACTGCACAAGACATTAAGCGCTATTGTCACCATCTTCATATCTGCTTAACAGTCAAGGTAACTGATCCAGAATCAGTAATTTAACCTCAGCCGCCTTTTTTGCTGTTCTTCGGAGATTCATTGCATGAAGTAAGAAACGTTTAAATTTGCAGTCTGACGACAGGGAAACATCTGTTGGAGCTCATCGCAAAGTTCAAGAACTCAAGCAGCTTTTCACATCGGAAGCAAGTCTGTCTAACTTTAGGAATTCGCAAATTCAGAAGCATTGACTAGGCATTTTATTCCCCCACACTCGCCACACTTCGGGGGATTTGGGAGGCTGGCTTGCGCTGTATGATTTGTCACTTAAAGAGTCTGGTAGGGGTCACAGCACTTACTTTCGAAGAAGTAGGGAATCTCCTCACCCAAAGGCACTTCTAAATTCTCGCCCTCTAACGGCTTTGTCCAATATCCAAATGACTGCACCTATCTTAGTCAAAGACTTTTCCTGATATGTTCCCCTGTTACAAGCTTACCTGAAACTAAACTGCCTTATGAGTTTCTTTGGTGCTGTGGCCGGGTGGCAACCCTTGCAGTGGATTCAGCAAATTCTTTGGCAAAGCTGGTCCAGAGACTATCTTAAAAATCTGCATCAAAGATGCAAGTGGGCCTTCATTCAGCCGAATCTGCATCGAAGTACGGTTGTTCGTGGTCAAGGACAGCAACCACCCATCCTAGAACATGAGAACAGCAGTGGTGCAGGAGATATATATTTGGACGTGATGATCTGGTGCGAGTTGCAACTGCAGGAAGTAACAGACGCCCCATTCACAAGCTACTGATCCTCCCCACAGGAAGTTAATTTCCAAGGGTTGTAGGTTTCGAGTGTAACTTAGTGGCGGGGAGTGTGGTGGAGATTTCTTTTTATGTCGTGAGGCGACTAAGAAGAGGCTTTCTCTCTCTGGCATCAGTATGGAATGGTGCAATTCAACAACGACGCCTTAATGTGGTTGACAGATTAGCGATTTACTAGGTCAGTTGGCAGAAGAGTGGTACACAGTGATACCAGCCGTACTTACATCTGTGTTATAACACGCCCTTACAGTACACTAATACTAAGAGCGAGGGGCCGGGATAGCTCAGTCGGTTTACCGACTCGCTACGGGATGAACGGTCCGGGGATCGAATCCCAGTGGGGGAGAAATTTTCCGCATCCGTCCCGACCGGCCCTGGTGCCCACCCAGCTTCCTATAACGGGTCACTTTCCCAGGGTAATGCGGCTGGGGCGTGGCGTTGACCACCCACCCCATCTAACGCCGATGTTAAAGAAAGAGTAAAGTTATACCTCTACTCCACCTCTGGGCCTTCGTGGCCTGTTCTATAGTGAACTTGATCTTTACATTTACTTTAATATTAAGAGCGAAATCCCCACAAACACACTTGGCTTAAACAGTCCGCAATAGCGACGGACACCCGGTAAGTTTTCCTTGCCGGGGATCGCTATCACGTAATTACTGTTTTCCGAAATACCCTAAGGACTTTAGGTTCCTGTGACTGTGCATCGTGACCAAAGTGTGAAAAGAGAGAAAACCAACAAAATTCAACAATCAGAAGTTTATTATCAACTTCTGTCTCAACATGTTTCGGGCATCATTATGCCCATCTTCAGGAGAACAAAGACCGTGTGTTACTGCATATGGTGTACTGCGCTGGTTCGGCTGGATGTGGTTGGTAGCGGTTGTGGGGCGCTGCGTTGTAGGATGCGAGCACTGTGTGCATCCTACAGCGCAGCGCCTCACAACCGCTACCAACCACATCCAGCATGTGCACCATGTGCAGTAACACACGGTCTTTGTTCTCCTGAAGATGGGCGTAATGATGCCCGAAACATGTTGAGACAGAAGTTGATAACAAACATCTGATTGTTGCATCTTGTTGGTTTTCTCTCTCTTCACACCCTAAGGACTGTAAGAATTAGGCATCCTGCTTGCTGGTAAAACAGCCTCACGCCTAGTTCTTGCTTTATGTCCATATTTGTTAATGTTTGATTTTGACAACCTTCTAGGACACAGATACCTCCGAAATATCTATGCCATATAGTGAGGGTGTTTGAGGGACTCTGGGAAATTTTTGAACAAGCGATACTTTCGAAACCTCTGCCAGCTTCCGCCTTAAAAAGTGCACTGTACTGGGAGTCCTACAGTCATACACCTATCTCTATCATATCGATTGTGCATTGTATCTTCCCATCATCTCTAGTGTAGTTTAATAGTTTGTCGTCTCTACACATATTCAGCTTATTTTAAATAAAAAAATTATTTGGGTTCTTGAATATTAATTTTTAAATGTCCAGCCAAGCTTCAAAGCAAACTACTTTGAAGTAATTAGCCGCCAGTTTACAGCCGCTGTCTCAACTACAGTATCTCACTCGAGATTAAACAGAGAAAACGGTCACCAGATATGCAGCGATTTTACGGACATACTAAATAGAGTTCAAACCTTCCGAAAAGGATCATCGTTCAGTGTTTCTTTACTGACGCACCGGGCAAGGCTGTGTTCCAACCTGATCCTGCTCGCAAGCTGTCAGCAAACCTGTATGACATACACCATTGCTGTGTGTACAGTGAAAAACTCCTGATGACGGACAGAGGAACTGTTCAAAACATGTAGAGTTTTATTCCAAACATGAATTTGAGAAATTAGTGCATCTAGTTGGTTTTGTTATAAGAGTAAATAAAAGTTAGATTTCAAATGAATTGTTTATGTCATTTTTTATTTATTCTCTTACATCAGTATGTGATATCTCATAGGAAGTACGTAAGGTGATTCTATTTTAAGTAACCAAACGTTCACCCTAGAACAGGCCACCAAGGCCCAGAGAGTGAGTAGATTTATAGCCCTATTCTTCTTTTAACCTCAGCGCTAGATGGGGCACGTAGTCAACACCAGGCCCCGGTCACTTTACTTCCGGAAAAGACCCGGTACTCATTACATAGGAAGCTGGGTGGGGGCCCAGGAACGATTTGGACCCGTACGGAAAAACTCGCCACCACCGAGATTAAATTTCCGTAACCTCCAGCCCGTAGCTAGTCGCTATACCGACTGAGCCATCCCGGCCCACTTTTCATTTTTATTACAGTATATGTTTATGCTTCTTATTAGTTAAGTTAATTACACCAGGTTTTCAAAAATAATTTCCTCTACATTACTAAAGTAACAATTGAACTGCCTTCCCACAGTCACAATTTGATGGCCTTGAAGTGTTCCATACGTAAGGGTTCCTTGGGGCATAAAAATTATTTTAGTGGTTCCCAATGAAAGATGGAAAGAATTTTAGGAAACACTACTGTAGAATTCGGTCTTCTGGATTATAACACCGCGTGGTCTCCTAGCTTGTTACAACTATCTAGCAAATTTAAAGGTCACAACCATGAAGACCGAAAAATGATATCCTCACAGACACTAAAACTCTAATCTGACGCAGAACCTTAATTTTTTACACTATTTTTTCTTAATTCTACCCTGTTTTATTACTCAATCCACGCGGTCTGCATTCCCTGGCTTGTTTAGGGGTGTTAACTCTTAAAGGAGAACAGCTGAAGTCTGCAGCTCTGACCTCGTTGCCACTTGAATTTCTCCATCCAGTTTACTTTGATCACCCACTAACCATTCTGCGCGTTTACCGTAAGTCAGGTTGGCGTTTCTTTAGGTTACAATGTGGCTTGCATCTCAGTCGTGTTCAGTTCCACATCATGAGAGCGTCGCGTGGCAATTAGGTGAGACAGTGGTGACGTACATTTTGTGCCAATTACAGTAGCCTAATTATTGTGTCTCTGCATGTTGTGATACATGGACATATGATACTGTCCTGTTTAAAGATCGATTATACACCAGCGAGAGCTAAGTATTTCATTTCTTTGTTTGAATTGAATAGATTTTACAGAAGCATGGTGTTAATATGTGGGCTGTAGTCATGCACGTTAGTCTTCTATATCTTAAGTTGTGAATATGACAATTAAAATCGTGGTTCAATAAAAAACATGGAAATATTTGATTAGTTATGTGACATTTGACTTCTCAAACAGGGGTCTGCTTTATGCTGCAATTTTTTATGTGTGTGTGTGTGACACACATTGCATTCACACGTTTGCACAAATTTAGTCTACGCAACTTAGAAGGACTCAGTACTTTAGCTCATTGTTCTTATTTTAGGAATTTCAAGAATATCATTTTGGGTTTGTAAGGATGAATAAATATTTTAAAAGATAAAATTTATAAAACACAGCCATGGAAAAAAAAAGTCTTCCCTAAATCTGCGGTGTTTCCGATCAAGTCAGTTCAAGCAATAACATGAATGGTTTGTACAATACAGTTACAAGTTTCGAATCTCTGCCTGAACACCCATAATTTTCGGTGACTTTTTCATGATTTCATGCAGTCCTTTTCAGGCAAATGCTGAAACAAAATTTCTATTCATTCTCCTCCAAAAACATATGCTAACTACGCGGTGAGTGTGAAGTATTACTACTGCTTATCCATTAGAATGAACAGACCAGGATGACAATTGAGACTTTCCAAACTGTAGTATAATTTTTAGGCGCTCCAATAAAGTGCGAAAAGCGACTATTATCATCATCCGTCCGTCTGTCGACAGAGAACGACTCGGTTATGACTGACGGATTTTCGTGAAATTTGATATTAAAGTATTTTCCGGAAATCTGTCTAGAAAATTCCAGTTTGTTTAGAATCTGATAAGAATATTAGGTACTTCACATCAAGACTACATACATTTATGATAATATCTTACTGAATTCTTCTTAGAATGAGAAATATTTCGGAGAAAGCTTGTGGAGAAAATCAGAGCACAAACTTTATGATCAATAACTTTTTTCCCAAAATCGTGTCTTTTATGAGGTGATGTGGAAAGTTGTGGTACACCCAGACAGGCCACAGGCAACAATAAAATACGGTGCATGCGCATTGCGTCCTGGGTAATTAGGGAAGAGACACACACTCGAAATGTGTAACAATTATTGTTTTTTTTCACGTCATCAATAATTATTCAAAAATGCTTCAATGTTAGGTTGCACATAAATTGCTTCCATGTGTGGACAATAGCCAAACTGGTTGCTACTAATAGTACTATATAGACTGCGTTCAGCAGCCACATCCTTGCTAGCTCTTCTTTTAGATCTGTATATTTCTGTAGTTCTCGGTGATTTTGCTGTAAAAGCTCTGATTTTTGTGACTGTCTACACCTCTTAAATGATGGTTTAATCATGGTTTGTCAAGCGTAACTATATCTGGTATGTTGTTATGGACAATTCGGTCAGTCGTTATGTACCAGTCATAGCACAGTTTGTGAATTACCTAACACAGAATGTGGCTCAAGTTTATACTTCTGTATTATTACCTGTTTTACGGATAAGCCTAAAATAGTCCACGTAAAGTAAGTGTGACATTTTTGCCTTTGTTTTGTGTACTTCATGTCTTGATTTCATTTTTTAAACTTTTCTGTGAAATGGGTTAATCTAATGCAAAAAAATAGCAATGACAATAATGTCACGTTAAAGTATTCCACATTTTATTTCTGTATCTTCTCTTTCGATTAGTTTGTTATCTCTATATCGATGCACATTGTTTGTCCAATAACTCGTGTTTTTTTCAGTGAATGGTATTGTTTTGTTATTGGTTCCAATGAACTGTAAGGATGATAGAACCCAGTTACTCGCTACTTTATCAAAAAATATCTTGTATTCCATCCGCGTCACGCTGAAGTTTCACTTCCTGCTCCTACATCTCTGTAATATGGCTCTGTTATTAGCAGGTAACTTTGGATACACAGTGTGGTTCATGAAATAGTTACTTGGCTTTCAGTTTAATGATGATAACAAATAAACAAACTGGATTTGGTATAAGAAATTTATTATGGAGATTAAACCTAAACCAACTTGTACTTCTTGCATCAGATATTCTGTGTAATTTATCTAGTAACATGACGGCGGTGTATATGATAAACATACTGGGCAGGGGTCGTGATTGTCCGCGTGACCCTGTCTATGTTACTCTTTGAAATCAGTCGAGAATGAGGGTGTTTGGATAGCTGGGAAAGTGACCGAAATTATAAAATTAGTTCCCGCCTCTCTTTTCCTCCATACGCGCTTCATGCGCTTCCCATCTCATTCTTTTCGATTTTATCACCAGGAACAATATTGGGTGAGGAGTAGAGATCATTAAGCTCCTCATTATGTGGTTTCCTGCACTACCCTGTTACTTCGTCCCTCTTAGGCCCAAATATTCTTTTCAACGCCCTGTTCTCAAACATCTTCATCCTATGTTCCTACCTCAATGTGAGCAACCAGGTTTCACACCCATAAAAAACACAGACAAATTATAGTTCTGTATATCTTAAACTTTAAATTTTTGTATGCAAATATAATAGCCTACATAAAACAATATTTTCCCAAAAGACATTATTTATTTTGTGTTGCAGAGTGTCTTAGCAAGTGAACATGTCCCCAACCCTCGCAGCAAATTGTAAGTAACTTGAAAGCCTACTTCTGCGCCGGCTGCCTCACGGAACACTTCTATAAAATTAATATTGATTTGTAAAAATTGTAACAATTCATTTTCCTCTTTTTATTTTGACAGGTCCACGAAACTAATCATGATTTCAGTCACTGTGAAATTGTTATTTTGAGTAAGAAAAGTTACAGAGTGCGCTTGGGCTTGACTATGCTCTCTTCCAGCAATAAGGTTCTACTTGGCTTTACCACGGAGACAGAAGAACGTCAAAGGTAAGATGGCGCTGGTGAAAAGAAGGTGAAATTATCTGCTGCGGCCTAACAGCCTGTGTTGAATGTGAAGTTACCTTGCTAGATTTTCGGACGCCGGAATTTTAACAGTGACCCACAGGACATAAAAAATTTTTCAAAAAATTTCCTTCCTTAAAAGGAAAAAGTGGGTGTATGAGATCAACATTACGTCACAACATTCCCTCATTGAAACATTTTAACTAGCTGAAAAATGTTTGTAATCCTTGGTGTGAATATCCGGACAAATGAAATCACCATAATGTTGATTGTATTAGTTTCAGTACAACAGAAGTAACAAAATGACAGGCCTAAGATTTTGTGAACACAGGACGACACTCGCACCACCTACTTAAAGGTCTGAAATGGTATACGGTACTAGGTCTTGGAAGGTATTATTTTGTGGAAAACACGGTAATTAATTGCCGGCCCTTCAAAACTTTGCTTTCAGCTTCACAATGAACGCCTATAATTAACGAAATATTGTAACTAGACAAGTAAACTTCTGCACAGAACTAAGCCGTACACATACCTAATTATGTAGGTACATGTATGTAGGCTACACATTGCATATGACGTACAATCTATAAGCCTAATTAGACACATGGCAACAATGCGGATTTTTCAGGTTATATTTGACATTTACAAGGAATACAGAATCTGCACTGAAGAACTTCCCAAAAATAAAATAACGCAGCAAACTTCGAGTGTGCACCGGGGGGGGGGGGGGCCCCCCAAATTTTTTTTCTTCTTAAGAAAAATATTTTTGGCTAAGGAAAAAAGG
>Ga0136643_10002530_pt1 | contig 23797 bp, 14 predicted proteins | sample TergutLab28metaG_FD_96883 | JGI IMG/M metagenome (GOLD analysis project Ga0136643, IMG submission 96883) | Labiotermes labralis P1 segment gut microbial communities from Petit-Saut dam, French Guiana - Lab288 P1 (version 3) (version 3) | ecosystem: Host-associated > Arthropoda: Insects >... | reverse complement strand
TTGGTGGTGATGGTGGTGTTGGTGGTGGTCGTGGTGTTGGTGGTGGTGTTGGTGGTGATGGTGTTGGTGGAGGTAGTGGTCGTGGTGGTGGTGGACGCTGTCGTCATCGTCGTCGTCGTCGTCACGGCTATATTTGTGGTGGTGGTGGTGGCGGTGGAGACGGCGGCAGCGTCTTGGCGCGGTTGTGGTGGCTGTGGAGATGTGAAATTTTTTACTTGTGAAATTAACGGCAGCAGAAAAATCCCGGACTTGTTCGGAAGGAAAGGAAGAGAAACGACAAAGAAATAGAGTAGGGAGAGGAAGGATACGAAAAGAAACGAGCGTCACAGACAGAACAAAGAAATTTGAGAAGGATAAATAAAATGGGCACAAGTGCTGTGCAAGGAAGACAGGAAAGAAAACTGTGCTATGAAAAGGGTAGTGCGAAAGGAAGTTGAGCGGGGGTTTTAATAAAATGGAAAAAGAAGCTATCCACTAAGACTGTGTATAAGGATAGGATTTTTAAATCTTTATCTGGCATTTGAAATGAGAGTGAAAACTAACTTAGTAGTAGTAGACTCTGTTAATATGATTAATTTCCCCATCAGCTTACGTGACACTCATTCTCTGCACATACGCCAATGTAAGGTAATTTCTAATGCCAATCACAGCGGGAGATCGAAGAAATTTGACATTCCTTTATGAGTGTGTGCGTGTGTATAGCTACGTATGGTATATACAAGTGTATTTTATTCATCTACCATGCACAGCTAGAGACCGAAGGAAAAGTGGTTGCAAAATCACGCACGGCGGGAGACAGAAATTACAGTTAATTTTCCATGTAGGTGTTTACAGGGTGTCTCAGGAGGAAAGGTCAATATTCTGGGAGGTCATAGTATCGGTCATTCTAAGCAAAAATGTCTATATGAATATATGTCCTATTCCGAACGGTTTCCGAGATAGAGCTATTTGAATGTACAACCGCAACATTGTTGATAAGAAAGAGATATTACGTGTACGTACTGTTTCTAATACTGGTATTTATTGTTGAAGTGACAGAGTTAGTACAGGGGTATAATAAATGTTCGAAAATTCCACCGTCAACATCAATGCAATTCGCAACTCATGTGAAGACATGGCGTGTTGTTCGTCTGAGTGCGTCTTGACTTTCCTTTATGCAGGCGATAACATCCAGTATGTTAACGTGCAGTTCGTCTCATGTATCCACTTTTTTTCTGTACACTTCACTCTTCATCAAACCCCATAAACATAAAACTAACGGGCTTAAGTCTGGTGATCTTGGTGGCCAGTTAATGGAACTGCCACGACCGATCCACCTATTAGGAAAAGTTTCATTGAGATGTTGTATCACATGTCGGGTATAATGAGAAGGGGCTCCGTCATGCTGAAAGTACGTAGCAATCCATGTAGCCAAAGGAACATCCTCAAGTTGTTTTGGTAATTCATTTTGCAGAAAGTCCTCAGGCATATATACAGGCTATTGTGCGGTCGTACACTTTCTGAAAAGCTGCCGAAATGTCCTCTTTTTGGACCTTCTTTAATTCGTTAGTTACGGCGCCTTGGATCTCAGCAACATCCGCAAAACGGAGTCCTTTTAACTTCATTTTCAACTTGGGGAACAGGAAATAGTCTGGCGGAGATAAATCTGGAGAGTACGGGGGGTGATAAAGGGTTGTAACTTCTTTTGGGTCAAAAACCGCCAAACACTTGCAGCTTTGTGGGCGGATGCATTATCGTGCAACAAGAAAAAATCTCGAGAGCAAAACGCAGCTGCAGTTGAATGCGCTTCTGGAGGCGATCCATTACTCTTTTCTAAAATTCCGCATTTACTGTTTTTCCTTCTGGTACGTATTATTTGTGCACTACGCCTTGAGAGTCGAAAAAAATGATCAACATGTTCTTGATGCGGGACCTTTGGAATTTCAGTTTCTTCGGCCGTGGCGATGTCTCACCAACCCATTCAGAATTCTATCGCTTTGTTTCGGGACCACAGACAAAACACAAGGTCTCATCTCCAGTACTAATTTTGTCAATAAATTTTTGTCTGCATCGGCCATCACGATTATGTCTTGGCAAGATGTGACTCGATCTTCCCTTTACTCAGGTGTCAAGGAGTGTGGAACAAAACGTGCAAACAAATTTCTCTTTCCCAAACTCTCTTTCAGAATCCGAAGAACTATAGTCTTGGGTATGTTCAAAGATTCTGCTATCATTCTTGATGTGATTCGACGGTCCTTTTTGGCCAGATTAGCAACAGCTGCAATGTTTACCTCAGTTCGAGTAGATTTTAGACGGTCATCTCTCTCGTCATCTTCTACCAGCTAACTTCCGTCTCGAAATCTAGAATACCATCTAAAAACGTTTGTTCGGTTCACAGCCTCGTATAACCTTTTGCACTAATACTACTGTTTCGTGTCGCAGATAGACCGACTTTGAAACATTTTATTAGCAAATCTCTGTTAAATTCCGTCATCCTTGAAGTATAAAGAAAACAGACTTTACAAGACAAGTTATAACTCGTACAATGTCGAAGAAAAACAAACGAAACTCGGTGTGTGGATGGACGTTGGTTGATAGTACTTAGTTAGTGGGTTGGCCAATAGATTGCTCTAGTTCTGTTATTTAAAGAAAATCAGCCCTAAACTTCTGGATCGCAACTCTGAACTTCTAAGACCAAGACGAAGGCGAAATGCGCATATATATATTGAAGTAGCATCGAATATATATATATATATATATATATATATGTATAGGAGGGACGAGGTAACGGGGAATGGTGGAGATTGCATAACGAGGAGCTAAATGATTTGTACTCCTCACCCACTATTGTGAGGGTCATAAAATCGAGAAGAATGAGATGGGCTGGGCATGTGGCGCGTATGGGTGAGGAGAGGGGTGTGTATAGGGTCTTGGTGGGGAAGCCGGAGGGAAAGAGACTACTGAGGAGGCCTAGGCGTAGCTGGGTGGATAATATTAGGATGGATCTCCAGGAGGTGGGTTGTGGGTATATGGACTGGATTGGGCGGGCCCAGGATAGAGATAGGTGGCGGACGCTTGTGAGTGCGATAATGAACCTTCGTGTTCCGTGAAATGCGGGGAATTTCTTGACTAGCTGCAAACCAGTTAGCTTCTCAAGAAGGACTCTGCACCATGGAGTAAGTAATATGTGTATATACTCTTGCTCCCCAAATCTGTCTTTTTTTTTTTTAATCAGCTGGGTCACCGTCAACGATTTCGCAAGCGTTGCAGGGACTTCCTGTAAACTAAGTTTTCGCAGTTCTAACTCCGTTCTCGGAAAGAACAGAAAGTCACAAGGGGCCAAATAAAGCGAGTAAGAGAGAAGAGGTTGACGAACAACACCCATCCTTTTAGCGGCCATAAATTGTCACTGCTACTGCTTATCGGTCAGCAACAGAAGCACATATTTTGCGGACATCCTCCACATTTTCAAGACCTCCCATATAATCAGTTGACTTATTCCATACAAGAGGCCTAACCTGCCAGATATCTCGAAGATGGTTGTTCGTTGGGATGTGTCGATGAATTTGCGAACTCTTCAACGTTTTCATTCATGCAACTTGATTAGGGACGACCTGAACACTTATTATTCTCAGCTAAATTTCTCCATGTCTGGATCGAGAAAACGAAATAGATATAGGTGCCTTGGCAATGATACTCTTACCGAATGCTGTTCTAAACACCCAGGCTTTTCCGGATGCATTTTTCACGTGAAGGAAAATATAAAGCAAACACTGTGTTCCGTCACATTAACGGTAAGAAAATCCCAGTTCGCGTATGACACGCAACGGATAAAACATGCTGACAAGCAACGCAGAGGGCAATGATCACAAAAGTGAACATTTTGACATAGAGTAAAACAGTACTAAGAAATCAAGTGGCAGAAAGCTGTAATGTGCCGTTCTCGGTCCTATCCATGAACTCAGGGAATTCTGGACAAGACTTCGTATATGGTCTCGGTTGCACATTAACCCTAGGAATATCACAGTTATGCAAGTAACTGTCCACCAACTAAGAAAGTGCGACTGATTTATAAAACCATCCTTTGTTTCGCTCTCACGTGACTTGGACTCAGGCGTGCAGGGCTTGGACCGAGCGTGTGAATACTGCCAGATCAACCATGAATTGACATTCAGCGCTAGTTCTACGGCCGGAACTGTGGTCACAAAAGACCATTTCGTTTATTTCTACCTCATTCAACATGCGAAAAGACAGAGGAACGATTTAAAACGAATAGAACTCTGAGCACTGCATAGGGACGTGCCCAGGGACAGCAGAACTCGGTATATCCGTGGCGACTTTAGGCCAACTGTAGAACGACTCGCTTACTTCAGAAACTTCCACATCACCTCCCCTCACAGGATTCATTAATCGTGTATAGGCTGTACGGAATAGGTTTTGTCATAAACCTACTTTCGTCCTTTTAAAAAGAAAATTAGGCTATGAATATTTCTAATCAACGGACAGACGCCAAACTAATAAAACCTGCTCCCTCCGAATATGAACTGCTTACATTGAATCATCCTGACTTCTCAAAAATAAGCTAGCTCCTACACGAGAGTGAAAATAGTGAAACTTAGAGGAAACGAAAATCTGACGTACTTAGAACCGCTCCACTATACGTTCAACTTGCAGACAATATCTTTGCAATACTGATGATTAGTCAATAAGCTTGTCTCCAGGAGTTCTTGCAAGGAGATAAATAAGATCCTATTCTGGTGACATTAGAAGCTACGTGTTGCAGAACTTCTTGCTAAAATCATGAAAGAAACACTCGTCGTCTGGATGAGAATTTAATGAGCTTACTTTCAACTCGAGCGTCCTCTCAAAACCGATTTACGTCATTTCAGGCATTGAGAATAAAAAGTACACAAGTGCAGCGGATTACTCTGCTGCAACTCGTACAGTATTTCTCAAAATACGAAACTCCTGGCATACGATATTTCTAGCTTTAGGGAACAAATTCTAGATAAGACAGGTTTTATTTTAAATACCCTACATTCTGATGAACTATTTTTATAATACGCGTGCATTATCTAAAAAATGAATAGAAAATATTGTCAAAACATCTGAAAACATGAGACCATTTCGAAAAAATAATCATATATGGCAGGATAATTTTTACATGGATCTTAGATTAAATATGTTGATAAGATATGCAATGGATACAACCAGATCACGAAACGGACCAACTGCGGGTTATTTTTACTTTAATAATGAATTTTCGGTTTACATAAAACAGGATAAATTTATTGAATACCTGAGTGACTATCGGACTCAAAAAAAGATTCTGGCGTCTCTGTAGTTTACTTGTGTTTCGCACCTAATTTACAACAAAAAACAAGTAATAATTTTCCTTTGATATGAAATTTGAAATTATCAATCGTCAAATATGTCATGTTGGCTATGTAGTTATAAGCGCTACCCCGGCTTCTTTAAAGCACATGTGTATTCAAATAAACAGTCTCTATAAAACTAACAAAAATGTTGTATTCATCACGCTTATTCATCTTTTCTGGTCAATCAAGTCTTACTATGTGTTTTCAGCGGCAGTCAATGAGAGGTGTTTATGATAAAAAAACCACGGAAGTTAGTTTCTACCTTCAAAATTATGCAACCCGAATTCCATTTCTGTCTCGTCTTTAACAGAGAATTCCAAGAAGAGGAAATGAATGTCATCCCCTTTACAGGTTATTAAATTCGTAGATTGCGTCAAACAAAGAGAAGGTTATTTATTCGAAGAAATTTATACAACATTCTAAAACTTTAAAAATTGTTTTCTTTATTGATTTACACTTGATTTCAGATATAAGTTTGTTTACGCTTTATAATTTATCACCTCTCTACAGGGTATTTATATTTGTATACCTAAAACAAACAACTTTTCTAGGGTATGTGGTGTTGCAGCTATTCTATAGGTACAAATTATGGCACATGTAATATTATTTCCCATGATAAATACTTTTGTCCTTTTACAATAGTGTTTTTCGTAGTACATGTTTGGTGGCTAATATTGCTGCTTTAGTGACCCGCAATATTATATTCCCGGTACAAGACGTTACTGTGGCTTCAAGATGGAGTTGACTGTTTCGTAGATTAATAATGGGTGTTTCTTAAGCCACTTGCATTTATCTTGCTTCAGCCACACTCTACAATATTAAAAATTTTCAAACTAGCGTGGAAGGAAATACTTCCAACTTGTGTAAATAATGGAACACGTTATGGTCTTTTTGAAGTAAGTATGGAATATTACAAGTCAGAAACATGTTTTAATTCATCATTTCTTTTATTGTATTACGCACAAGAAATAACAATCTTTTTAAAAAACCTGTACTGACACAAATAACTCTCTTGTCAGTTATGGATGCAAATTTGAATGCTCAAACTGCATTGGTGATATCTTGTTTGTTATGGTCTACATTTGTTAGTCTGATATTTCACTTAAATCCTTCAGAATCCACGAGTACATGCAGGCCTATAGTTCGTCCTCTGACACAAACTCCGATCTCCAAGTTTCTACTGCCTTGTACCCTGTTGATTTATGAGGTTGCAACCAGGGCGATAGCAACAAAAAAAAGTACAGTTTCTCCGTCCTTGATGCAGTTTATGGAGTCCTACTCTGTTTACTACTAAAGAAACGATACAAATTATGAAACGCAAGCTTATTCTAAAAGGTTGGCTATCAGGTTCATGATATGTTTAAACACATATAACCTCATTCAACAAACCAAACGGATCAGTCAGGAGCACGTTAATTTGTTATGAAATATACCTTTTCCCCGTTTAGTTTCCTTGAAGATACACCAAAACACCAAGAATGAATATGCGTTACAGTAAGTAATTTTCAAATAAAGAAATTTATCTTTGTAAAGATATCTGGTCACTAAAACTCACACCTTTATGAAAGGAAATACTATACTATATGCAGAGCCCGTTTATTGAATAATATTCCAAGGTCTACTGAAGACCCCTAAGTCCATTGATTCTTAGAGATAAAGCTTACGACTTATACTGCGGAGGTGCTGGATTCGAGTTAGGTCGGGACTCCGACTGTCCTGACTAGTTTTTTCGTAATTTTTCTGAGTCTTTCAAAACTAAGAGCTGCAGCGTACACCAATAAAACTTGGACCAATTCTAAGTTCTTTCCAATTTATCATTCAGCAGTCACCCTCCCAAGAATTATATTTCGTCTAAAAATGTGTGTGAAATTTGGTCTGTCATAGTGAGGGACGAAAACAGCCAGAAGTTGGAGCATACGGTACTCAGAAAGTATTTGGGCACAAGAAGGAGGAGAAACTGCGGAATGAACGAAAATGCAAAACGAGAAACTTCATGATTTCTGATACTTCACCAAATGTATTACGGGTGATCTAATCAGTAAGGATGAAATAGATGAAGCATTAGAGGGAAAGGAAAGGTGCGTAAAATGTTACAGTGAGGAAACCTCAATGGAAAGAGACCACATTGTAGACATGCGTCGGTGGAAGGATGATACTGAAATGGATCATAATGAAAATGTATGGAAGGGTTTGCAATACATTGATCTGTCTAGGGATAGGGACAAATGGCGAGCTGATAGGAATAATTGGCTTCCATAGAGCGCGAGGAATTTGACTAGCTGAGGAACTGTTAGCTCCTTAACAAGGAATCTGCTCCAAGGAATCAGTTAGTTTGTTTGCTTGTTTGTTGGTTGGTTGATTAGTTAGTTAGTCAGAACTTCAGACGGTGGTCCTAACTTTCGAAGTTATGTTGTCTCAAGCAAAACAAAGTCACAAAATGAACCCGAAATAAGAGTAGTTGGTCTACGCTCCCATTCGCTTGGCCTAACCCCCATTCGCATGAGAGTTACCTGTTTCCGTAAAAAAGTTAATAAGCTGTAATAAAAAAAATTTAGCTACTTGATTACAAACTGAAAAAAATGTTTGGAACTTAGAACGGCTGAAATCTGATTTGAAAATATTTTTGCAAAAAAAAAAAAGAAATGAACCTAGATTAACTTCTACAATGCAGGTATGTCCGACTGCCAATTTTTCATCTCGTCGGTTACACAGATAACTACCGACGTTCTTAGAGGAAGTCCTTGCCACTGTTAATATTTACAGTACTGACACAATAACAGGCCTACAATGTGGACATGGGTCTGTATACCGCATGAAGCCATAATTATATTTGCTATATATTTTGTTAAATGTTACATATATCGAGAAATGTTCAACAAGAACTGTAGTTTTGAATAAAATAAGTGTTTTACCTTGGCCCTTTAATCCAAAGCTGTCATTATATCCCCACCTTCTTTTAATATTTGAAACCTCTGCGATTTCACCCATACAGTTCATGTAGGCTCATAGGTTCGGTATTTTTTACATACAAACAGTAATTACTTCTCCAAACAGTATTAAACAGCTGATCTTTTTAATGTATATACATTTCAATAACTTAATTTAATGTATTATTTTCACAAATGTCAGTCTCCAAACAATCAGGCTTCTTATACCTTGAGTCTTTCGCAACACTATAACCATGAAACATTCTACAGGGTCATAAACATAAAATCACATTACGGATGTCTTTACTTGTAGCAGTTTCTTTGGCGAGCTATTAACGACTTTAAATGTCTCGTAATAACACGCTTCGTACTACTTATTTGAATTGAATTAATTACGTTAACAATTGGGCTTAACGTTTTAGTATCTAATTCTAATAAAATGCGGATATACTGCCTTCGAACACAGCAATAAATTACGCACATAATCAGCTAAATGTTTCGGTTTGTAACAAGGATATCATCAGCCTACATATGGTAGTCAAAATTTTAAAATTTACAACTATAATAAATGCAAGTTAAGATCGAAAACAGTTATGTCAGTTAAAATTGTTAGTATGAATTTTAATGCCTCATATGTTTAAGACCGATGTAGCTGCTTGTACATGATAAAATACCTTAGAATGAAAGGCGTGAAACGGTTTAAGGAAGCTTATTTGGTTCAAGGCAGAAAAAGGTATGTTAAAGTGGCTGGTAAGGCTGATATAGAGGAAAGGTGGCGAAATCCGAGTCTTAATGATAGTATCAAAGTGTGAATCAAATACATTTATACTCTTCTTGTGAATTATGTACGATTTTTAAATTTCCTTTTAGGTAAACCCCCTTAAAAATGTATTTCCTTAGCTAGGACTCCGATGCAAACACGTCGTCCCACATTCAGGTTTCCTTCAGTTATATTATTGTGTTCAACGTTAGCATACTGTCCTTTTATTTTCATCATACACACAATGGGATGAATCACTTCACAGAAAAAAAGTATTACGAAATATGTGTGGTCTGTTAGGTCTGCCTGACAATGACGAAGACAGACCACAATGAAAACAAAAATCCCATATTGGTCATCCTTGTTTTGAATTCTGAGAGACGATGCTTTAAACAAAGCATACGTTATAGAAAGTCAAGCTTAGGATAAAGTTGAAACTAATTTGGAAAAGTCGTAAAGTCGACGCAGATGTTTTATTCCCAAATGAAGACTTGTGTCGATATTTAATTAAAAGCGTGAAAATATTTCATGTGAATTTTCTTCATGCAAATTTTGGCCTTTCCTGTGTACATGCCCGGGTGCTTATTCCGTGGTACTTAGAATTTAATTTCTAATTCGATGGTCAAAGTTATATTCCTCCTACACTGTACCTCTGTTGCTCAAATAACAAGATTTTTCTCTCGAAAATGAAAAGACAAGTCTGTATCCCGTGAACGGCAGCACAAGAGCATGAAAGCTCCCAAAACATGCAATCATAAAGCTACTGTCAACATTTCGCTTCATATTGTGAAATGAGGAGGAATTATGTTTGGTACAGATAACGTATTCTCTGGGAAAACTACCTGCTTGAATTTCATTCCATGTGAGCAAAGTCACAGAGCATCATACCCTTTTCAGTGAATATTTGACATGGGTTTTTTTTTGTGTTACACCGTGCATGTTGTCAAGTCACTCAATTATTTTACCAACCACTGCACATATATTAATTTATAAAATTTACACATTAAAACATTAAAAACGCTCCGAAGTGTTTCGGTCCTAGGACCTTCATCAGGGAGCTATATCGTCCTTGCTAAAGTTACACTATTAAAAGTCATATTAATTTCACTATTCCAGTTGGTTTTGTGGCAGCATGCTATGTTGTGTTGTGTTGCCAAGAGTGTCCTGTTATGGATGTGCGTTCTGTGTTTCGTGGCGTGATAGTGTAACTTTAGCAAGGACGATATAGCTCCCTGATGATGGTCCTAGGGCCGAAACACTTCGGAGCGTTTTTAATGTTTTAATGTGTAAATTTTATAAATTAATATAAATGCAGTGGTTGGTAAAATAATTGAGTGATTTGACATGGGGTTCAGTTCAGGATTTCAGTGACCGAAACAAGACACTCTCGCCTGTATATAAGGCGTGACATTAAAAATTAATTTCGAGAAATAGAATGTGAGTGCGTAGAGGGCTTAGGCGCAATTGATTTGGCCCAGGATAGGACAAATACCACACTATGTCGGACAGGGTATTGAAAATTCGGTTTAAAGCCTTCATAGAATTTCTTCGGAAATGATAATGAATTCTACCATTCCTTACATTATAACTCCAAAATTGTGTTCCAGGGAGGAATAGTTAAATGCACGTCTAATCCTTCTTTCAACTACATAAACCAATTTTATCTCCAAACGTTCCGGTTTATGTTCTCCATCTTGGAATGGTTCGCCCACGAACTGAATCAGAGAAAGACCATTCACAATATCAGCCCTATATGTTGCGATATTTCAGGGGATCCCATTCAGTGGCGAATATGACACAATCATAGAAGCTAATGCAAGTTGCTTTATTGAAAAACTATTTGAAAAAGTGTAAGATAGTAGGGTAAGCAATTCGTATGACTTGAGTCATACGAACCTGTAACTTATCGGAATATTTTGGCACCAATTCAGAAAATAAGATTGGTAGATCGAGTAATTTCAAAACAGGGATTCATATATTAACTCTCTAAAGCAAGAAAATTCAACTTCTTTCACCAGTCGGCCACTGATCACAACTACATATTTGTGGACGCCATGAAGATTTCCGTTGATGTTTTTGGTGAAACCAACAACGTCAACTATTAAAATATAAATAAATTGGCAGTACAACAAAAGGGGCGGCAGGTGGTTGGGCTCCGACGGGTTATCGTTTCATTCATGACGAACTGTTAGCTCGAAGTCCTAGATAGCACCCCCACCTCCCTCTGGAGTAGGGCAAGTCTCATTTTGGACACCCTGTCACCAAGTACAGAAGGTTCTGTCTGTACCAAATGCCCTAATATTAATGAAAGCTGTCTTTCCCCTCGTAGTATACTTATGTCTATTTATATTTTGTCAAAAAACATTAACGCTGGTATTTGTACCATAGACGCTGTGTTTTCTATGACGTAGGAATTAAATTATGATATGTTATTTACATTAAATTCGTGTTTCAAAAGGCTAAGCCTAAATGGGAGCAACTATAAGGGGGAATTTCCTACCGCTACACCTTTGGTCCTGGTATTAATAGTAATCTCCATAAAAGCCATGTGGCGTCCTTAAGATGCGGTTTCGTGGTATGCTGACGAATATATCACTTACTGGGAACGCTTCTCAGACTAAATGTAACCAGGCCTTAACAACAAAAGTGAGGCAACACGAGAAGGATGAAAAACACATTTGTCCCTGTCCCTAAATTTCACGGCTTCTGGACGAAGGACTAGAGTGACGTTTAAGAAAATTAAAAGAGATAAGCATATCCTTTCACAATAGTATGATTTGGATTTAACTGTGTTAGAGTGGTGGACTTTCCTCTTAGTTGTACTGGAATGGTGAGAACCGACGTGTATATCAATAAGCATATTACTTGAGGATTTGTATGAAAAATTTTAAGGAAATTGTTTTTCGCCCAAACAACAGTCACATTAAATATTAGGAAGCTCAATTTCCAATAATGATTCTGCCATATTTGAGGTTGCGATGGAAAAAACCCACAAAAATTCTTAAGAATATGTGTTTTTCCGGCTGAGATATTGATTCATCTACACTCTAGAACAGGGAACATCCCAGACCTTCAATCATGAACGTCACAATCAATAGAATCTTTCGCAGTTTTAAAAAGGAGGTGAGATCAATCGAAACGGAATGAGATTCGTATTGTAACACAAATATTCTTCCAAAGAAACGACACACCGACACGACTGCTAACCAGCCGCTTAGTACAGTTTAACTCAACCGTACTGATGACATCACTGTATGAGGAAAAGAGTACGATCGGAGTGGCTGCCTGTCTGCCTGCTAACCTGTAACGGTCACAGGCGTAAATCTGTTTGGGAGAGCCAATGCCGCCCAAACTTTTTCTACAAAAGAATAGTTTTTGGTTATTGAGTTGAAGAGGGGCAAATAAAAATTGTGTGTGAGGGTGAGGAAAAGTTTCATTTGTACATTAACCTTTTGGCACCGGAATTTTTTTTAAATTTTAGCACACCCTGTATATGAAATGTGAATAATACAGGAATCAAATACGTTAGAATTATGAAACAAACTGCATTTTGAAGAGAAAAATACGGAGAGTATATACCGTGTTTAAAATATTCGGTACCTATATTTGTTGAATAAATATATAAAGTGCAACTTTAGAGGTTAGCGGTGCGGTACGACCACTATAGTTGACATTAAGCGTCTAAAGGTTAAGGACTGGTACAAATCAGTATTACCCCTCAGTCTACTTTGAAAGTTCTTAATACCCTTGGCCGTCTTCCCCCCCCCCAATTTTCCTAGGCAATTTACGCTTATGGAAACGATTAGGAAAGTGTTTTGAATTTCATGCACATTACATTACCTTCTACAAGGACAGTAAAACGTATCTCGAGAGACAATCCTTTGAATAGAAATGAACTCCGACCATACACAGAAGAGGCCCAGATAGTAAAGACTTTAAATACATTTAAATAATTGGAAAAAGGAAAGAAATGATCAAAGAAAGCTAGATAAAGATGAGGATGAAACAGAAAGGCAAGTAGAAAAAACAAAGAAACACAGAAATCATGAAGACGTCTTACAAATCAGTAGAGGACAAAAAACGTAATTTCCGTTCACTACTTTGGTGGGTGAGGCGCACTGCCATGAACCATGCAGAAACAGGGCGGACGTGTGTCATGTGAAATAAAAGTTCTGTCACACATTTTAATCAGGAATGATCGTTCACCTTTGACGCATGTCACAAGAGAGAAGAGGAATGCGACGCAAGCAATCTTCCGATATCAGCTGCGCTAAATGATGAACCCTAGACCTGCGTCTCGACAGCGTGTTAGCAGCTCATGCTTGTATACAAGACCTATCTCTTTGTACCAACATGTGGTCTCATACAGTACCCACAGTACGCCGCACTGTCAACGCTGGTCAAGTCCACCACTCACTGCCACCATTTCCTCGCTGGCACGTCGGCTTATTACAGCAGTTGCAACAGCACAGTTCTGCCTTCTCCGTCATTCCTTTTCAGGGCTGTATTATTCATTCAACATGTTTCGATGTCTTTTACCATTCATTTCCTGAGAATAAGTTGCTTAGTGTCACTTATCACCCGAATTTACTGCTTGCTGTCATTAATATCCGTAATAGAAACCGACTGTCTTACTGGGGCAGTTATAAAATGTGCGGACGGAAAAGATAGAAAAGGTAATTAAAAGCCGTATTTGTTGTTATTGGATTATTACGTGAACATGTAATAAGCACTAGAATTGTGTGGCACCAGATGAGAGATGCTTAAATGATAATGAAGTTTAAAACAAATGGGATCCCTTTTAGGTACTTTCCTAGCGTTCGCTTGGGGGTGCCAAAAATAGCTCTTCCATTACGGCGGCGATACTGTTAATTACATGAAACATGCTACGATACGCTGTGCTTGTATCGAAGTTGGGGGATCTACGAGTTTTAAAGAATACTGTGGGAACAGGTTCAGAATAAAACGTAAGTGTAAATGCAACACTAACTGTTAGGCTAGAAGAGAATATCACAACAGCTGATTGTAGGAATGTGGTCTGAAGTGACTTACTTTAGTTCTGGATCGAATGTTCCCTGAATAGAAGTGAAGTATCTTCGGTTAACACAGACACCAAAAGTCACGATAACATTAAGCATAATTTTATATATCGTATAATGTCAATAGAAAACTTTATACGAGAATCTTTTGAAGGGCACAAGCTATTAACAACATTTTGGGCTACAAACCAAACCCACTTTCTACCAACTCCCTCGCTACATTCGGTTCCCATTGTTGTTCAATTTCACAGCAAGGGAACAGGTACGATGTATTTGAGATGGATGACATTAGAAGCAGATCTAAAGGAAGGGCTCAAAATGAAAAAGTAAGGTAAATGAAAAATAAAGCAACTTAATTACAGGTGAACCCTTTTTTCTCACCAACAATTTCTCCGTTTGAATTCAGTTAAGATTCAGAAATTATAATACTCCTTACATGAATTCCAAATTCTCATTTTCTGTATCCTGGAGAATATCCGGCATATCAGTGGAGCCTACGTGCTGGTTAGCGATTCTTTCTCCTTTAGTTTACAGAACAAAATCAGTTCGCGTAAATGTATAACTACGATTAAATTTACATTCATTTATAACAACTTCAAAGCTAATTCAAGCATTGAAAAATGTTTCCTGTTGCAGTAAATACCTATTCCAAATGATATCCACAGCTGAGTGGTGAATACATAAACCATCTCATTCGAAATTATAAAAGTTTATATTTGATAAAGCTTCTCTAAATACCCCGCGAGTATAGATGAATTATTCAGCAGACGTGTTCGTGTCCAAACAGTCACCAGTCTGTCGTGCAGACATTACCGAGGACCTAGCGTGATGAATCAAATCTACGAACATAGACGAGCATTTAAATATTTAACAAAGTCGTAAGTAAAGCCACCAATGACAGAAATCTTTCACAAGTTATCCACATACCTCAGCATAATAAGACTGACAACAACACAAACGTCCGACAGTTCCAAGTCAAACTACGTTGTATGTCCGACGTCATTATATGGTATTTGAAGAGAACATAGCTGCGCTTAGTTTCTCTAATTGGTATTGTCCAGTTAAGAAAGCTTTAAAACAAAAGTCATATACGTCCCCACTATGGGAATCATTTAAATACATCAAAGAATATTCTGACCCTAGTTTTTTTTAGCATGAGTACCAGAAAAATCTATTTTCTGAAAGGTATGTTTTTGGCCATATCACCTGCAACTAGTGGATAATAAAACTAAAGAAAATCCTTATTTTGAAAATTTTTTTGAATTCACATCCAAAACAACGCATTACGACACGTGAATTTTTACGCGTTTTTGCAAAAAATGAGAAATGCGACTACTAGTTCCGTCATTTGGGTCTATCTCTGTCCGGACGGAACACCTTGGTTTCCATTCAACGGCTTCTAATGAAATTTAGTATCTAATTATTCTTCGAAAATCTGTCGAGAAAATTCAAGATTAATTAAAATCTGGCAAGACTAACGAGCACTTTACATGACCACCTATGTACATTTATAATAATATATTTCTGAATACTTCTTAAAATGGGAAATATTTCAAATTTTGTATAGAATATAAAACATATTTTATATTCAAAAGTTTCTCCCGAAAATTCTGCCGTTTAAAGGAAAATGTGGAAAAATATGGTACAGTCAGACAGGCCATAGATGCTAATATAATACAGCGAAGAAAAGATGTGATTTGGATGTCAGATAACTAAGGTAAGAGTACACACACACACAAAAAGTGCGCGCCCTTATAATATTTAAACAGTAACAATGGTTAAGCGAACGCTCCTCAATGTTACGTTATACTAAAATTGCCCTTTTTTAAAATACAAGGCAGATTTTTTTCGGGTTTATAAGGTTAATTAAATAAAATATAATTTTAGGTAACATCCTTTTATATTTGTTCAATAAACAAACGAAAAAATACAAAACTGTTTTAAATTGAAAATTAATTGGAAAATCTTTGTTACAAAACGAACAAAAATATGTGAAAACCTAAAATATTTTCTTATATTTAAAATGACAGGGACGTCATATTATATCGCATGGGAACATCGCAGCCCCTTGCTGTCAATTACAGGACTCCGTCCAGGTTTCGACAGTATAAGGTGTACTTGGTATTTTTCCTTTTTCCCTCGCTCCACATAAATCTAACACAGAAAGGCATAAAATTGTCATATTTTATGTCATTAAAAATTCAGTCAAATTAATGTATTTACTATACATGCGGAGTAATGATAATCCCTCACATTCCGAGCGTTACATGCATGTTCTTTCCTATAACATTCTCACAGTAAGCAGCAACACGCAGTTGGCGGTAACCGTACTGACCGCAGTGTGACCAGTATTAGTGACAATTACGGTACGCGGAAGACGGAGCCTAGAATGTAGCCCAACAGGTCGCTGGGAGCAAGATACGTAGCCTAGCAGAAACCGAGTGTGCACACACTGACAATTGTTTGAGGCGTATCATTCCAGCTGTCATTAGGAAGACTGCTAGTTGACAAAAAGACATGACTGCGAAAACTACGTAGTCAGGTACTATTAGTGACTATGAGAAACTACTGTGTAGCTGTGCTGTGCTACGAGAATTACATGTGCGAGGGTATCAAGTATATCGAGGGAGTGTTAACACAAATATTTTCGGAGAATATCACAATCTGTGCAAAGAGTTAAGAAATTTTCCATGTCGATTTTTCCAATATTTAATGACGGAGATTGACACTTTGTTCGAATAGGCAAGATATTTTAGACAGTTTAGTTTCCAGTGTTACGCCATTAAATGTAAGGCCCAGGCCTTCTACATCACACATTTATTTCTGACACACACGTTGCAGGATTCCTTGAATAAGTAACCAGCTCGTCGCAAGACCTCTACTTAGAACAACTAACATGACAAACATCCATGCGCGAAGGACAATTCAAACCCGCGATCTCAGTAACCAGCGGCCAACACATTCGCCTCGGACCACAATGCCACTTGAACCGGCATAAAACGATTAACATTGCTTATTAAAATGACACACTGTTTTTAACCATTTCGGATGCGATTTCTATAGACATTTTCAATATCGCATGTCTCTAATCACTGCTAGGAGTGAATCCTACTATGGCGTTTTGCGCATGCGTGACTTTCCAGCAGGTCGCTTATAATGCTTAAAAAAAAATAAGAGACTTCATTCTTCCAGCGACCAGACAGCCGGCAAATTACCGGGCCAGTGGAGGCTCGGCTTCGCCTTGCGCTCTCCCATTTAAAATGCGTTGTTCCATTCTTCCTGCCAGGCAACCACCTAGTTTTCTCAGCGACCATCTAGGCTCCGTCTTGCTCGTACCCCAATACTACTGACATCTGTTAACAATCAGAAGTGCGCGTCACCTAATTGGCTATATTTCTAACCATGGCCACATTCCCTGCAGGTAACGCATACAACAAAGAGATGCTGATGCAGCTGATTATGATGATGGTAATAATAGTTATAATAATAATAATAATAATAATAATCACAACGGAGTAATGCGGTTCAATGGAGTATCTGTACTTCAATGACAAATCGCATCCTGAATTGATTATAACGTAGTGCAGAAACCAATGTGCTGGACGGGAGATAAGCTAAATATGTTACTATCCAACTAATGCACAATATATAACATGTAGATGTAATTAAAATTATAAAATATTTAAAAGTGCTGCAACATGTTTCAGATCACAGGGGATCCATCATCAGGGAGCCTTGTACAGTGTTTGGCTAAAAATTACAAAAATGGTTCTATCGTGTCCGTTGACATGGACAAGGTCGGTGTTATGGCAACACTCCAGTGTCTTCATACAAAGTGAACTACACGCACGCACAACGGGTCAGAATATGCTGCCATAACACCGACCTTGTCCATGTCAACGGACAAGATAGAATCATTTTTGTAATTTTTAGCCAAGCACTGTAAAAGGCTCTCTGATGAAGGATGCTCTGTGATCCGAAACATGTTGGAGCACTTATTATTTTACAATTTTAATTGTATCTACATATTATATATTGTGCGTTAGTTGGATAATAAAGTGTTTAATTATCATTGATGCACAGTGCAAACATGCAGATGGGAGATGAGCTGTCGAAAGAACTCGACCTACACAGGACAGAACAAACACACGATCCAAGTGCGGATCGATAGAAGAGAGTACACGCTTTAGACAGCGCGGCACACCGCACTTTACAAATAAAAATTAATTTCATAGACCAGTGGACAGAAAATTTCATCAAAATACAACACTTTGCGCTTTATAAAGGGAACACAAGAAAATGTTAATTTTACAGTCATTTTGCAAGAATAAGAGACATATTCGTTCTCAGAGCTAGGTGCTGAAGCGGTTTCATAACAACATGTAATTATCTAGAATACTGTCAAATTGCCCCTATAGATAAGCAAGACGCCAGAGTATCTGTAAGGCCTGAAATACGGCTAAATCTCAGAAGAAGGTAAACCGCGTCATCGCCGTGGGGAGTCTCAAATTTAGTAACCTAAATATACGAAATAAAAAGTGGTCAGTATTACTCTCAACATGCCTTGATATCTAAGAACATGCTTCGTTGTACTCGTCAGGCGAAGAAAGGAATGAGCCCAGCAGCCATTGTAAATATTTTCATAAATACGTTTATGGCGAAGTCCTGTCTGTACTCTCGTTTTTCCACTCGTTGACCAGATACTGACACAGTTACGATGATAAACAGTGTGTCATACTTACATGTATCTCATGCAACAAGAGGTAATAAGAGGCAAAAATGTGACCCAGCTATAAGCAAAATAAATCTTGCCTCACGCCTAAAACAAATCAGAAAATGCTGAACAGGATATAAGGAAACTTTTGACTAGAAAAGAAAAAAATATCGACAGACACGGCTAATGTAAGTGGAATTTCTAAACTGAAATAACCAATTACTGTAATTAGGCTAACTGCATGATGTAATTACAGCAGGAAAAGTTACAACATTGTGTGCTTAAAGCAATAGAAACACCCTGGGTGTTTCGAGGAACGTTAGAAGGAGTGAGAATAGAAAAATTATGTGTGGGATGCAAATCTGCCACGGAAGCATTATTCACTCTACGAGGCGTTCCTTCACTGTGGCATGCTTTGAACCGAAGCAGCATACTGCAAGCAGTACAATAGTACATGGAAACCAATACTCATGCAGCCGAAGTGCGGGCAAACATTATGGTTACTAGTTGGAAGAATATTGTGTTTTTCACAAGCACTATTTAAAGACTACAAATTAGATAAGTATCCTGTTGAATGAAGTTTCAATTGATAAGATTATATGGCGCTGATTGTAGATGAATTAAATGCATATGGAAAAAAGTATCAGTGATAATTACAGGAGAAAACCGTAACATTCTGCGAAACATATTTCGGTGCCAATTTTTTTCACCACAAACCACACACGGACTGTTATGTGTTCGAACCCGGGGCTTTATGGTAAATTGCCAGCGACTGACAGGCCGAGCCATAGCATGGTCAACAGATTTGAAAAGGATTATGGATAATATGCTCGTTGTTGTAACACCGTTTAATTTTAGTGTTTTTCCACTTATGTATTGGAGGGACGTGCTGTTTCCACGTGCAGGCTGGCGAAATTACTTACACTTAGATACTGAGGTGACTAGGGAAAATAAGAATACACGTGACCAAATTCCTCCCCACAATAATTTCTTCTTTGACGTAATTCCATCATTTTAAAGGCGAACGCAAGATGCCCCCGAAATGTCAGCGTCAAACTACGAGCCTATTAGATGTCAAAACCCAACAGAAAATCATAAGAAAATACCCTGAATGTCTGTTTTTTAATTTCATTACTGGATTTGTTTAAAGCTTTTAAAAATTTCACATCCTAGTTGACGCAAGAACTTGTGTGGCGAGAGGGACTAAATTATGCCATTCACTTCAAAGATTTGCAACAATGCACAACAGATCTTGGAAAAAATATAGAAATTTTGCTTCCGCGATTTTTGTGGTAACACATACAATAATAACAACAGGCGAGTGCGCGAACTGTCCTTATCTTTCTGTGTTATGACGACAAATAATATGACATTACAGATACTGATGTGAAGGAATGACGATCGGAGACACCCGGTAAGTACACATCGCGATTAAAGGGCTGTAAATGAATAAGACGGAGAAGATGTGCATATTTGAGGTCGTAACAGTACCATATAATCCTTTGACAATGGTGTGACATGCGAATCATCACTGACATCTAATAGAACTCGTCTAATGTCACAACACATCTTTCCGAAAGCAGACAGCTTTCATCTACAGGTACAACCGGGATGTTCTAATACATATCAGAGATGCCTGAGGTCATAACTGGCCTACTTAACGCACACAGAATATGCACTTACCAAGTTTTCCTCTAGAATAGAATTTAAAAGAATGGCAACTTTAACAATTTTTAAACTATAAATCCACATCAAGATATTCAGATGTTAGATCTTATCGGAAATATTTGTACTTCTCGATATTTTTATTCACTCAATTTGTAACGACTTGTTTTGGGGTACTTCATAGTTAGACAACCTGAAATGGCCTAAAGACAGAAATAAAATATATTTATCTAATATACGCTTTGTATTTCTGTGACTATGTTTCTCAATTGCTGTTCGTGAAAATATTAAAAAAATTACAAATATATAAACTCGAATGTGTGCGTGTTGTTCCTTGTAGCTCGATCTAAGCAAGTAAGATTGGTCTTATTTAGCTTTAATTCGAATAGAACTGTAAGTTCATTGCTGTCTTTCCGAAATGATCTGTAGGCGATGCAAGCGGTATAAAATAATCCCGAGTTTGATTCACAGGGCAGTGATGGAGAAGCAACTGTTTAGGTACGTGCGTGACATAGGTAATCTAAACGGAGATTTGCAGACGCTAACTTTACTTCGCACAGACGAATGAAAATGGCGATAGGTAGGCTTGTAAATGGTGGTGGACAAAGGAATGTGATGGAACTAAACGTCTAAAAGGACGTTTCGTTTTACAGAAACAACTGAACGAAGGAAATGTACTTCTACGTTACAGGTACCCGGTTGAAACATCTGTATTATGTGGATATGAATTGTGTCTTACAGCTTGTGTGTGCAGTGTCGAAGATTCGAGTCTTCTTTGATGTCGGTCCGTGTTGAGGTGTAGTGAAATAATGACGTTTTGTTGAAAAGCAGTGTATAACCTTGGAAATAATTACCTCAATTAGAAGGGACAAAATTAATTTTTGTAATGTAGTGATACATAATGTTTACGTAGGAGGGAGGTCAGTAGAATCTGGTAGTTTACACAAATATTGATATGGTATCAGGGAGAAATATAGTTTACAAGAATAGTGAGAGAAGTAGAGGTTAGCATAGAATATGAGATGCTGCAAAATTTTACAAAAGGTATTTTAGTTTGTTAGGCATTTGTCAATGTCCAGTTAAAGAGGGTTTTGAAGTTTGCTGGGACAATCAAACCTCGAATGTTTGGCACCTTTCCGAGATGTAAATCAAGGTAGGGTGGATATTGTATTAGTTAGCACATAAAAATTGTCCGGCAGAAGACGCTTATACGGGGTTTACATATATTAGGCTGAGAGATAGCGCGTCAGTCATTAGGAATGAATGGGGAGATAAAATACGAAATTTTAAAGTTTTGGAACTATTAGAAGACTAATATATTTACATGGGACCAATAAGAGTAGTTAGGAAAATTAGAGCAGGGGGATTTTGGCCAAGGAATCCAACTTCGCGCATTGCAGTGAACGACGCACAAGTTTTTCGGTTTCCTAGAAGAAGGACGCGTGATAGATTCACTATTAATTTTGGCCAGATTTACAGACTAATTCTCTAACTAGAAATTAACATGTGTTACTATGGAGGGGGGTACAGTGTAAAATAAATATATTGAATTGGATTTAAGTGGCTGCAACAAAATTTCGGAACATACAAATGTCTATTTTTTTACAAATTCTGATGTTCAGTGAAGACGCCAAGTGACAGAGTGATCTGAGGTACTTTTATCCTATGTCATCAGAACAAGTAACAAATTAGAGCTCATTGACTCAAAATAAATCATAGAATGATATTCTAAATTATCAATTAAAACATAAATAGTCCTAATGTTTCTTTACCGATTTCACAACACTCAAAAGCACGTTAGTCCCTGGAAAGTAGTTTTATGGAAAACGACAGTGTGTAATGTGAGACGGAAGATTATAAGTGCCTCGATACTGTTCACCAGTCGATTCGTCATAACACCAGAAACGAGTTGAATCTTCATTAAGAAAGCTATGATAACCTCAAATCTCGCATAGTGCAACATTACTAACTAAACAACTAACCAACTATTATCCACCCATACAACCATTCATCCGTCCATCCGTCTAAATATTTATGCATCTATCTTATCTGTCTGCCAACTAACCAACCAACCAACCAATCTACCTACAAGCCAACCAGCCAGCCAACCAACCATACAACCAACCCACCAAGTTAACAACCAACCAAACAATTAAACAACCAACCAACCAACCAACCAACCAAACTTCCAAAATTCCTGCCTGCCTGCCTGCCTGCCTACCTACCTACCTACCTACCTACCTACCTACCTACCTCACTAATAAATCTTAATTCCACTAAGTACATTCTTTCTTTGGAAGATACAGCTTACCTGCTGGTCAAGAAGTTCTTCGCATTTTATTGTACCCGAAAGTTCATCATCATATTGACAACAGCCTGCCACTTGTCCTCTTTTAGATCCAGCTCAATCCAGCCCAAGCCCACTCATCCTACTTCCCTAAATCCTATTTTAATGTTCTCCTCCCATCTACACTCAGGTCTTCCAAGTAATCTCTTTCCTTCAGATTTCCCACAAAACCTGTATGCCCCAATGAGTACGATGTTGCCATGTTTTACTCATTATCCTGCAGCAATCTGTTTCGGCATGCCAACCATCGCAGTACTATATTTCCATCTCCTTCCGGATTCCAAATGAACTTTTTGGATGAGGTCTCTCCATCAAAATGGCGTAGGCCTACGCGTTCGTTGTGTGTGTGTGTGTGTGTGTGTGTGGGGGTGTATATATATATATATACATACATACACAGACACAAACACACATACAAACAATTTTTACCACGTACCCGGAATATAATAGCTTCTTAAAATTCCGTGTTCTACAAATATTATGTAGAAGACGTGAAGTTACTCAGTCAACAGGCAAATAACAGTTCGAAATTAATTAGCGGACAGCCTGAAAGTAAATGTCATTTGTATGAAGGACAGTAAACACACCTAGGTTATTGACTGATTACAACTGGGTTAAAAAGCAAATGCACCCTCTGTATTCATTACATTGTAATAGCTTTATGAGTGGACTCTGACGTGCCTAGTAATGCTACACGTCTTAATTACACACAACACCATTAAACAACGTATAAAAACACTACTGTGATGGAAAACAAAACTTCAGCACGATTAGTTTACACAGAAGTGTCAAATATTATTTCCATATTCATAAACAATAGCCAGCTTGCCGACGGTTTACGTTTGTCCAAACCTTCTTTAGTGTATTTTTTTTTCATTTTATTACCGTGCAATGTGATAACAATATTTATTAAAACCAACTAATTGCACATGCTTGTCAAACCATTAAAACCACATTATTAGATTAAAATGGATTTAAAATATCTCCT
>Ga0136643_10002528_pt1 | contig 23809 bp, 19 predicted proteins | sample TergutLab28metaG_FD_96883 | JGI IMG/M metagenome (GOLD analysis project Ga0136643, IMG submission 96883) | Labiotermes labralis P1 segment gut microbial communities from Petit-Saut dam, French Guiana - Lab288 P1 (version 3) (version 3) | ecosystem: Host-associated > Arthropoda: Insects >... | reverse complement strand
AGTGGCAGCTGCAATGGAACAACGCGGCGAAAGGAGCAGTATGTCGATCCTTCTTCCCAAACCTGGAGCAGAGGTTAAAAACAAAAATCCCGATAACACCCGAATTCACAGCACTCGTCACTGAGCATGGAAAAACAAGAGCTTATCTACACAGATTTCAGCTAGCAGACGACCCCATGTGTCCCTGTAAAGAAGCACAGCAAACATCCGACCACATAATCTTCGAATTTAATATTCTCGAGGCACAAATAGGTTCCATGATAAAGACAATAGTGTGCAGCGGAGGGTCCTGCCCCCCTCCAAAGGAAGAACTGACAAACAAGTACATACAAGCATTCGCAACTTCCATTAAGTCAATTGATTTTCAAACACTGTTATAGTTAGTCATAGTTCGAAACAGATTTCCACATGTGGTGCCAAAAAATGACCAAAAGGACAAGCAGTGAAGCATATGAACACTGGAACATGTAGTATTAACCATATATATACATAAAACACCACACAGGGAGAGAGAGAGAGAGAGCAATGGTGACAACACTTCAAACGTTGCTTATATTCATTTGTTACTAATTGGTATCAGCATGCTCACCTATGTAGGCCTATGTATGTATGTCCATACACACATGACAAATGTCACAGGGAACCAAACAACACATCACTGCATATAACACAGGACCAGCACTACTAGACAGTGTTAGCATGTGGGGGCAGGCAGTAGGAATAGGAGCAGCAACACACACAGTGGGAACACAAGGCTGTGAACATGTTTGGTGCTAGTATTACAATGTAGTAAGGATGCTGCAATAGTTGAAACTGTAGCCTAGAATGGTAGGATGAACTGGACAGAATGAGGGAAGCAGTCATGGTGAGTTAGTTATAGTGAAATAGCAATCTTACGGCACTCCGTGGGCAGCCTATTGTACAAGAGTAGTGGGGGTCATATGGCAAGCAATTGAGGAGCAGAAAATGTGGTAGCCAAGCATCACTGCTCTTTCTAAAAACATACATCTATGTCCTTAACTCCTATGCCATTAGTGCAGTCAGAGTCTGACGATAACGGAGATATTCGAGAACCATCCGCATCTTCAACCACTTGGCCAGTATCAGAATCAGACGTGCCGATATTTATGATAAAATTTTCTGGAATTCTGTCCAACACATTTGTTCTCAATGTACTTTTTCTTGAGTTTTTTAACATGGTTGCATACTGACACCCATTCTTCCCTTGTCATTAATGCAAATTTCTCTTCAGCTAGTTTTAACATCCTGTAACTTAAAACTACATTCCTTGCAGCCACCCAGTTTTTAACAATGGCCCAAACATGTTGCATTAAGCTCAGGGTGGTAGGGAGGAAGATGTAAAGAAACATGTCCATGTTCTGCCAAAATTCCATCAACATGAAATATCCTGAATTTTGGTGTGCTCAGTTTAATTAATTCATGGAGTTCAATTTTCATCACATCAACTGCATCCAGCCACTCTTTCAGGAGGTCTTTCCTGCTGTTAGCAGTAGGTGGCCTGTCAGTCTGGACTCTGCAGTATTCTGCAATGTCCAGCACCACTACTGAATATGCAGGAAGGCTCAGAATGATTTTCTGCTGTGGCCACCTAATATAAAAAATTATGACATATTAGCAACAGTATTTTCAGACACATCATGAAGAATTTGGCCTCCATCAACTTAAATAAGAGCTTCCTTATTTTGGTAATTGTGTATTACACTAATTATCTCATTGTAACAACAAATTATATGTAACAAACTATGTATGTAAGATCACATAGTAAAATTGCCAACAATCATTTCTGTATGGTAGTTCCTTATTTTGGTTCCAGATTTAAACATCACGCAAGCATGGGGGACAAATCCATTCTCTCCTCCTGTAAAAGAAACAGTATGGAGTAAGAAATCAGTCCATCCCAATCTGGTGCTACAGACACCATACTGAAAGCATACAGTTAAATTAATGAAGATGAAACTTCCAATTTTTTCCACAACCGTATTTTGTCAATAAACAACTATGTCTAAAAATGAGTTCTACTTTGTCTTTATGTGCAAGGGCAAAGCGAGAGATAAGCAGAAAAGCAATTCCATGTGGTCCCCCTCCATCGATTTGTGGGTAACAAGCACATCAAATTGAAAATCGTAACCAGTATTACATAATCGAAGTGAAAACTACTACTATGCTGACATGCACCTCCAAAGCCTGAGGAAATCCAGAAGAGTGAACTCTGAACCAAGCTCACTCTCCTAACCACAAGACTGCTCCCACCACTCTGTGTCTAAGCCATCCTATATATAACACACACTGATGATTCACCATATGATATATATATATATATATATACTTGGACAAAATATTATACCATAATGCCTGTATTCTGCAACTGACTTTATGAAGATTGACCATCATGGGATGAAAGATGTAGAGGAGCTTTTGTGAAATTAAAATTATAACAAGAGTGCATTCAGTTGGTTTTAAATGTAATACTTCAAAACTTTTTTTAAATGTAATACTTCAAAACTAGAACACATTGAAGTCACCTATGAAAACCTAAGAATTCTTCGAAAACTATTCAACAGTGAAATAAGTTCTCAACTTACAAAGATAAACCCACTCTACAAATATTCTATAATACCAAAACCTCCAACCAGCCTACAGTCAAGAGAAGAATAACTAAAAATTCTACAGAGTCTTCTAAAATTATAATTACTCAACATATTACAACTTAACTTAGGTAAACTATAGGTATTGCAATGCAATACCTGCATACCTTTAGGATAACTAAAATATATGCAAGTTTTAAGTTATATATAAAATGTGAATCCTTATGATTACGCTGTACGTAAAAACAGAATGTCACCCCTTATTTAAAAAATGCTATATTCCAATTAACCACAAGTATTTTGTATGTGTTTTGTATTACCTGAAGATGGCCAAGTTGGCCAAAGCATTGTGATAAATGATGTGCTGACAATAAATTTTATTTGCTAATTAGCAGTCATTTTTATTTAGTTTATATATTATCACAATGGTGAGTATATAATAACGGTGTTCTAGTTCCTCTCTTCCGTTTCGTAGTTCAGCCTGACCCTCCCTGAAACCTGATATCATTGTTTCACATCTTACAGACGACTTGAACTTATGCTGGACTGACTTAATGGCCAACAGTCGAACCACAACTTTGAACCTGTCACTCCGGCCTAATTTTGATCCTGTAAGATGGAGGTTGCATGTCCCTCCGTTTGTTGGCACGCGCCTAGTACACACGGTGTCACAAACCGTTCCATCAATTCGCGGATAATCTAACAAAATCTTACCCGGAACTCACCTCAAACGCACAGGCAGGTGCGTAGCATAATACGAAATTATATGCCCGGGTAGATCAGCGGAAGCACACGTAACCTAACCTAACTGAATCACGAACCGTCCAGAGAAGCGTTAGCGGTTATGTGGTAGGTATAATGTATAAATCATCGATCGTACATGAAAAGTTACAAGCGAATGTAATGATAATGAATAATATCATATTGGGACTATGCTAAACTGTGGGGCTACCTGGGCTACGTGAAACTAACAAACGTGCATTGCATTAATGAAACCCAGGGAACGGCTGTATTCTCTGATCAGGATTGCCTTATTCCTTTGTTTAACAACGAGCTTCACTGCTTTAGCCATTGCTATAATTTCATTATTTGAGATGCATATCAACTACACAACTGATCCCGGCTCGACTGCTGATCAATGGGCCAAAAATGAAGCAGGGTGACACATGTGTCGCTGTGGTCGCTACGATATATCTTGCGGCACGGATGCCATTAACTCCACGGACATTATAGTTCAATGGGGTTGAAGTACTTTCCAACTACGCGACATCCACAAGCGTACCCCAAAATTTCTGAGACGGAGGTTAGATATGGTTTTAGGTCATTTCTATCATAAAATTTATTTCTACTCCTTCGACAATGGAGATATGATATTCTTCATTTTTTCCTTCTTAAAATCTTGCTGTAGTGGGTTGGAGATTTTACAGCCTTTTTCGCATTACGATGCATTCTCAAGCGTCTTTCATACGATAGCTCGTCTTCGTTGTTTCAAGCTGCTGGTTGTGTCTGTTGTAGTGAGTCACAGATCTGTCTAAATATGGTGCAACGCATTAGTACTATCATCAAAGACTATGAGGATAGACTAAGCGAGGTGCCTTACGTCCCCAAAACATCTTTTCAACGAGATTCGCTGGGATTTAGCGGTGATGCGAATAAACTTTTCCTGACGTTCTTATTCAGTGACCACGCTATCGGTTTACAGTTCTTAAGGACGTCGGATTAATTCGCAGTAATGGGCAGTGTAGCTCGTGCAGTAGTGATATGACCTCGTACTCAGATCACTCCCACAACAGTTATCTTTAGGTTAGAAAAGTTTTGAACAATTTTTTTAAAGCCTGACACTACTAATCATGTTAGTTCTGCATTTCAATTCCAAATTGCGTCATTCATGTCTTATAACAATTACGGCTTCGAGTACAAACGCGCAAACAATCGTCTGCTACAGCATCACTTCCGTTACGTCATACCACTAAACTGCTCCCCTCACGGAAATAGCGCTGTCGCGGATGACTGCGCCTCTCGCCGCCATGTTTGGCCCACAGTCGATCCCTGATTCAAGTTTCCGCACACAAACCTCTTTGAACCTTGTGTACCGCTATCACAGATCATAGACCGCTATCGATTGTCCGAAAGGTAATCGAAACCACAAACTACAAGAAACTGATTCGATTCGACTCCCTTTCAATTCGAGTTATTATCGATCTTTTGTTTTGTTATAACTACGTGCACAATCAGTGTTCGCCTAAAATTTTAGCTTTGCAGAGTAGACTGAGAAGTAATAATGATCGTGTCTGGTTCCAACAATTTATCTGATGAATCTGACGATGAAGTTGAGAACGGTGAGGTGGATACATATCGCCGTAAATATCAGCTGCTCTTGGAACGGTGTGAAGTTCTACAACAGGTTACGTTCATTGTATTTGTAGTGGACAGTTTATGGATCTCAGACGAAAGGTGTATATTTGCAGTAACGTGTCAAGTTGCATTAAGTAGCAATAAATTTTGTCACTAGTAATCCTAAATGAAATAATGATTCAGCGTAATTTTTTTAATAAAATACCAAGCACCTTTGTGTTGTCTTTCCTAATGCAGCCGTCTCCTCAGAACACAGATCATCTAGTAAACCTCAGAATATTTCCCATTTGGCTACTGGAATGCCCATGGTAATTTCAGAAGGAATTTTTAATTATAGTACTCATTGCAATATCTGTTCGTGTACAAATGCGTAGCATTGATTGTGAAAGTAAAATCAATCATTGATTCATTTCATATCTAATATTCACCTGACTTTGTGGTCGCTGTTGTCTACAGCAGAAATACAGGCCTGTCACTCATGGTTCATGCCATCAGAATGCTTAATTCCCTTGACACATGGCATATCTGGCTTTAATTTTGATGCAGTTTGTAAAAATACAAGCTGATTGAGGTCCACACTGTAGAAGAGTAGCTAAATTAAATTTTTTTTTGGAATGGCAGGAACAATTCACAAATTTGTGAAGGTAAGGCTACATAAGAATCTGTGTGTTCCTGTCTTCTATTTTAGAATCTTTAGATTCAAATATTTAAGAATATAATTTATGTCCTATTGGTTCTGTCACTCTAAGCAAAGATCATGACTTGAGGATGTCTAAAATTAGGGTGCTAAGGAGAATATTTTGATCCAAGAGAGAGTTAGTAACAGGATGATAAGTTAAACAAGAATAGCTTCATGATTTGACAGTAGGCTGTTATATTTTGGCCTGAGTGGCAGGAAGTAGCAACAGACTGGAGTAAGTTGCATAACGAATTTCTTCATGAACTGTATGTCACATCATATTATTAGGGTGATCAAATCAAGGATGATGGAATGGGTGGGGCATGTTGCGTATATCAGGGAGTACAGAAGGAGACTGAAGGAAATAGACCACATGAAAGAACTAGGTTCAAGTAGAATAATATTAAAGTAGGTCTTAATAAGATGGGACAGTATGGACTGGACTTATCTGATTCAGGATAAGGACAGTTGGTAGGCTGTTGTCAATGTGGTAATGAAACTTTGGGTTCAATGTAACACAGGGAATTTGTTAACCTGCTGGGCAGCTCTTAAGCTTGTCAAGTAGGACTCCACTCCATGGAGTTAATGATTGTGTGAAATTAAATTTAGCACACAATGCTGAACAGAGATCTAAATATACCTGTAGCTTGTGGAGCCAAGGTAGATCAGTCAGTTTATGCAAATACGCTACGCGTAGGAGGACTGAAATATCACAGCTTGATTCAAGATTGGCAAAGAGACCCATTCATCCTGTCTTAATGGGCAATAAGGGTACTCCTCAGGAGGCAAAGTGGCTGGAGCATGACACTCAGCAGTCAGTTCCATCTGGTGCTGATTGAAGTTGTATGCACCACCACCCACAAATCTTAATGGCATGCTAAATAATTAACATAGTGACGATATTGCATTACCTTGCATAACACATGGTTCTCTTACAGGACAATGAACGGCTAGTGCACAGGATGCAGCAAGTCAGGAAACTGCTACGGAGATCAAGGAAGGAGCGCAAGTAAGTATACGGTGCACTGGTCACACAGAGCTTCAGGCTGGAAAACAACATATTTATTACTTTTCTGTAACCCATATATACATATATTATTACATATTGCCAAATATAAAATTATCTGGAATCAACTATACAACACTTAATTTCAGACAAAATATTTCAATTTACCAATCTTCAAACAGGTTCTTAATGGATCGTCTAGATCAGCATGGAGACAACTGGCGCAATATACAATTACCAATTCCTCTAGATGAGCCTCATAATACACCAACTACTCCCAAACCTGACAAGAACCAACATCATAAAGCTGGGGCTGGATCTACAACAAAGGTATGGTATTGAATACAATCAGAACAGCTACATTCTTTGGTGTCTACAGACTGAATGCTATAACATGCTATTTTACACACACAGTTCATGCGGTACAGTGGTCTCAGATGTTCATACTGAGAGGTGCACAAATTTTCTAAAAGTCTTGGGAGCCACCTCAAAATTCTAGGTGCCAACATACAAGATTTAGTTTCCCGGGTGGTCGGTGCCTACAGTTCATTTACTGCTCTTCATAATTGTGATAGACAAAACTGTCACAAACACTGGAATCCATATTCAATGTAAACTGCCTATTTGGTTCAGATAACTTAGAAATACCAGATGTAAAATTGTAACATAACCTCAAAAGGCACAAAAAGCAGGAATGTTTATTTATAGTAAAATATAAACATGATTCAGTAGCATAAAATACATTAAATAATTGGAAGATTGTCTCATTTCATAAGCACAAAAGCAAGCTTGTCTGAGCTGAGAGTGATCTGCACAATAGCAGAAGAGTGGGGAGAACCGCACTCCCAGCCACATATTTTCATCCTGCTTCATTAGAATTGGTCTGGAATGTCAAAACAACAGCAGTTAAAATAAGTGATTACAACAGGTCAAAATCCAGAATATTTTGAAGTTCATGAACATCGAGACACTACTGTTAATGAGACGTTCACTTTGTATCATTCCTTTGTCACAAGCAGACTTCAAATTCTTGCTGCCCATTGGAATGCTTGCTTCACCCAGCTGTAGAACATTCAGTAACAAACACACAAGGAAGATCACCACTTGTCTGAGAGTCTGGTTGACAATGTCACACAAATGTACACCAGCTGCTATCAGCATATAAAGTAAAGCAAACAAAACACTTCTTGTATATTCTAAAATTGGCCTTGTTTCATGCTTTCTTTGTTTTATAACAAAAGTAAGTCCTATGGCAGCATTATATCCATATGTACGTGTCTGATCTTTCATGAATTGTGCAGTGATGGTGTCAATTGCTAACATGAAATACACCATCACTGATAGATGAATGAATGAGGATGGGGCACTGGTGGAATGTTAATGATGGGGTTAAAAAGAAGTACTGGGAGAAAAACCTGTCCCAGAGCCACCTTATCCACCACAAATGTCACATTCACTGGCCCGGGATCAAACTGACTGTCTGAGCCATGGTTCAGCAATTTTTCATGGAACTTTGTATGACGGAGAGTCTAGTCGCACGTGTAAGTCATGTGCCCAATATAAAGTCTGGTGTTAAAATCTTCCTTGTTCTTTTGCATATCCATAATTATGCTGCTACACTGAATGCTGCACAAGTGTAAGACTGATAGTTATAATTCATATCCCTTCCACACATGCGACAGATCCACACAATATACATGCAGATATTAGGCTAACTGATGTCACATGTTGACAACGGACCATACATTGAAGATTTCAGACTCTAATTAAGAGTCTGCACTTATTTAAACATCAACATACTTTGAGGGTACATTCAATGATACATATGGGCGACCCAGTCACAGAACTAAGTTGGCATTTTATAAAGCAAAATGCAGTTACAATGCCTAAATTAGTTTTACTTTTATGACTGCTATCTCCTGTCATGTGATGCCACATACAGCAGCAGCTCCTTTATATGCCACAGATTCACTCTAACAGCATAATTTATCTCGATACTGATGTTGCTGAGCTAGCAGAAGAGGAAGTTAATTATGTGTCAGTTCCTAGAACATTTGGGAGGGAGGAAACATTGTGCTGTGTATTTTATTGTTTGTATTGTTTTGTAAATATGCATTTTATATGACTTTATCATCACAGCCTACATTAAAATTGTGTTCCATATGTCACTGTTCTATGTAAAGGCAAAATTGCTGTAAGCACATCCACTTTCCCAGTCATGCCAGATAAACTTTCACTGTAGTCTGGTAGAAGTGAATTTTTCATCTACCCTGATGGTGGAGGCAGCAGAGTCCCCTGAAACATAGGTAAACAACTGCAAGGCTGTATGTTTCCAAAAGCCATATTTTGTTTCTGTGCGGACCACACCACAAATGTCAAAGCTTTGCTACTGTGTTACTGCCTCAGTCTGTGAGTTCAGCAGACAAGGGAGGTAGGAAGAATACAGCTGCCAATTCTGGCACCAAACGAAAAACTGGCAAGAGCACTGAAAAGGCAGAACGGGATCCAAATGCACCTAAGCGGCCGGCAAATCCATTCTTTCAATTCTGTCAAGAGCAACGCCCAATTGTAATGGAGCGACTTGGAATGGAGCAAAAGTCTAGAGAAGCTGAACCCTCAAAACAAGAGCTAACCAGGCAGTTGGCAAGCAAGTGGAACACATTACCACCTGAAGACAAGAAGGTAAGAGATTTTGAGATTAAAGATAAAAAGAAAATATTTTGCATTTGCAGATGATGTGCAGTCAACTCTTTGTTAATTTATGGCCTGTTTTTGTGCTGCCAGGAATTTTTTTAATGATTTACTGTCGGTAAGTCATAGCAGTGTACAAACTATCCATATCAGCATGTAATGTGATACAGTCATTTCTAGTCAAAAGAAGTTCCACAGATGATGCAGATGACATTGCCCCAAGTTTGTCCCTCTTCTGTCTACTGTTGTGTTCCCCTCCAGCTCCCAATGACCATGTCAACCAGCCATAGTGCTCATTATTGTTGAAGGTTATCACATGGTTGTAAGTACCAACACTCCTGTAAGTAGAATGCATTGAGGGAGATGAAACATATGGGGGCTGATCCATGGCACTCCCTTCTTTGGCCTCAGAAAAAATATGTGTGAAGGAATTTTGCATCTAAAGTTTGTGAAGGATGCACAAATGAACATAATTCTAATGTGTGGCAGTACTTTGCAGGTTTATTATGACATGTATGAGAAATCGAAAGAAAAATATGCAGTAGAAATGCAGTTGTACAGCAGCAGAGCGAAGCCACCTGGTGATGACATTCCTGCCTGACGTACCATATCAAACAACATGCCAGACGAAACATGGTGTATATGTGTTGGAAATGTCAGGAGATGGCGCAGTTAGCCTACTGGACACACTACCACTATAACCTTCGATGTTTGTGCCAGGTTATTCACATTTAACTTTCATTGTTCCAAGAATATGGATTTTAAACCCCCTCCTCCTTCTACAGGACATATTGTAATGTCCTGTAGAAGATATATATCTAAAAACATAAAGAATAAAACATACATATGTATAATTATGCCTTTTGTTTTATATGGGTGTGAAACTTGGTCCCCCACATTAATGGAATGATACAGGCTGTGTGTGTTTGAAAACAGGGTGCTGAGGGATATATTTGGGCCCAAAAAAAGAGGAAGCAACAGGAGAATGCAGAAAATTACATGATCAAAACCTTCATATTTTGTTCACAAGATACTGGGTGATCAAAAAGAAGATAATGAGATGGGTGGGGCATGTGGAATGTAAGGGGGGAGAAAAGGAATGAGAGTTTCAGTGGGGAACACTTAAGGAAACAGACTACTTGAAACACCTGAGATGGGAGGCCATGGGCTAAAGGCATGTTGATGAGGATGAGGCAACGCTGCAGGTTGCTGCAAACACAGGAGTAAACCTTCAGATTCCATAAAATATTAAGAATTTCTTGACTAGCTGAGAAACTACTAGATTCTCAAGAAATACACTACTCCTTGGAGTTTGTTGCTTGTACAGGATCTTTAACCTGGCTGTAGTATTTAACAAATGCAGTGTTTGCCCAGTTGGACTATATCAACTGAAGCAATAATGCAACACACATCTCATAAAGGTTAAATATACATTTCAACACCATTCCACACCAGAAGTTAAGAATGTCTTACAGAATACATTAAGAACAGAGCAGAAACCTTCAACTTAGTATAGTGGCCCATATTATTATTCTTTCATTCATAAAAGTGCAGAAACTACCCTACAAGTTCTAATTTAATGTTTGATAAAGCTGTTTCATTAATGACATGCATTTCAGGTTTGTGTTTTTAATCACTATGTAAAAAGTCTATACATGTAATGTAATATGTGATGGATGTGCAGAGAATTTATGACAACAGTTTGATTATTATTGTAATATACACTGTGTATCACATTTTGAACACATGAATACTGAAAAAGCTTGGTTCAGCTATTGTTTCAAGTAAGGAGAGTACATTCCTTTAAAAAAGGAACAAAAACACATTGTATTGTGACCCACATCTATTTCTTTTTCAAATTTATGCTGCTAATCATCCTGTCACATTCTTATTCCTTAAATAACTGCAGTATGTTAAAAAAAGTATGGTATAAATTATTACTGTGCACACCTGGATGAAGAAACACATTTATTAAGCCTTGAAATTATCCTTTTCTCTCCTGATGAATCCCATAGTAGCAATTGCTTCGTTCTGTCCAGCGTGCTGTTGCACAGTTGACTCATGGACCCTCATGAATGGATTAATAAGCTTCTCCTCACCTGAAGGCCGAAGAATTTGAGATTTGAGGTTCTCACAGTGGTGCTTCTGAAGATCCAAAGTCTTCTGTGATGTGCTGCTGTGTCCTTTGCTGAGAGGTGCCTCACATTTTGAAGGATTATAGTGCCTACATCTTCAGGGTCAAGCTGTCCAAGAACATGGCCTCACCCTGAAGATGAACGAACTATGATCCTTCAAGCTGGGAGCTACTCACCCAACAACAAGGCATCACATCTCAGAAAAATTAATCTTCATTCTTACAATGTATTACTATCTGATGAAATGACAAAACCATTTAAATCAGACACAAGCTTATAACTTGGTCATACTTGGTGTGTAGACCACACATGAAGCTGCAGACTTTCTCAACAGTGCATATAAGCACAAATACAAAACTGTTCAAATCTGACACACTTCCACAATATGCCTGATGTTAACCCTTTTTATTGCCGAATGACTTCTAAAGACATTGCAAACAGTGTGCCAAAGTTTGGAGGAATTTTGTTCACTCCTATCAGAAATACCATAGTGTTTTGGTAAGCTGCCAGACCCATGAAGGTCAGGATTTCTCTGTGTAGCCAGAATGGACCCCCTCCACTTTCTAAACCCCTCCAAAAACCATGATTTATGTCGACACATAGCAATTGCGCAGTTCATTCAGTGAGTTATGCTGTTCGAGACACAGCTCCCTGTGTTTATCGCTTGCCCTGCAGTTCCTTGTGGGGTGAAATATCAACACTGGCCTATAAAACAAACTCTAGTTGTTGACCGGAAAGGTTGTCAGTGGTGTACTGTATGTATGTAATTCAGACAAAACTAATGCTCAAAAATCGGAGATATCCACAAAAGTCGATGTTTACAGCTACAGGAGGGCCCACAGACATGCCTCTTGTAGTGCTGGGGTAATCTGCAGGGGTTGTTGGGTAGTAACATGCCACACATAGCCGTCACTACTAAAAACGTCTTGGGCACCCTCAAATAGCTGGAATTTTATACAATAGTCACATTATAGCTTTAGATCTGTTTTGCTGTCACTGTAGAAGATGTTCATATCTTAGTGGCATTAGGTTAGTGCAACTGTGCCTGGTCATACAGAGGAGTGTAAATAGGGGAGACCATTGTAGGTGTCTATTGCAATGGCCAGGAAAAAAATTAAACTTGAGGAGGAAGCCATCAGTGAAATTCTGGTTGCTGACACCGTCTCAGAATCAAAATATGTTTTGCGACTCGAGAGTCACCATAACAAACATTGGCCAGCAAAATCATCCACCCAGCTGCGCTGTTGTCTGCATTCTTCTCATGGCCAGAGAAAGGGCAAAGTGTATAAATGCGCCAGACGTGATGTGGGCCTGTGCATGGTGCCTTGTTTAGCAGAATATCACATCAAAGTAAATTTGTAAATCACCCAACTGTGAATACTGTGTGTTGATCCAAGGTGCCACAGACCTTCTGCAGCAACCAGAATTATGTGAGTAATGAACTATTTACACCATATTTTATATAATGTACGCGATTCACAGGCCTAAATTTGTTATAAAAACAGGTGAATATTTTTTCCTGGCTTAACCAACTCATAAGTAGATTGCAATATGATTTTTTTCTAAAAGTAAGCATTAAAAATTAAAATCCCCAGTAAAAAATCTCAGCAGGCTGCGTTATGTGGAGGGATTTAATTCCGGTGTTAAAGGGTTAATAATATACTACTGCTCTCATGACAATATATATAGCAGTGACCAGATTACAATGTCTTGGTGTGTGTGTGTGAAGATGCAAGCTGGTAATAAGGAGAAACACTGTGCATGTACCAGCAAGCATTTTGTATCCATTTCAAAGATGTCAAAGGTAAGGGAAGTCATGATTGTACTCATAACAGAGTAAATGTTTTTGAGAGAGGTGTACTGCAGCCTGGCCATTCTGCAGTTAGTCTAACAACAGTGCCACACTGCACTGACTGCAGCTGTGCACAGTGTCATTGAGCTCAGGCAGCAAGTAATCTGGTCACGCAAGTCACCATTAAGTCATGTGCAATGGCACCAGTTGGCCATTACATGAAGGTGATTCTTACTATGTCTGCATGTTACAGGAGTTTCAGTATAGTATGAAGCCTACCAATTGTTGAAGGTACTGTTGGTTCCATTCTTGTTCGTTTGTTCTGGGCCCATGACATTTTTTCCTCAATGTCGGTATTATTGGGTTCAACATGATGAGCAAATTTCAGGTTTCCAAGTGTATATTCATGACCACAGAACACTCGCTGAAAGATTTACAGGAAAAATCATAGTTAAAATGTGATTCATTCCATAAACTAAAGGAGTGCAAAGTAAACACCTTTTATGTTAAGTCTTTCCATCCCCACATATTTCCAGCAATGACAGACCCTCCAGATTAGATCTGTAGTGTTCTTACTTTATCTGACTTGTACATTCCACACACTTTACTACATCTTCAACTTACATTCTCTGAACAGGCAAAAATTCAGTGTGAAAAGAACAAAATGAAATAGCACATTCAGGACTGATGTGAACATAAAAAAAAAGAGGACATTCAGTGTATTCAGGGTTAGCCCAGTACACATGCTAGGTACATACAAGTCACTCTGAAAGAATTAAATGTACAGATTTTGAACTACAGCCCACCACCAGCCTTGGGTTTCTCTCCCAACCTTTGGTACCACTACAGGGAAGTGGGTGAAAGGATCATGGCTCAACCATGTCACCAGCTGGATACGCTTGACCCGAGAGCCAGTCTCGATAAAGTGGCAAAGGTGAAGATCTTAGCCCCTACCACAAACTAAATCCTGTTTCTCTGCTTGTGCAGCCTGTTGTTTCGTCACTGTAACAACCGACTCTCATCATCACCTGAAAATGGTTACCTGTTTGGTGTCCTATTTGTAGTGTGTTCAGAATTCCTGTATGTAACTGACATGCTGACACCAGTCCTGCTCATAAGATAGTTAACAGAGAGCTGTGGTTGCTGGGAAACCCACAAAAGGTAAAAACATCTATGATTATGTGTAACGGACCCAACTTACTGTTTCATCAGGGAGTCTACCCAGAGTTTCCACAAGAGCTTTATACATCTGTTCAGGGCTTCCTTCAAAAAATCTGCCACATCCAGCAATAAACAGGGTGTCACCTGAAACATGAAATTATTAGTGTGTGTAAATATCATGAAAGTGGTAGTGTACTACAGCTGCCCTGTTCCAGTAATTTTCCTGTCAAACACTTTTCATCTAGGAAGAGTCTTCGATGAGGCACATACAACTGCAACCTGTTTGAGGGCGCACAAGAAGGTATTGCAAGAGTTATTAAAAATTACCACATATTTATACAGGAGTCTCACTGACATACAAGCAAGCCTATCGTACCTGCGAAGAATTCCTTGGGCTGCTGCCTAAACCAGCTCACCAAAGCCATCTACATATGGCCTTTAACAGTCCAAATACATGAAGGTCACATGATTCATCCAAGCTATATACATCTCCTATTGTATGACACTGGGTCAGTCCTGAACTCTGCAGGCCACATGCAGATGGGCATTGTCGTGCTGCATGACAATGCAGGCAGTGAATTTACCTGATATTTGTTCTCAGGTATGCAGTTTCTGAAGCATCTGACATTAATGGTATACACTTACTGCTTCATTACATGATTTGAAGTCCAGAAGGAGGGCTGCCTCGAAGTCCCCCTGGTCCTCTTTGGATGGGTTCGCCATACAGTATGCCATCTTTAAGCTGGGCTACTCACCCAGTTGACTGTACTGCTCTGTACAAGTGTCTCCCACTGTATTTAACTAGACAAATGCACAGCAGTGCTTTCTACACTGCCACAGCAGTGCCACAAGAGGCTTTCAGTTCTACTTGCTTCATGGTAGTTAAAATATAATTATTTTATAATTTTATGCCTCTACTTGTACAAGTTTGAAAACTAAAAGTATTCCTAACAGCTATGTGAAGGAAAACTGGCGACACACATGCATCAGTGTAATTTGGTAATGTGGACTATCTGCTGCAGAAGGTTACCTGTAAACACTACTGGGTCATGACCAGGTGATTCCACAAAATAGCAAATGTGTCCTGCAGTGTGACATGGTGTAAACAGACACCGTACATTCAGCTGTCCAATTTTTAATTCATCACCATGACTGACTTTGCGCGTGAGTGCTCCAATACGATCATCTCCTCCACACACTTCCAAACCAGCAACTTTCTTAACAATGCTCTCATTTCCACCTGCATGATCCCTGGAAAAATTTCAGATCCAGCATCCCATTAAATAACAAGTCAGGAAATGTCCATAAAGTGTGAAACTTCTAGTGTGTTTGCTCCATTATTGTCCCTAGGTATTAAATTTGTAAATACTTTCATGGCAAACACCAAGTACTGTAACCCACAATATGAGATTTCCCTATGGATCATCAACACATTCACAATTAATAATTCTGATACTGTAGGTAGGGAGATACATGACTGATATCTCTTGAACACTGACATCTGGCCTTCACAACTGATCGTGCTCAATGCACGATGCTCCACTGTTTCTTCAGCCTCAGCTCTCATCTGGTCAATTGTAACAAGAGATCACAAATGCATGTAGGTCATCACGTAAAGTGTATTATTTTTGTCCAGTTGTAACAAAAATCAAAACATGTTGACAAATTTTAGTAAAAATCCCAAATATGATATTTCACAAACACTCATTTAATGGGTTGCTCTATGTCATGAGGACTGATGGACACATGAAGTGCCATGACAATGCTAACACTGCTGGCTGCCATTATGCATTGAAGATGCCTGAATGAGTCACCAGTTGGCAGCTTTGCAAACACCTCAACTCTCTGACCTTTAATGCAGTTCTGCAGTACATCAGCTCTGGGAAGGGAGGTAATACAAACAATTTAATACAGTGCACTTCTGCATGTACCTTTCAGTAAAATGCTCGGTCTTACTACTACTATTGTTGGCAGCCACTGTGTAGTAGTAATTCCATGAATGCAGTGAGTGTTTTTCTGCATCATACATTTTGTATAGTGGCGCAACCACCTGAGCTAGACACACTGGTCTAGGCTTTGCTGCCATATTGTGACACACCACTGGTCGTATCTCAGCCGTGTTACTCCAGTGCAAGCAACATGACATAACACAAGAGGGGCACACAATTATAACTCAAAATCTTCTTGTTCCCACACGATTTCCAATTGAAAGTGCATACAAGGACAAAGATGCAGCAGTTTAAGCTCAATTTGAACATAAAGCTGAGGAAATGGGTAGGAAGCATAAATGTATGCTTAAGGAAAATTTCATCAAGCTGAGGCTCTAGATTGTGCACCATGCCATTTATCCATTTAAACAAAGATACAGTCTTAATTGTCCATGTACTTACATTCACCTGTTGTAGGCAAAATGCACAGCAAAATCACAACATAAAGATAAATAATACATCCTTTTAAATGTGGTATCATTTCCCACACTTTGGAATGACAGTGACAAATTAAGGTTTCTAACAATGAGAAGCTAACAGCAGATGAAATTCAGGGAATGTGATTAGGTCAAGAAGCTTTTTGTCTTCTTGTCTGATACCTAAGAATTAAAGATTAAAATATATAAAATTATAATTCTGACTGTTGTTTTATACAGGCGTGAAACTTGGTCTCACACTGAAGGAGGAACATGGGCTACATGTCTTAGAGATAAGGATGCTGAACAAGATACTTGGGCCTAAGAGAGAGGAAGTAAAAAAGAGACTTGAGACAATTACATAATGAGTGGCTTCATGATTTGTACTGCTCACAAAGCATTATTTGGGTGATCAAATGAAGGATTATGAGATGGACAAGGCCTGTGGCATGCAGGCAGGAGAAGAGAAATGTATACTGGATTTTTGCAGGGAAACCTGAAGGAAAGAGACCACTTGGAAGACCTAAGCATAGATTAGTGATAAGAATAATATTAAAATGGCTCTTAAAGAAATGGGATAGGAGGGTACAGCCTGGATCCATCTGGTTTAGAATGAGGACACGTGGGCGACTCTTGTGAACAAGGTAATGAACATTCAAGTTCCACAACATGCAGGGAACTTCTGACCAGCTGAGAAACTATTAGCTTCTCAAGAAGGACTCTGCTGTTATGGAGTTAGTTATGAATCTACAGTTGTAGCCAACATCGTCAGTATGTAGGTAATGGTACAGTTGTTGCTGCATTTAATTCAGCACCATACCATGATGGCACATGGTGGATGAGAGACACAGTTCAAGCATTCTACACCTCAACACAACATGAAGGTGACTGCTCAGCCTCATGACCCAACCGCTTTAATCCTGGGGAAAGAGCTTGTATGTAGCACCCAATCAACAAGACCCCCCATCCCACCAAGCCACTCTGTACACTTGGAAGGATCAAATCACGATTCCTTGACTGTCCAGCCCACAGCCTAGAGATTGCTACAACTGAGCCAACCAGTTACTGGAGGCAGTTTACTGAAACAGTAGTTCCCACTTTACAGAAACAACAGTCAAAGAAATTGCAGAGAATAAGAGATGTCATATAGCCAACCAGTGATGATGTGTAGTCAACACTGTAGTCAGTCTAACGCCATGCTTCTTCACAGCATCCACAACTGTGTCCGGTGCCACAGGATCAACAACAGCTGCCTCCTTCGTTGCTTCATCCACAATCTGCTAACACAAACAGATGATTAGTTTCATGCAGATTTCATAAATCCTTATTTTCTGACTGGAGAAAACACAGTAGACCCCAAATTGCAATGGCTTGAATTGCAACCCCTCACTTTTGTGAGATTTATAATAGTAATAAAGACTCCCACAGTGACAACTAAAACATGTATTTATAACCAGTACATGCAGAAATGCCCCCAGAAAGCAGTTTCAAACAAGGCCTCCCAAGTATCAACATGTCCTCCACAACTCTCATCCAGGTCCCCTGTAATCTAGTCCTCCACCTACTCTTGTAGCAACATAATATTTTGATCATTCAGATGAGCCAGTGCCCTCCCCATCACAATTTCTGCAATAATACCCCTTCTAATGAACTTCTGAAGATTCAGAACTTTGAGAATGGAATTTCTTGTGATCTGTTTAAGGATTTTCAAATGTTTCACATGGTTTGCTTTTATATTAAGTGTTTGTTTTCACTCTACAGCATAAAAGGAGCTTCCTGAAATTAAATCCCAATTTTTAACACAGCACTTATAAGAAAAAAGTTTGCACTGCAACCAGTCGGGTCATATGTGTGGTGGTCACCGGTGCATTGAAGAAATGTATATTGGAAATGATTAATATATATATAATTTTATTTACTAGCAGTTGGACAACACAGAACATATGTGGTGTCCTCTAATGACATTATGTTTGTAACAAGTTTTGCGAAAATCAGTCAATTGGTTTTAAAGTCTGTACTTTTCCCTTTGAGGAAGAAGAGGAGGCTTACAATGACAGACTCTACTGCAGTTAACAGAAAATAAAGTGGGATCCTGCTACAGGGTCATTATTTTATCTTACAACTATTGGTTGCCACCTCCTCTCAGTTTATTTATCACATTAAGGTAGTCCATTCGCCTGGCTTCCCATATGCAGTGGGAAGTGACAAATGACATATACAACTGCTTGTTATTTATGCCACTTCAGATTATAGGTCACATTTAATGATTTTCTCAGCCCATACAGGGTCATGGCTAGGGGTCGAGAACAAGGCAACAAGGGGGATAAGTATGTCATAACGTAAACATACAATATAATAATATAACCAGTGCAATAAGTTTGAATAAATATTACCTGTATATTGGCATTGCTCAGATTTGTCTAATATTAAGAACAGGAACATTGTCACGTTACACTTAGAAAACAAAAGAAATACTTGAGTACCCACCAAAACAAATGTGTAAAATACACAAATAATAGTGAAGTAAGAATTTTGAAGAAAGCCATCCCCTCACCCTTCATCATCCAAAAAAGGGTGATTTCAAGGTCAGTGAGACTGATGGCTAGGTTTCAAAAAGGTACTGCTCAGCCAGCTGGGCCACCCACATTTGCTGTTACAGTAGAGTAATGTGGAAACACAGACAGCTCAGTCAGTATAGTGACTAGGCTACAGGATGGAGACCCAAAGAATCATGGTTTGATTCGTGGAAGGTGTAACAGATTTTTCACTTGAAGAAAATTCCCTAGGGCCCACCTAGCCTTTTATTCAATGTGTACTGGGTGCTCCTTCCCTGGACTCAAGGGTAAAGTGGTCAGTGCATGAAGGTGACCACTCACCTCCATCAAGTGCCAAACTTAAAAATGAGTTGAGCTATACCCCTCCTCTTGCCATGTCTTCACAGAGTGCACAGAGGCACTGTTACCTTTACATGCAATGCATATATGATACAGGTTCAACACAGCAGTTGAATTTTACTGGCATATCTTATTATTACAACAAACATCATCAGCCTGTCATGGATTATATACAACAGATCAAATAAAATGAAAGAAACGTAACTTAACTCACCAAGTACATATAATTATCCTGAAGAGCTGACAACACATGGATCTGCATGTCCAATAATGCTACTACTTCTGACTGACTGTGAAATCCTCGAAAACCAACAGCACGCCACGCTGAAACTGCAGAATAAAACATAAACCAACAGCATGCCATGCTGAAACTGTAAGGATATGCAAATATAAACCTAGAGCACGACATGCCAAAACTGTAAAAATAAAGATAAACATACACCAACCAAGTAAAATGTGTTAGGGGTTTTCAATTTTGGTTGACTGGAATATTTTGGATTTTTCCAGTTTTGTTTATTGCAGGTGTAGTAATTCTGAAACTGTAGCATTAAACATACATTTAAACCAACAGCATGCCACGCTGAAACTGTGATTATAAATACAAATATAAATGCAAAGCATGACATGCCGAAACTTTACAGATAAATATAAACATCAAACCACAGCACACCACGCAAAAACTGTAGATATGAACACATATAAAACAGTACATGATGCCAAAACTGTAGAGATACACATAAACCCAATAATTAATAACACAATCTATTTTATACATCTTCTTAGCCATTACACTGCATTAAAGTTTTGCTGGAACCATTACCAGAAAATAAAATAGATGAACCAAACAGGACAGTTGCAATAAAGTGAAAAGAGCAAGGAGTAATAACACTATTGGCTCTCCTTTTAACCATCGGTACTAAAGTAAAATGTGTTAGGGGTTTTCAATTTTGGTTGACTGGAATATTTTGGATTTTTCCAATTTTGTTTATTGCAGGTGTAGTAATTCACATTTACTCTCATAACACTACACTGTATAATACTCTCCCTGCATAATGAAACACATTTCAACTTTAAATCCACAAAAGTATTTTACTAAACCAATGGATGCCAACCCCACCCACACACACACAATAAGTGGCACACGTGCATTTTGTAACATGCCCCAATATCGGAATTAGAATTTGGGGTGAAATAACTGAAAGCAGTAGCGTCCTGCTTGAAAAGCCAGACTCCCCACCTTTCATGGAACATGAAGGTTCATTAGAGCTCACTACTACATCATATACAGCGCCAACACAGTGTGTCCACACACTCACATCTACACTTAGGTCCAGAAAAAACTATTTTTGCAGCCGTAAGACTAAGATATACAAATGCCACATAATATGCTGGATGGCTTACACGCCAACTGTTTGCATTTAGTTACATTAAAGATAAGCTACAACAGCACATTTTTCGGAACATCTTCTCGTGTCTCCTATGTTCTTGGGATATCAACAAACTGGTAAAATTTGTGCAAATGGCACATTACGGTGTATTGTGTCGACATATTCCGTCTAAATGAACTTCACTGGTAATAATCTTTTCAATCCGCACGTATCAGTGATCTTTGAACTGGTAGGCAACACAGTTTCTCGTTAGCTCATGCATGGTAATCACTTTCCAACCCACCTGTAAAATATGAAGCTGTCAGATAATTTGACACCCGTGAAGGTAATACACGAAAAAGAGAATTAAACATTATTACTTTGTGCAAGCCGCCCAAAGTGTAAAGCAAACCTTCAATTGTAAACGGAATACAAAACGATTAAGAACGAATACCAATTCCACCAACAAAGATGCATGAGATTTCAATGTGTATCGTTCAAACACATTTAAACCCTCACCTCGGAAGTTAAGTCAAATGTTCGTAAATGGTTAGTTCAAATTTACTTCTAATTAACTAACATAAAATATTGGATATAATACTAAAACAAATCAACCAATACCCACTACATGCAGTTTCGATGTATCGGATTCAAATCGGCAAAAACACGGATTATAGCTTACTGCCACGGATTACTCGTCAATATCGCCGCTACTGTTACGAGTTTCGTGTAACTGTCACCGTAATCCGTGCCGGTAGGCAGTAGAAATGTGGTCTATGGTAGAAATGAGTGTCATGTTTTCGGTTCGTAAAAGTGTAGTTTTCCCTCATTGTGCTAGTAAGAACAAACATCTCCTCGTCCCTTTTCTTAATTTTGCGATATGTTTTTTCCCACTATACAACATAGCACGTACAAAAATTAAACCCACTGCCCATAGATGACAAGTTTTCGTGTAAGGCAGTGATTCCCGAACTGGATACACTTCTGTTGTGACTAATCTGAAGTTTACTTCTTTTTAAATCAAAGAATTAATGTTTTGTTAAAAATAATCGCGAACTTCTTTAATTGGCGATATGTTTATTGCGTATGATTGTTAGAATATCTAATTAACACAACCACGAAGCGAGCTACAGTCAGTAATTGTCAAATCACGCAATGCATTGGACATATGCTAATTATATGTATTCGTAGTATAGAATATCAGTTCTGAGATTATAAATACTTAATTTTGGATACATATCATCAGGACACTATATGTATGTGAACAAGTCACTGAAGATACGGTCGGTCATTTTTTGAAGCCAAAAGAGGTCTGTGAGCAAAAAAGTTTGGGAAACATTGGATTAGGGTATGACAACTTTTTGTATACTAAATTCTACTCTACGCTGTTCCAGGATGTATCATGCTACAACAGGATCTACACACAAAACTTTTGCCTTTGTTTCTCTAACCATTACTGTTGGATCAGTGTACATCCTCTCCCTGTTCTTACATATTTCTTCTAATTGCCATCTCCACCTTGTCCTCTGTCTTCAAAGTGGTCATTCATTCACTCATTCATTGAATGTCCTCACATCACAGTACCCCCTGTGGTTGCTAATACACAAACAATTTCAAGTATTTGGACCTTGCTGGTGATATCATTCATTTACAAATATGAATGCCCCTCCACAGGCGGTGATTACTATCTTTTCCATAGAGAAATGTCTGCTACCATCTCTTCTATACTCACACCAAATTCAACCTGTAACTAACGTACTTCTTGCTAGTCAACAACTATACGCATTTTATCCATATCATAATTGCCATCTGAATTTTTGATGAAAAGCTCATCTTAATTTGTCTACTGACTTCTAATTTTTCAGTGAAAATTCAGTGTGGATATGTGTACCTTTATTCATACAGGTTAAAAAAAAGGTAAAAATTCACTATTAGAACCGGCCATAAACAGCAGGGGAGGGGGGATGTATAACTCTACTCTTTCTTTAACCTCACTGCCAAATGGGAGTTGGTGATCAATGCCATGCCACTTTAACAAGCAGCCAAGGAAGGACACACGCTACCCATTGTACAGGGGGCTGGGTAGGCTCCAGGACACAGCATCATATGCCAGAACACTTACTTACTCTATGGTGCAGAGCCCTTCTTGAGAAGCTAGTCAAGAAATTCCCCGCATTTCACGGAACCCGAAGGTTCATTACCACACACACAAGCGTCCGCCACCTGTCTCTATCCTGGGCCAGCCCAATCCAGTCCATATACCCACATCCCACCTGGAGATCCGCCCCAATATTATACACCCATCTATGCCTAGGTCTCCCCAGTGGTCTCTTTCCCTCCAGTTTCCCCACCAACACCCTATACACCCCCCTCTCCTCACCCATATGCGCCACATGTCCAGCCCGTCTCATTCTTCTCGATTTTATCACCCGCACAATATTGGGTGAGGGGTACAAATCATTTAGCTCCTCATTATGCATTCTCCTCCATTCTCCCGTTACCTCATTTCTCCTAGGTCCAAATATTCTCCTCAACACCATGTTCTCAAACACCCTCAGCTTCTTTTCCTCCTGCAATGTCAGCGACCATACGAAGCAACAGGCAAAATTATAGTTCTATATATCTTAATCTTTAAATTTTTGGATAGCAACCTGGAAGACAAAAGATTCAGCACCGAATGATAGCAAGCATTTCCTGACCTCAATCTGCTCTTAATTTT
>Ga0136643_10002525_pt1 | contig 23816 bp, 28 predicted proteins | sample TergutLab28metaG_FD_96883 | JGI IMG/M metagenome (GOLD analysis project Ga0136643, IMG submission 96883) | Labiotermes labralis P1 segment gut microbial communities from Petit-Saut dam, French Guiana - Lab288 P1 (version 3) (version 3) | ecosystem: Host-associated > Arthropoda: Insects >... | reverse complement strand
TCGCTTAAGGCCCAGATTGTTCTCCATGGCAAATTGTACTGCCTCATCAATAGTAAGGACTTGCAAAGCCCCAGTTTCCTGAGCAAATGTTTTTTGTGTTCCGGCACTTATCAAAACAGCCAGAATCAAAGTTGTTAAAAATAGATGTTTAGTTTTCATGGTTGTAAGATAGCTCTGAAAAAAAGAGAAAACCATTTACAGAAGATTAATGAAATATAATTTTTTGTTATAATTGATTTTCTCTGTTGCGATATAAAAAACAGTAAAATATACTTGGGTCATGCAAGGGAAAGTTTTAGTTATAGAAGATGTAAAAGAGCTGGCAGACCTCGTTTATCTTTATTTATCAAAAGAAGGCTTGGAAGTTCGGATCGCAGAAAGCGGTGAAGATGGCTTTAGCGTTATTGAAGGGTGGAAGCCAGAACTTGTTATTTTGGACATTAATCTTCCTGGTATGGATGGGTTTGAATTTTTGCAAAAATTCAGGCGCAACAACTATACGCCGGTATTGATAGTTTCTGCGCGGGACAGTGACGAAGACATGATCAGCGGTCTGGGAATTGGGGCGGACGAATACATTACCAAACCTTTTTCCCCAAAAGTCCTTGTTGCCAGAGTAAGAGCGATATTTCGCCGGTTCAGGGATTTTGAAAGAAATCAGGAAAATTTGTTCCGGTTTGGTCCATTTGTGTTGGATTATAGCGCCTGTATCCTGAAAAAAGATGGGCAGAGAGTCTCCCTTTCAGGCAAAGAATATGGCTGCCTGGTCTTGCTTACAGAACATTCGGGAAAAGCTATGGCTGTGGAAGCTATTTACAGCGGAGTCTGGAAAAATAACTACGGCGATCTTACCACAGTGGCAGTTTATATCCAGCGATTACGAAAAAAGATAGAAGAAGATCCGGCAAATCCGGTTTATATAGAAACTGTACATGGCATGGGTTACCGTTTTAATCCTGCTGGAAGAGAAACATAATGAAAATACATACCCAGGCCAGACTCCTTGTTGCTGGTATAATAGCAGTTCCTTTGCTCGTTTTCCTCATTTTCGTGATACACCGCCATTTTCTTGACAAGGAAGATCTATCTGGCTTGCCTGTATATGAGGATGTTTCCGGACTGTTGCAGGAAAATTTCAGTGCCAGAGACTGGGCTTCTGTCATGCATAATCTGTCCCGCTTCCGGAATCTTGGTGATGTTGCTGTTGTTATTTTCCGAAATGATCTTCTTATTTTGTATTCAGAGCTTCCTGATTTTATCCCCGATGCTTTTGCAACATGGGAAAGTGTGTTGCCGTTGCAGGCATCTTCAGGCGAGCGAATAATAACTGGCGAAGGTTCTCCTCCTGCTGCTTTTCGCTTTATTTTTTCCTCATTGGGCGCGGAAAATCAGGGTTATATTCTTATTAAATTTAAAAATCGTTCTATTAGAGACAGTTTGATCCCATTTTTTTTCCCGGCCATCACCGGGATGATCCTCATTGGTATATTGATATTATTTGCTATCTGTATGTCCATTGTCATTACCACCACCATTACCAATTCTGTTGAGGTTCTTGAAAACGCCACCCGGCGCATTGCCGAGGGAGAGCTTGATCTTAAAGTGGAAGTCAGCGGAAGTAACGAAATTATTTCTCTTACCAACTCCCTTAATAAAATGCGTGATGCTTTGAAGGAAGACGAACTCCGCAGGGCACGCTTTATCATGGGAATTACACATGACCTTAAAACCCCGCTGGCTTTAATCAAAGGTTATGCCGAAGCAATCGAAGATGGAGTAGGCGAAGATATCATTTCACGTACCGAAGCTGCCGGAATTATCACTGCAAAGGCGGATCAGCTTGAAGATATGATAAACGATCTTGTTAACTATGTAAGGATGGAAACCGGAGAATGGAAGACACAGCTGGAAAATATCAGCTTATTGGGCTTTTTGCAAAATTTGATAAAGATTTTTAAAAATGATGTTGAATTACTGCAACATACGTTGACCCATGATATAGATCTGCCGGAAAATATTTTTATCCCTATGGATGAAAAACTGGTGCTTCGCGCTTTTGAAAATCTTATACACAATGCTGTTCGTCATACGCCTCATGGATCGGTTATTTGCATTGCTGCTGTTTGCCTTGAAAACAGCGTAGAACTCACGGTCAGCGACAATGGGCAGGGAATCGATAAGGAAGATCTTCCCCATGTGTTTGAGATGTTCTACAGAGGCAGCTCTTCCCGCCGCGAACAGGGTATGGGTCTGGGGCTGCCTGTTGTGAAATGGGTGGTAGATTACCATGGCTGGTCTATTTCTGCTTCATCAGAAAAGGGCAAAGAGACAAGCTTTAATATCGCTATCCCTTTACCTGACAGATAATAGTTTAAGCCTATCTTGAGCCACTTCCCAAAATCAGACAGGCTCTTGGGTCATATCAATTTACTTTAAACCGTGAAACTTCCTTGATCAAAGCATTGATTCCTTCACGGTTTTTACCACTCATTTCATTGATGTGGTGTACTGCTACGTTGATCTGTTCTGCTCCGGAAGCCATTTCATTCATACCCGAGGTTATTTCCTGAGTTGATTTCTCAAGATTCTCGCTTTCTTGTATTACTTCTTTTGCGCCGCCAAACATCTCCATGGAGCCGCCCTTTACCTGCCTGGTTATTTCATTGATGTTGCTTACCCCTATAAGGACTTGCTTGGATCCCACTCCCTGTTCTTCCATTGCGTTGCGGATTCTTTCCTCCTGTTCTGCCACAATCTTAACGTTTGAAGCAATAGCCTCGAACTTGTTTAATACATTTTCAGTAGAATGAGATATCTTGTCGATTGACTCTTTTATCTTTTTTAAGACATTGCCTATGATCTTTGATTGTTCGCTGGAATTTTCCGCAAGTTTGCGAATCTCGTCAGCAACTACAGCAAAACCCTTTCCTGTTTCACCAGCATGAGCAGCTTCAATTGCAGCATTCATTGAAAGTAAATTGGTTTGACTTGCAATACTTTCCATTACCGAGTTGATCTCCATAAGCCCTTCGGATTCTTTGGCTATTTCCTGTATATCTGCTACAACTCCGGAAAGGCCTTTGTGTCCTATATTTGAAGCTTCTAATAAGGAGTTAACATTTTTGCTGTTTTTAATAAGTGTTTCTGTAACCGAATGGGTATTGGCAACCATTTCTTCAATTGCTGATGAAGCCTGCGCTATATTGTTACTCTGGTTCTCAACATGGTCATTTAGTTTATTGATATTTACAACTACCTGCCCCATTGTCGCATGGGTCTGGCTAACGCTGGCGCTTTGGTTAATGATACGACACTTGATGCTCTGGATATTTGCAGTTATTTCATTCACTGCAGCTGAAGTCTCGCTCATGTTACTTGCAAGATCATCGCCAATATCAGACAGGGTTTTAGCTTCCCCCTTGATATTGATGACCAGGTTTTTGATTTTTTCTAAAGTTTGGTTGAAGTAAAGAGCAAGTTCTCCGATTTCATCGTTGGATTTAATATTAATGGCATGGGTCAAATCCCCCTCACCCTGGGCAATATCCTTGAGAGTATACGCTACTTTGACAATAGGTCTGCTGATGGATCGCGACAGGAATATTGCAGCAGTGACTGTCATGGCAAGTATTACAATAGCAATAATAATTGTCATAAACATCATTTTTTGTACAGGCGCCATAACAGTGTCTGTCATAACCCCTACAACATAACTCCATGGAGTTGTAGAATCCCCAACTGCAATAGGAACAGCAATTACCTTCACATGGGTTCCAAGTGGCTCATAATAAGTGATAAAGGAAAATTGCTCGCCATTTCTGATTGCTTCCGCTAAATTAGTCAAATAAGCTCCAGCTAAATGCTGTTCAGTCTCCAATATATTTTTTCCAACACGGGTATTGTCATAGTGTCCAACAATGGTGCCAGTATTGCTGACTACCATGGTTATTGCATCTCTGTACGGTTTGTTGGCTTGGGAAAGATCAAAAATTTTTTCTACGTTTATATCTATGCCTGTGACTCCAAGTATTTCCCTGTCATTTAAAAAAATGGGCGCAGCAATTGACGTAATCAACATTGCTTTACCGCCTACTTCGTACATATAGGGCTCTAAAAACTGCATTTGCCCGGAGTTCTTGCTCAGAAGATAATAATCACCATCTCCTGGTATTTCGAAATCAACTAAAAGATCCAGTTTGATCTCATTGCCAGAGCGATACCAGAAGGGGGCAAAACGCCCATCTGGATAACTTCCATGTATTCCGGCAAATTCAATATCATTACCTTCCAAAGCATCAGGCTCCCAACACGTCCAGGCAGCGATTACTTCAGGATTATCGATCAACACAGCTTGCAGCATTTTGTTGAAAAAAGGGCGGCGGTCATGTATGCTGATATTTTGATACAGATTCATAATGAGACTGATATTTCTGACCTTGTCCCAATAAGATTCAAAAAACTTTCCAATCAGCGCTCCTGATTCGTTGGCTTTACTGTAGGTATATTCCATAGAAAGATTTTCCAGGCTTGAGCGTGAGCGGGTAAGTAATGTAATACCAACAGCGCTTATGCAAAATAGACTGAAAATAATCATAATTATTGTGAGTTTTAAACTGATTTTCATGAACTCTCCTTAGTTTTTTTAAAATAAAATTTTAAGATATCCCATCTATATAAGTTGAATTTTACGAAAAATATACATTTAACGGACTACTAAATCTGATAGGGTGGGGCTGTTTCTGAGGGATTTTGTACCTACTAAATCTTGTAGGGAGCTGAATTTATTCATGAGCAATGGGTTGGTCATGTCGTGCTGTAAGAATTGACAACTATTTATTAGGTGCTTTATAATCAAAGAGCATTCTATCCAGTGCAGAGGAGGTAGAAATGTCCATATCCCGAAGAGAGTTTATAAAAAGAGGCTTCATAACTGCAGGGGCTGCCACAGCAGCGCTTGGAGGCCTTGGTTTTGCGCGAAAGCGCGCTCGTGCTTCTGACAGAGAAACCGGTCCAGTCATAGATACCCGGAAACCTATAAGATATGTTGACCTGGAGGCTAGCGGCGAACTCGCGCGCCGTGAGCAGGCGCTTTGGGATTTATACGATCCTTGCCGCCTTTGCCCCCGCCTTTGCGGAGCCAACCGCGCAGCAGGTAAAGCAGGCGCCTGCTCTGCTGCCGGAAACTTCAAAGTTGATACTTTTGGCCCTGACTTTGGCAATGAAGCTCCGATTCGCGGTCACCGCGGCTCTGGCTCCATCTTCTTGTCCAACTGCAATTTACTGTGCATCTTCTGCCAAAACTGGCAAACCAATCACCGCGGTGACGGAAGACAGACCAGTCATCAGGAGCTTGCCAATATGCTGCTGGAGCTGCAGCGCCAGCGCTGCCATAACGTCAGTTTTATTACCCCTACGCATCTGGTGCCTCATCTTATAAAAGGGCTCCGGATCGCCATTGCCGGAGGGCTAAATGTGCCACTGTGCTACAACACTGGCGGCTATGATTCCCTTGAGGTAATTAAGTTGCTTGACGGCGTTGTTGACATATACCAGCCAGACTTCAAATTCCAGGACTCCAGCATTGCCGCCCGCTTCACACAAGGCGCGCCTGACTATACACTCCATGCTGCTGCAGCCATCAAGGAGATGCACCGCCAGGTCGGACCGCTACAGGTTATTGACCGTCTTGCGAATCGCGGGATGGTCGTTCGTCACCTGGTTTTACCGGAAAACATGGGGGGTACAGATGTTTTTGTCCGCTGGGTTGTTGACGAACTCGGCCCTGATGCCCATGTCAACATCATGGGGCAGTATTGGCCTGCGTTTAGGGCAAATGAATTTCCGCCGCTTGACCGGCAGCTGACGCAAAGAGAGTATGCTCAGGCAATGGCTTGGGCGCGCGAAGCTGGGCTGCGGAATTTTCACTAAAACAGTCAAATATGCGGATGTAGGCTACCCGCATATTTGACTGGATCAGCAGGGATTTCATCAGAATAACAGCTTGACACTCCTGCATATTTAAGGGTATAAATCAACTTAACGTATGCTTGACGGAATATCTACAAAATTTTCAGATATAATAAGAACAATTTCAGGCAAAGCATCAATCTCTGAAAAAAATGTTACAGAAGTTGTTGAAGAAATAAAAACAGCGCTGCTTGACGCAGATGTAAACCTCAGAGTTGTGAGGCGTTTTGTCAACTCAACGCTTGAAGAAGCAGTTGGTGAAAAAGTCCTAAGATCTGTAGCTCCAGGACAACAATTTATAAAAATAGTCCATGATAAAATGGTCAATTTTCTTGGAGACGAAAAGCAGGATCTTGTACTTAAAGGGCCAGATGTTGTTTCTGTAATACTCATGCTTGGGCTCCAGGGGTCTGGTAAAACAACCACTGCTGCAAAACTCGCAAACCGCCTTAAAAAAGAGGGGAGAAAAGTCCTTTTGGTTGCCGCAGACCTTGTAAGACCAGCTGCTGTAGAGCAACTTTCTGTGCTTGGAACGCAAATTGGCGTTGAAGTATATAAAGAGCAAGCTTCTCCGGAAAAAGTTGTAAAAAATGCCCTTTCTTATGCAAAGAAAAATATTTTCAATACTGTAATCGTAGATACATCAGGCCGTCTCCATATTGACAGCGATATGATGAAAGAGCTTGAAAATATCAGAGATATTACACAGCCTGATGAGTCGCTGCTTGTTGCAGATGCAATGTCTGGTCAGCACAGTGCAGATATTGCAAAAGAATTCAATGAAAAAATCGGAATAAGCGGAGTAATTTTAAGCAAATTCGATTCAGATACAAGAGGTGGCGCTGCGCTTTCTCTAAAAACAGTAACAGGAAAACCAGTAAAATTTATAGGTGTTGGCGAAAAAATTGATGATCTTGACATTTTCTACCCAGAAAGGATCGCGTCAAGAATACTTGGAATGGGAGATGTTGTCTCTCTTGTTGAAAAAGCTCAGGCAACAATAGATGCTGCAGAAGCTGAAAAACTCCAGGAAAAAATAGAAAGCGCCTCTTTTACACTGGAAGATTACCTGCAGGAATTTGCCAGAATAAGAAAAATGGGGAGTTTACAGTCTATTATAGAGATGATCCCTGGTCTTAAAGGCAATATCGATGAAAGTAAGCTAGATGAAAAAGAGCTTAAAAAAGAAGAAGCTATGATACTTTCCATGACCAAAATGGAAAGAAAAAACTATAGAATCATTGGTCCATCCAGAAGAAAAAGAGTTGCAAATGGCAGCGGCACTTCTGTTTCAGATGTAAACAGGTTTTTGAAAAAGTTTGAAAAAACCAAGCTAATGATGAAAAAAGTATCTAAAAATAAAAAATACCAAGCTGATTTATTGTCTCAACTTGGTAATTAGTGTAATACTAGAGAGAATATCACAAGGAGGAAAAGTTCGAGTGAGTGTTAAAATCAGACTGAAACGCTTTGGAACAAAGAAAAGGCCATATTATAGAGTTGTTGTAATGGATTCAAAAACACCCAGAGATGGCAAAACTATTGAAGAAGTTGGTATTTACCACCCTATTGAAGCTGAAGAACGCCAGGTAAAACTGGATTCTGATAAAATCAGATATTGGCTTGATAAAGGTGCACAACCTAGCGACACAGTAAAAAAACTTTTGAATAAAAATAATATTTTTCTTAATTAGAGTCTGTCCATATACGGACATAATTAGAACTAGGGAGAAAAAATGACATTAGAAAAAGATCTTGTTGAGTATATTGCAAAGTCTCTTGTAGATAATCCAGATGGGGTAAGCGTTAATGTTATTGAAGGTGAAAAATCAACAATATTGGAGCTTAAAGTTTCTCCGGACGATATTGGAAAGGTTATCGGAAAACATGGAAGAATAGCAAAAGCAATAAGGACTGTTCTAAGCGCTTCTGCTACAAAAACCGGCAAAAGGGTTGTTTTAGAAATATTAGATTAATGTGCTGAAAAATAATAGTTTAGCTATCGGAAAAGTCAGAACATCTTTTGGTGTAAAAGGATTTGTTAAAATATTAAGTTTTTCCGGAGAAAGTGATCATTTTTACGATTTAGAAGAAGTAATACTACAAAATAACAGGATCCGGGAAAAAAAGAAAATAGAAAAAATTTTACAGCATGGGAATGATCTTGTAATAAAATTTGAAGGTATCCACACCCCCGAAGAAGCTAAAAAATATATTAATTGGGAAATTTGGGTGCCTCGGGATAAAGTTTGCGCTCTTGGAGAAGGGGAATACTATTTGGCAGATCTTTATGGAAGTAGCCTTATAAGTACGCCGGAAAAAGGGTCAATAGTATACGGAAAAGTAAAATCTGTTATATGCGATGCTGGAACAGCAGATCTTCTTGAAATTGAAGCTAATATAGAAGAAGATAAGTCAAAGATTTTTCTTATCCCTTTTATAAGCAAATTTATTGGTAAAGTTGATATTGAAAACAATACTATAGAGTTGTTGGAAGATTGGATTATTCCATGAAAATCAATATTCTTACCCTTTTTCCTGAAATAATTGCTGTTTATTTTAATAATTCAATTATGTCAAAAGCTGTTGAGAAAGGGCTTATAGAATTTAATATTGTAAATATCAGGGATTTTGCAAAAGATAAGCATAAAACCTGTGATGATTACCCCTATGGTGGTGGTGCTGGAATGATTTTAAAGCCCGAGCCTCTTTTTGAAGCTTTGGAATCAGTTGGAGTATCAACTATAAGGACAATTTATCCTTCCCCTTCAGGCAAAGTCCTTAACCAAGCTTATGCAAAGGGTCTTTCAGAAGAGAAAGAGCTTATTTTTATTTGCGGAAGGTATGAAGGTATTGACCAGAGGGTCATAGACAGTTATGTTAATGATGAAATATGTGTAGGTGATTATATCCTCTCTTCCGGGGAAGTTGCCGCGCTTGTAATTATTGATTCTGTTTACAGGTTGTTGGATGGAGTAATAAATAGCTCTTCTCTTGAAGAAGAAAGCTTTGAAAAAGGGATACTTGAATATCCCCAATATACACGACCAGCAGATTTTAATGGTATAAAGGTGCCTGATGTGTTGCTTTCAGGACATGCCTTAAATATAAAAAACTGGAGACTTGAAAAAAGTCTTGAAAAAACAAGGAAATATAGGCCAGATCTTCTAAGCCGTAATGGGTGCGAAAATGGGTGACTATGTAGATAAATCAGGAGGGTGAGATAAATGGACTTACTAAAATCAATTGAGGCAGCTCAAATAAAAGAAAATGCTGAAAATTTTCATATTGGCGATACAATAAAAGTTTATTTTAAAATTATTGAAGGTGCTACAGAAAGAGTTCAGGTTTTTGAAGGAGCTTGCATTGCCAAAAACAACTCAGGAGTAAGAAAAACTTTTACTGTAAGAAAATTGTCTTATGGTGTTGGTGTTGAAAGGGTTTTTCCTTTTCATTCACCCCGTATTCAAAAAGTAGAAGTTGTAAGAGCTGGAAAAGTAAGAAGAGCAAAACTCTATTACCTTAGGGACAGAGTTGGTAAAGCTGTAAAAATTAAAGAACTTATTAGAAAAAAAGCTGACAAGGTGAATGCTTGAAGTAAATCCTGCTGGAAAGAAGATTGGAAATGAATCTGTCCGCTACAGTGGAAGCATAACAGTTGTTGAAAATGTTTCAGATAAACATTTTAAAGTCAGAGCCGAGTCTCTGGCCGGATTACAGGAATTCACAGTTTTTAGCAAAAATAATTTATTTCCCGGAGATACCATAAAAGGGGCAATTATCTCAAAGGGAAATAGTTTATATCTATCGATTTTTAGCAAACAGCAAAATAACCCCCTTTTTTCTGCTTCTTCAGATGCAAAAAGTCAAATTTCTGAAAAAACCGACATAATCCCCAGATTTTTAGTCTCATTTCTCGACTCTACAGGAAAAAAAGCAGATAACATCCTATTGGCGATTTTGGAATCCCTTGTTTCAAAGAAAAAAATAACTGATCTTTTTTGCGCTACGCTTGCAGGAGAAGCATATTTAAAAGGATTTAAAAGCGAATCAGCTATTTCTGCTTTTTTAAATGCAGTGGATCCGGATCATGATAAAAAACAGGGAGGGCAAAAACAAGGCAAAAAAGATCATAAAAAAGAAGATATAAAAGAGGTATTATCCAAAGCAGTATCTGATTCTGAACAAGAGGAGAATCCCCTGTTTGTTTTTAACCATTTATCCCTTCCTGACAAAAACTGGATAATTATCCCTTTTAAAGTAGATAATATCAAAGGGGATTTAAGGCTTAAAACAATTGAAAATGAACTTAAAAATCTTATTATCCATGTAGAAAAAGACCATTTTAAGTGGTTTTTTGAGCTATCTGATTTTAAGTCCCCACAAAAAACAGTAAAAATTTATGCAAATAAAGAGGGACTCCTTGCCTGCCAGGGGGAAAAGTTTGACTTATTTAAGAAAAAACTCCAAAGCATTGCTGTAATAATTGACGATAATATTTATGACATTAATATTTTTAATGGATTCTCAAGAATTAGTGCTTCTTATGATGTGGATTTGAGAATATAATTGTTATGAAGATAAAAAAAGCTGTAGCATTACAGTATAATGAAAGTCTTATTGCGCCTGTTATTGCAGCAAAAGGTAGTGGATATAGTGCAGAAAAGATAATTGAAATAGCTGAAAAAAATGGGATAGTGGTTGTAAAAAATGAAGCTCTTTCAAATAGTTTATATACATTTAAGACAGGAGATTTTATTACTGAAGAGTATTATGAAGTTGTAGCAGAAATACTGGCTTTTGTACTCAAGGTTAAGTAACAGAAAAATATGAAAAAATTAAAAGTATTGGATTTAAAAGACGGCGATAGGTATACTCACGCTATTTACATGGATGTAAATCTCTCTAGTATGCTTGTTCCGGCAAATCTGGACTTGAAAGCAAAAGATATTGACCGCCTCAAAAAATGGGGTGTTGATGACGTATATACAGAAGGCGAGCGCATAGATACATCAAAAGAAAGCACAGATTTTGCAAAAATTATGGATCCTGCTGAATCAAAATTTTTCATTACATATGCATCTATGATAGAACTTTTTTCTTTAGTTATTACTTCTCTTAAAAAAGGAAAAAAGCCAAATGTTACAGATATTAATGAAATTGCAGACCAGCTTATTGAAATGGTTGAAAGCGCTGAAGATATAAGAGATATTCATGAACTTGTAGGATATATAAATAAAAGCGATAAGCTTGGAGAAAAATATGCTGTAAGTGGTATAAATTGCGCTATTTTATCGATTATTGTTGGAAAAGAGTGCGGTCTTACTCCAATAAGGATGAAAAATCTTGTAATTGCTTCTATGCTCCATGATGTTGGGATGCTTAGAATTCCTGAGAGGATATTGGAAAAAAAAGGAAATCTTACAATGGAAGAGCTTGCTGTTGTAAAAATGCATCCTACTGTTTCTTTCCAGGTTATTACAAAAGTATTGGGACAACCGGAAAATATTGCAAGAATTGTTATTCAGCATCATGAAAGATGGGATGGAAATGGTTATCCAAGCAAGCTGGCAGGGGAACAGATAAATCTTCTCGCAAGAATACTTGCAGTTACAGATTCTTTTGAAGCAATGAACAGGTCAAAAGCATATAGAGCATCCATGATTGGATATGCTGCAATGAAGCAGATATTAAATGAAAATTCAAAAAAATATGATGCATCTATAGTTAAAATGTTGGTAAAAGTTTTGGGTATATATCCTCCGGGTAGTTATGTAATTCTTAATGATACCAGCATAGGCAAGGTTGTCAGGGTCAAACCAATAGCTCCGCTACGGCCTGCTATAAAATTATTGATAAATTCTGACGGGGTAAAAGTAAAAAATAATCAGGAAATAGATTTAGTGAAAAATGCAAAACTTTTTATTGTAAAAGTTATTGATTTTTCAGAATTGGAAGGGAAGCTTTCTGGTTGAACAAATATAAAATAGGAATGGAAGGGGAAGATATTGCTTGCAAATATCTTGAAAAAGAGGGTTACTCTATTATTGAGAGAAACTATAGAGGCAAAAAAGGAGAAATAGATATAATTGCAAGAGATGGGAATGTTATTGTCTTTATTGAAGTTAAATCGTGGAAAACTATTCCTGTTTCAGAGGCTGCGTTTAGTATAAGTAGTATGAAAAAAAGAAGAATAATAAATAGTGCAGAACAATATATCTTTGAAAATCGCAAGCAAGTATTAAACAGTGATATTAGGTTTGACTTTGTTTTTGTAGATGCAGTCAAAAATAGTATATCCCATAACAAAAATATAATTATGGAAAGCTAGTAAATTTATGGTAAGAATTGCTAAAGAAACAGACCCAATTAAGCTAGAAGAACTCAGAGAAAAAATCCATGATGAAAAATATTTAGCTTTAGCAATTCACCAGTTGGCCCAGATTTTATCAACAGAAATAGTTGAGATCGATGAGGAAAGCAAATCATGACACCTATGCCAGGTAATAAAAAAGAATTTAAAAGAGATTTTAGAAATAGAAAAAGGGGTAATTTTAATCCCCAAAGAGAAAGAAGTGAAGAAAACAAAGTCATGCATAAATGCGCAATATGTTCGCAAGATATCCAGGACTTAAGTTCTGCAATTGCATTACCTGATGATATGGGAAATCCAGCTCATTTTGACTGTGTATTAAAAAAGATTAAAGAAAATGAAACTCTTGGAGAAAAGCAGCAGCTTGTTTATTTAGGCAGTGGCTCTTTTGGCATTGTAGAAAATGTTTCAAGTAGTAATCAAAGTCCTAATTATAAAATAATAAAAAAAATAGATTTTGAAGAGCGTGAAAATATACCTGAATGGCGCAAACAAATGATCAAATTAAAAATATAGTGGAATAAGAAGCCAGAGCAGAATAAAAAAGGGTACTTAAATATATAAGTACCCTTTTTTGCTATATTTCTATATAAAATAAGTTATTTAAAATTGTATAAGAGTAACAAGTAAATTTTCAGCCCATCTTCTTACGTTTGTATTATAATTTCCGGTCTGCACTCCCATTACTGCTCTATAAAGAAATCCTATGTCAGGTTCTGCAGGAAAACCATTGTTGGCAACTGCAATTTTTTCTATTGCCAAAAGTGATGCAATAGCAAGATTATTATCAGGAGCAGCTCTTCTTGTATTATCGTGAAGAACTCTTGCTATTGCAAGAAGCGATTCATTATTTTCATTAAGCCCAATTGAGCCTAATGCGAAAACTGCTTCGGAAAGAACCATGGGTTCATTTTCTTTTTCTGAGATATATATAAGCATATCTTTTGCCATTTCTCCGCCAAGTTCGCCAAGTAGTTCAACTGCTCTTCTTCTTATATCAGGGAAGTTATTGGCTCTTCTGCCAGATTCTCTTATTACAACGAAAGTACCTTCGCCGGCAAGGCTTCTAAGAACATTACTGATTTGTTCATCATCCTGTCTAACTCTTCCATCTCTGATCATCTGCTCAATAGAATCAAGCGCAACCATTTTTTGCTCTCTTGTGTCAGCAGCAGCAAGCCCTGCAACTATTCTTGCTTCAGTGTCTGTTCTTAACAAGAATAATTCCTCAGGTGTTACTTGAGCAAAAAGAGGAGTGGATATTACAGCTATAATAATAAAAAAAGCAATTTTTTTCATATTTTTTCTCCAAATTTTCTATAAAATATAATTTATCTTTCAATTTTCCAATTGTTATTAACATTAACAAGGTTATAAAGAGTTACTGATTCCCCATCAATCACCATATAAGCTCTTATATTATTATCGTCAATAATTGAGATACTATCAAGTCGAACATTCGATCTGCTTGGAACTACTACATAAATAAAGTAATCTCTTAAAGTATTAAGTTGGATGTTATTCCTTCGTAATGCAGGAGCTTGTGAAATTTGCCTTAAAGTCGCAGGATTACTATAAAAGTTAATATAGTTTTGTGTAAGATGCTTTATCCATTCATCATAATTTGAATCGCTGATAATTTTATTTAAAGTTGAAATAAAACTTTGAATATCGAAAAATGTTTGTTGAAAAACATCATCTGAAACAGGCTGATTATTGGCAGGTGCAGGAGGCAACGGCGCTATTTCAACAGGGGGGGCAGGTTGCGGTCTTGGTGGCGCTACAGGCTTCTCTGTGGAAGTGCATGAAATAAATACAATCAACAAAAAAGAGGCAAAAAACAGATATAAAATATTTTTAATAGTAGTAATATTAACAATCATTTGGCTTGTACCTTTTATGATATAACATTATATTGTTTTATGACTTTTTGTCAAAACATAATTTATGTTTTATAAAAACTATGTTCAATTATCGTAGTTATTTTACATAAAATTGCTTAATATTTTAAAATATTTACTATGTATTTTAACTATTTTTATAGGGAAAACAATGGTTAGGGCAATATTTCCAGGATCTTTTGATCCACCTACAAATGGGCATATAAATGTAATAAACAGGGCTTCAAAGATATTTGAAGAAGTTTTGGTAGTTATATCTGTAAATCCCCTAAAAACTTGTTTTTTTACATCAGAAGAACGTCGGGAAATGATGGAAAAAATTTTGGCAGAATATAAAAATGTTCAGATTCATATATGGGATAAATTGATAGTGGATTTTGCTTCCATACATAATTCAAAGCTTATTGTAAGGGGTGTGAGGTCTCTAACTGATTTTGCGTATGAACTTGAGCTTTCAATGATCAATAAAGGGCTAAAATCAGATATAGATACTTTTTTTATTCCAACTGATTCAAAATATTCTCTCCAAAGGTCTTCGGCAATCAAGGAGCTTGCATCTTTTGGAGGCGATATATCGAATATGGTTCCCAAAATTGTTGAAGAAGCGCTTAAAAAGCGATTTAGTGCTGCTTATGTAAGTAATTAGCGCTGCTTATTGACATTGAAGATACTATGGATTATGTTTTCTAGTACCAATTTAATAAAATTAATAATATAAAAAATATACAGAAGAGTAGAGAGAGGTTATAAATGGCTGTACCAAAAAAGAAACCATCAAAGGCAAAAAGCAGGACAAGAAAATCCATTAATATGAAAATATCTGTCCCTTCATTAAGTGAATGTGGAACATGTGGTAATAAAGTTGTTTCGCATAGAGTATGCCCAAAATGTGGATTTTATAAAGGAAAACAATATTTAGGGCTTGAGGAAACAACTTAAATAATATATATGTTATTTCTTTTTTATAGTTATTTGATTATTTTTAAACAAAAAAAAATGGTTTTATTTTAGGAGGAAATAATGGACGAACTTTTTGATAAAGTTAAAAAAATTATAGCTGAGAAACTTGATGTTGATGAAGCTAAAATTACCCCGGAAGCATCTTTTAGACAGGATTTAGGAGCTGACAGTCTTGATACATATGAACTTGTATATGCTCTTGAAGAAGAAATGGGAATACAAATTCCAGATGAAAAAGCAAATGAATTTGAAACTGTTGGTGATGCTGTAGAATTTATTAGATCAGTTGCTAAATAAATTGGGTATTTTTGGATTTACGAAGCAGTTTAAATTAAAAGCTCCTGAAGTAAATCAATCAAGAAAAAGAGAATTGCTTTTATTTCAGAGCCACGCAGATTTAAGGTTCAAAAAACTAGATTTTTTGAACCTTGCTTTTTGTCATAGATCTTATGCCAATGAAAGTCAAAATACCATAGACAATAACGAGAAACTGGAATTTCTTGGTGATTCTATTCTCGGTCTTGTTGTAAGTGAATATCTTTTTTACCTTCTTCCGGATAAAGCTGAGGGCGAACTCGCAAGAATAAAAAGTTTTGTTGTAAGCGAAAACATCTTAAACAACATTGCCAAAAAAATTAAAATCGATAACTATATTTTAATTGGAAAAGGGGAAGAATATTCCGGAGGGCGGAGTAAAAAAGCAATACTTGCAGACTGCCTTGAAGCAATAATTGGAGCTTATTATCTTGATTCTGGCCTAAAAAATGCCAAAGTTTTTATTCTTACACATATTGTACCAGAAACAATGAAAGTCCTTGAAAACAGACACGATAAAGATTACAAAACCCTGCTACAGGAATTTGTTCAGAAAAAATATAAAACATGCCCTAAATACAAGCTTGTTAATAAAACCGGCCCAGACCATGATAAAACTTTTGCTGTAGAAGTAAAAATCAAAGAGAAAACACTTGGATGCGGTGAAGGAAAAAATAAAAAAGCAGCAGAACAAAGCGCAGCCAAGATAGCATATACAGATTATATAGCTAAATTTGGAGAAGATGAGCCCGAGTAAACACCATCCTTAATGGATTTCCAAAGAGAATTAGCGTGTGCCTGTCCCCTAAACATTAGTTTTTGTTTCATAAAAACTTTTTGCTATCTCAATAAGTTTATCTTCACTGTTAAGAGAGGGGTCTTCAAGGACAGTATCAAGAAGAAACTGCAAAACAAGGCCCATCTGGGGGCTTTTAGGAATTCCTGCTTTTGAATAAAGAATATTGCCATCAACCTCAAGGTTTTTTATTGAAAATGCAGATTCCTTCTCCAGTATTTCATTTATCCTGCGAACCAAAGAAAGTTCGATCTGGCACTGATGCATTTTTCCCAGCACTCCGCCCCTGTCTGCATATCTAAGCTTTAAAAGATTATGTATATTTTCAATACCAACTTTTGATATAAATCTTCTTACAGCGCTGTCGCTCCAATCTTCTGTATAGTTAAACATATGGAATTTTATTAAATGAGTTACCTGCTTTATTACATTTTTGGAAAATTTAAGCCGAATTAAAATTTCTTCTGCTATTTTTTCGGAAATAGTATCATGATTGTGAAATATTGGCTCCCCATCTCTTATTTCAAGACATCGTGGTTTTCCAATATCATGAAGCAAAGCAGCAAGCCTGATAATAATATCTTTTTCTGCAAAATCTGTTGTTACTATAGAATGATCAAAAACATCGAATTTATGCATCCCTTTTTGCTTTATACCAATGCCTTCCAGCAATTCTGGTATTATATATTTAAATACTCCTGTTTCTTTCATAATATACAAAGCTGTGGAAGGCTTGTCAGATAAAAGAATATGCTTTATCTCATCTCTTATCCGTTCAGATGAAATAAAAACCAGTCTTTTTGCTTCCTGCGCCATCCCTTTAAAAGTATTTTCTTCAATTGTAAACTGCAACTGGGAAGCAAACCTGCAAGCTCTTAAAACCCTAAGGCCATCTTCTGAAAATCTTTCCTCAGGAACACCTATTGCCCTTATTATCTTGTGCCTAATGTCTTTTTTCCCATCATGAGGATCTATAAGTTTGCCGGTAATGGGGTCAATAGCCATTGCATTTATTGTAAAATCTCTGCGTTTTAAATCCTCAGTAATAGAGGAGCTATAGGAAATTGAATCAGGATGCCTGCTGTTTGTGTAAGCTCCATCAATGCGGAATGTTGTTACTTCAAGCTTCATTCCCTCAAAGAATACTGTTACAGTTCCATGATCAATTCCTGTAGGTATGACATTTCTAAATATAGGGATGATTTGCTCTGGCAGAGCATCTGTTGCTAAATCATAATCCACAGGTGTTTTTCCACTGATATAACTTCTAACAGCGCCACCTACAAGATAGCATTGAAATCCTGAGTTGTTTAATATTTTGCAAAAACGTTTTATTTTCGAAGGTATTTTCACTTTATTCCATATATTTATTTATTGTAAACATGATATCAATAATTTCATGCCAAGTCACCAGGAAAAATTCTGAAATTTCTATCACAAACCCCTGCAATTATAAGATAGCGAAGTGCCTGCATATTACAGTTTTGCGCCTCTCTGCCTTCGCATTGTGCTTTGTAATTTTGGCTTTGAATTTTATCCTATAGAAATAAAAAAACCGGACAAGCTGCAATAGCGCCTGTCCGGTCGTAGTTAGCGTAAAAACTTTTACAAAATTATTGGAAAAGCTGCATAACTGTCTGAGTCTTCTGATTAGCTTGCGCAAGCATAGCTGTAGAAGCTTGAACAAGAATCTGGTTCCTAACATATGAAACCATTTCTTTAGCCATATCAGCATCTCTGATTCTGGATTCAGAAGCCTGGAGGTTTTCAGCTCCAACTGCAAGACCTTTCATTGTATGCTCAAGTCTGTTCTGGTAAGCTCCAAGGTCAGCTCTTTGCTTACTTATTTTAGTAAGAGCATTGTCAACTATAGCTATTGCCATATTTGCTCTGTCTGGAGTTGAAAGAGAAATAAATGTAGCAGTTGCTGGGTTTCCAAAAGGGCTCTGGATTCCAAGTCCCTGTGCTGTCATTGTTCCAATAAAAACTCTTTCTCTCTGGTCCATGTTAGCACCAATGTGTAACCACATACTTCCTGTTACAACATTTTCACCTGTTTCACGCGCAAATCTTCCGGTAAGCATATTAAGACCGTTAAATTGAGCATGAGAAGCTATTCTGTTGATTTCATCAACAAGCTGGGAAACCTCTACCTGTATCATCATTCTGTCTTCTGCAGTGTAGATACCGTTTGATGCCTGAATTGCAAGTTCCCTGATTCTCAACAGTATGTTCTGTGATTCCTGAAGATATCCCTCTGCGGTCTGAATAAAAGAGATACCATCTAATGCATTCATTTCTGCTCTGTTAAGGCCTCTGATTTGAGCTCTCATTTTTTCAGATACTGCAAGTCCTGATGCGTCATCGCCAGCTCTGTTAATTCTAAGTCCTGATGAAAGCTTTTCAATGTCTTTGTCAACGGCCCAGTTGTTAAATTTTTGTGACCGTTGTGCAAACATCGCACTAAGATTATGGTTGATTATCATATATCCTCCTTGATATCTAAGCAGACATCCTTGTCTGCACCTATACTTAATTTTTCGGGAAACTTAAAAAAAGCTTTAGAAAAATATAAAAATATATTAGAGTTTTTTAATGACTGGTTTGATATTTACTGGTGGCGAAGGGCCAAAGCCAAAAAAAGAAATTTTGGAGATTATTAAAAACGCCTCTATTACAGTAGCAGCTGATTCAGGCTTAAATTTAGCTAAAAAATTCAATATAAAGCCAGATTTTATACTTGGCGATATGGATTCTCTTGAAAATGCCGACAATATATTAAAAAAATATCCAAAAGAAAGTGTATTCCGCTATGAAAAGGATAAAGACTTTACTGATACAGAGCTCGCTTTGTCATTTCTTAAAGAAAAAGGGTGTGATAAAATCATTATTATAGGGGGCTGGGGCGGCAGAACAGACCATTTTTTAGGTATATTTTACCTTTTTTTTCGGGAAATACGCCCTGATATATGGATTTTAAAAGAAGAAATTGCGTGGAATGTTGAAGGAAAATTTTTACTTAACACTACCATGGGAGAGGTTATTTCTCTTTTTCCGCTATCGACCAAAGGATGCAGGATGAAAAGCAGTGGTTTTAAGTGGGAGCTTGATTCTCTTGACTGGAAAGTTGGGGATGCTGGAATCAGCAATGTAGCGCTTGGAAACAAGATTGAGATTGAGATGACAAGCGGAAGGCTTTTACTTATAAAGAAATGTTTTTAATATAGGGATATAGATGAAAAGAAGTGTTTTTGAGGAAATGGCTGTTTCTATTTCTGAAAAAGAAAGGCGCGATCTTATAAAAAAAATAAACCGCAATATGAATCTCGGCAATACCAGAATCGAAGAGTCAATGTATCATGTAAATATATCAAAGGAAGAAAAAGATAAATATATAAGAGAAGAGATTATGAAGTTGGGTTTTTTTGAAAGACTTATTCTGAAAATCAAAAAATTTTTTTCCGGCAAAACTGAAGAAGCAACGTATATTGATACAAAATTTGAAAAGTTAAAAAGAACTATTTTAAGAAAATCCCCAGGTATTGGTAATTTTACTACACGCACTATTTCAAGATCTTTTCCGGAAAGCTTGTATAATCTATTTGTAAAGACTTCATTTTTGGCAGATATTTTAGAAGAGTTTTGGAAAAAGGAAGATACTTTTCAACAAATTCTAACCCAACTTGTTGAGTCAAGATTTCCTGGAATTGTAAAAAAAATTGATGACCTGTTAAGTGATGAAGATGCCGAGAAAATTCTTTTTGAAAAAGAGACAAAAACCGCGATAAAAGAAGAAGTTTTAAGAAGGTTCAACAATTATGCAAAAAAAGTCTCAGATTCAATTTTCGTTGATATCGAAGAAGAAGTTCTTCCTCTATATTATTTCCGGCCCATAATAGTTTTTCCTTATTATGAATTATTTAAAATTTTTGGCTTTGACCCTTATTCTGAAAACAATTTATTTGCTTTTAAAAACGCTCCTGTTTTTAGCTGCATAGATTATATTGAAAAGCTTTATTATGCAATTTATATGGTATTAAAAATTACCCGACCTATAAAAACAAACCCTTTTTTGGGAAAATATTTTTATAGAGATGGTGAAGAAGAAAAAACAGTAAAAGAAATTGAAAAAGAAGGCGCTGACAGCCAGGATGAGCAGGAACAGGAAGAAAATTTCATATATGAGAATAGCTCTAATAGCTCTAATAGATACGAGGATGAAGAAATAGATCGTAATAAGCTTAAATGGTTTTATAAAAAGCTGGAAGATATTTACGAAGAGAGCAGGAAGATCAATAAAAAAATACCCTTAGTTGAAATCATTAAATATTATAGAAATGACTATTATTATAAACTTGCTTTTTATATACCTAAACTTAAATTTAAAGAACTCTATTTTGCCAATCTTAAAATTCAAATTCTGGAACAGGTAAATGATAAATATATAAGAGCAAGAAATTTCATGATTGAAAAAAACATTGATAAATTTTTTAGAGGAAAAACAATTATGGAATTTGCTTATTTCAAAAATACTGGTTTTGATCATGAAAAAGCTGGCGTAAATAATTTTAAAAATATAAAAAGTATGGAACTGCTTTTTAATTATCTTGTTCATTATTATAATGAAAGAGTAAGGAATATTATCGATTTATCAACAAAAACTATTTTGACTCAGGATAAAATTACAGCAACCTCTTTGATGCTGCAAATTTCTGCTATAGATGATGCTTATGTAAAAATACAGGATTTTGATAAATCTCTGAGCCCGGATATGGAAGATGGCAAGCGTTTTTTCAGGCTGCGTTATGGGCTAACAAACGATACAGCATATCTTAAAATGTATAAAAGTTTTATTGCTCAAAAGAATAAGGCAGCGAAAGATATAATACACCGGGCTATTGAAGCTTTTGATAATATAATTAAAACCTACTCTGAATTACTAAATTCTTCCCAGCTTGAAATAAAAAACAATCTTGCAACCCAATATAATGTAGATGGCAAAACAAAAAGTTTTAGAGACTTTCTTATAGAATCTGTTGAAAATATCAGATATTTTAAAAACCTTCTTTCACAAGTTATGAAGTCTGAAAGCGGAGTAGCATAAACTTAATAAAAATGGATTATGGGTTTTGTACGAAATCCATTACCAGAATCTTTCGCTTTCCCTAAAGATATCTCCATCAGGATTAATTCTAAAATAGTCAAGGAGAATAGGAAACTGATTAAGAAGTTCTGCATATCTTCGCAGAGCCCCAAGCCTTCTTGTAAGATCCGCTTCTCTGGTTGCAGCTAGTAGTTCTAATTCCAGTAAGGACCTTCTTTTTTCATCTGCGATTTCCCTGTACTGTATGGACGCAAGTCTGTAGAGATTTATGTCAGGAAAACGGGTATTAAGAATAGCCAGTTCGCTGACTTCTATGCTGTGTATATTTGACCTTATTATTTCCCTGAATTGCTCTGCTGAAAATCCAGGAGGAGCATTGTTTTGGGTATCTCCTACACTTATTAAAAAACGGGTTTCAATATAATTTCTTAATAAACTCTGTATTTGCCTGTCTGTTTCAGCGAAAAAATTATCAATACCTGTTTCTTCATCAAATGTAGAGATGTTTCTTTTTTCAATAAAATATTCCATTATAAAATCTTTGCTTATAGAGTATGTTACTGTAGTTGAAACTGTGTAAGAAAAATCCGGGTTGCCGTGCATAACTTGAGAGAACATACTTCCGGAGGGGAGCATTCCGCTTATGGTAATATTTCTTCTTCTTAAAGCATTGTCAATAATATAGGTTTTTGAATTTTTTGGAATCAATCTTTGCCATCTAAAGTGAAAATTCCCTGTTTCAAGAACATTTTTATCATAGCCTGTAACTGTGGAGAAAAATACCCCATAACTGTTTTCAGGTATCTGTACCCAACCAAAATATGCAACAGTTCCTGCTGATAAAATAAGAAATATAAGAAATAAAACAAATTTTTTCATTTTAAATAACTCCTGTTTATAGATCCGGGTTTAGCTTAATATCTCTTTGAGCATACAGAGTTTTGTTATTACATAATCTGGTTTAATATTTTTTATCTCTTTATGCTCTGTTCTTAATCTTAAAGATCTTTTATCCCCTGCAAAAAGGCATGTTTTCATCCCTAAAAGAGTTGCAGGCTTTATATCATTAAGCATATCATTGCCCACATAAAGAATCTCTTCAGAAATAATATTTTTTTCTTTTTTGATCTCTGAAAGAGCTTCTTCAAACATAGCTTTTCCTGGTTTTGCAACTTTCTTGTTATATGAATAATAACAGAGGCTTTTTAGAAAGCCAAGCTCAAAAGGAGATTTCTTTAAATGGGCTTTAAAAAGGTGTTCTGAATAAAATTGGGCGTTTGATATAATCCCCATTGGGATCCCTTTTTTAGAAATAAAGTCTAAAATATTTTTTAGTCTTGGCATTGGCCATGTTTTGTTCACAATAGATTCATGTATAACTGCTATTTTTTCAATTTCACAACTGTTTCTGGTAATTCCAAAATTACTCAGGGTTTCCTGCCATATATCTCGTATGTCGATTTCCGGGGTTAGATTTCCATTTTCTCTTGCAATCTTATGCTTGTAAAGTATTGTGTTGTAAAAAAAGATTATAAATTTGCTTATATCATTGTTATTGTCAAACTCTTTTATTCCGCATATTTTAAAGGTTTTATAAAAAAAACTGCTATCTTTTTTTTCAAAACACGTTGCTATATCTCCTGCTTCTGAAATAAAAAGTGTTCCGTAAAGGTCGAAAAGTATAGCTTTGATATTTTTCTCTCTGGTCCCAGCTCTGGATATGGAAAAAGGGATTTCACTAGCAGAATTTGCATCCTCCCTGATGGCCGGGACAGGTTTGAGTTTTGTGCTATATTTTTTTATAAGAGAGGCGTAAGAAAGGCGCATATATTGATTTAATGATATATTAAAGACTGTTTTTAAAGAAGAGCCCTTTATAAATTTATAGATTTATATTATTATCCATAATCAATGTTAAGATTAATAAAAAAGCGCTTTTTCATAAATGCCGAAAAATTTATGCTTTTCCTTTTTTTTTCACTTTTTTTCACTTTTTTGCTTTACCTTACAGGTATTTTCCAATATTTTCTTGACTCCACTCAGATAATGCTTATTAGAGGAACGTATATAATTTCTTTAATTCTTCTTGTTTGCTCTGTTTATTACGGTGGTATAATAATGTTGACAAATCTGGGAAAACGGATAGCAAAGGCAAAAAGAATTCGTAAATATATCTTTTTTATTTCACTTCTTGTTTTTAGCACAATTATTTTGCTTATATCTCAATTTATCCTTGTCTGGGCAACAAATTAAGGAAGTCGAATTATTGTTTTTTTAGCTTACGCTATAGAAGGCTGATATCGATAATTAAACAACTGTTATGGATATCCATAGAAAAAAAATAAATGAAAATATTGTTCTAAAAACAAGCCTCGATGTTATGCATATAAAAAAAGCATG
>Ga0136643_10002524_pt1 | contig 23817 bp, 16 predicted proteins | sample TergutLab28metaG_FD_96883 | JGI IMG/M metagenome (GOLD analysis project Ga0136643, IMG submission 96883) | Labiotermes labralis P1 segment gut microbial communities from Petit-Saut dam, French Guiana - Lab288 P1 (version 3) (version 3) | ecosystem: Host-associated > Arthropoda: Insects >... | reverse complement strand
AGTAGGATGGCTGAATGACCTATTCTATTATGCGTGGGAGGGTTCTTCTGTATTGTGAAAATGTAAACATGAGGCATCTGTGGACTTACCTAAGCTCTTGGTGCTAACGTGTACCTGTCTTGCTTGTCCCCTGATTGGTGTGGGTCCATATGGGTGGCGGTGCTCGCTGATGGAGTTTTGAATTGTCCCGCATACACAATATGATCCGTACGTCATTACCGTGCGGCCGGACATCCAACCTTACGAACCACTGCCAAAATCGGACAACTATATGTGCGTCAGTAGTTGGCTATCATGAAGCAGTCGTGTAACGTGTAGTATGAAGACAACTGCCAATGGGCACGTCTCCTTAAACCTGCTTGTCTTGTTTGGGTTGTAAGACGTACAGCAATATTTTATAGGTACAGCTCTAAGAAAGGAAAGCTGAAAAGAATAATTATGACAGAGGTATGTAAAGCAGTCTGACGTTTTTGTAATTGTGTACGTACGTAATATGAAATGAGTTAAATGATTCATGATTTTTATTTTTGTTCTAGGATATGAAGAAGTATTTGCAGCAGTTGTTAACCAGGTTAGAAACAGTTACATTATACCGTTGTGTGGTTTTATTGGCAAGCTATAATGTATTTAGGCAAACGTTTTTAAGTTTGTCGTAGACTGCTATATATATGTGTATTAAATGAATGTTTTCCGCTCATATATACGCGTACCATAAAATATGACGTGATTATAGTAATACTTGTGATGTTTGATGATCAGCTTCAGTCTAGTTTATGGCTTGTAGCCAGTAGCATATGAAGCGTCACCATTATGTGTTTAATGGTCAGCTGAACCAGATGTTTTGAATTTCAGAAACGCAAACCGTGTGTGTGTGTGTTTTTTTTTTTGGTACGAGTTTCATAGTAAGTGATAATTATACTTTATGAACGTTGTGTGAGACGCAGTATTTTCCATGAAATGTAGACCCCAAATTTTACCATAATTTAAAAGAAATACAGAGTTTGCACCAAAATTTCCCTTGTATGTAAATGCTTGTCATGTAGCCCTTCCAATGTTAATATCAAAACTCTACCCAAATTTTCTCAAAGACCTTGCTCAACTTCTGTCTTATGCTGTGTAACACCAAAACAGTACATTTTCCATAGCTTTGCCAACATTTATCAGGAAGATAAGTGGGCACTGCCAGGGAAGTTGTGGCTGAATTCTTTCCACTGGTTTCTCCTTTACTTTCAACTTATCTTGCCTCAAAGGACATGCATTCAGATGCTGATATAATTCTGAATTACACCAATTTTTCTTATTCATTTTAGAGTAGATGGCCTTCACTGTATCTTAATAACAGACAGAGATGGTGCTCCAGTTTTGAAAGGTAGGTGGGATATGAGCAACTGTGCACATTGAATATCTTGATTGTGTGACTTGTACAAGTCAGACATGCCTATGTATTGACACTTAGTAACAAGGATGTGGTTGTACAATCGGGCATTATATATTTGTATTATTATTATTATTATTATTACTTATTCTTAATTTGAGTACAACATAGCATGGTGATTAATCATGCTGAAATATGTATGCTCTAATGACATGCTTCAACATAATATTTAAACCTCAGGTGTTCTTTCACAGACAAGTGATGAAGTGCATTAATATAATGACCAAGAGTAAAATTGTTCTTTAAATCATAGACATAATTCACTGTGTATAGGTTCGTGAACTTGTTTTCCCTGGTATAGCACATCACTGATTAAAATTTATGTTTTGTGTTTTCTCTTTTTGTCATATCTGCACATACAGTTGTAGTGTAATTATTCAAAGTATTTAATTTTGCTGAGGTAAACCACATTGTCATATATGTTGTTGAATATTCTGTTGGTAGTAATGTGTTACGCTTGATCAGCATGTAATATGAGGTGTAACATTTGTTACAGTTTAAGTGTGCCAACTTTTAACATTATACTGTCCCTGCTGTTAGTGTCAAAGTCAGTGCAGCTGTAGTTTAGGCAGTGTGACCCAAGTGTATTGATGGTCCTGTTTCAAACTGTGTTTGATTCTTATGAACGGCTGTTTAAGCTGGTCATAAGTTTAGCCATCATTCCACCATTACAGGTGAAACTGTCAGCTATTGCTCAGCCAGGGATTGTCTCAAGACTGCAAAATTGCAGTTTTGAGACAATGTATTACAATGTACAGTACAACACTCAATACCCCATTTGAGCTGTGGGGATACAACAGTTAGAATAATTGTATGAAAACTGAAAACTTGGATTAATAATCAGCATCCATAAATATTCAATATTGTGATTTATAATACAAATTTTTTATATTTTTATTCTTAATTTTTATAGTAAGTGTGCATCACAAAATCAATAGAAAAGGCAGGTGGATTCAGGGAGAGGGGAGGGTGTGCATGAAACAGTTCATAATACATCTTTTGTGATCAGTTTAAAGAAATCAGCAGTCTAATTATTTCCTTTGGCCAGAAGACAGAATCCTCAGCTTGATAGATATGTTTTAGTTGCCACTGACAAGGCCCCAGAGCTTGCAATGAGACCAAGTTTCCTGTCAACATTTGGAATGGCAACAGATCAAGGTGGCAAGCTGGGACTAGGAAAGAATAAGGCCATAATCTGCATGTATTCAACTTATCAGGTACATTCCTACCTAACTTATAAGTACACAGTTTGGATGTGTGTGTTTCTGACATGTATCATTATAGTCAGTAGTTCATTTAGTCAATATTAGGAAAATTTGCTGCATTTTGTGGTTGTCTGCAGCCCAGAAATGTCTTGTACAACATGTATCACTTCTCTATGGACCTTTATATGTGAGTTCTAAATGTTATGATTATATAATCACAGTGGTTTATTAGACTGCTTCTTTATGATGAAAGACATGTTTATTCTGTTATGATGTCTGCATTCATGTCTCCCTAAGGACTTTCCAACCAGTACAGTGATACTAGTATCAAGTAATGTTATGTATGTTAATTCTGGAAGTATTCTGTGGTTGTAAATCTTTAAATAATGTAATCTTTTGTTGAAGTCACCCTCAGCACTTTCCCTATTTGACAAATATTTATCAATTTTTGTATGATGATGTGTCATTAGAGGTGTTAACTGTCCTTATATCATTTTTATATTTGTATCACACTGCATCTCATTTCTCCCTGCTTAGTCATAGTAGAGTACTTCACATTTCCTAACTGTTAAGTGTTTAACACCAATTAATTATCTGTCAAGCACAACGTAAACATATACCTTGTGTTTGACAGATGTGTATTGGTGTTTATATGACTAGCACAATGGGATGAGTCACATTCAGATGAGAAGTGTTTATTAAAATTACTGTTACCACTTCTGAATACATATATAATCAGACCCTAATACAGCACCACTGTTTGTGCACCATAATTTGTGGTGTATGTTGAAAGTGGCAGTAAATGGGAACTGTGGTACAGTAAGGAATTTCTCTTCACAGACATCCATGGACACTAAATGAGGGTGGTTCTATATGCTGTGTTAGTTATTGACCTTATGTTGTGTGTGTGTGAGTATCAGTCTGATGTGGTCTTGCCTCATTTTCTCTTGAACATTCCAAATATTTTAAATTGCATTTAATATTTATATATTGTTAAAGGACCATTCACTGCAGATAATTTGTTATATAAGGTGAACTGTCTTATATGCAAGGTAATCTTATTTTTAGGTAAACATGGTAGATACACAACACAAATTTGCCCCTGTTGTATTGTGTAGTTGCTCATTGATATTCTTTATGCAGGTTGTCCAGATCAACAAATTGCCTCTAGTAATCAGCTTCATTGGCAGTGTTTCCTGTAATACTGGTCAGATATTGTTGCTGGAACAGCATATTGAACCTCTTCTTAGTGATTTGAGAATGGCTGTTGCAGAATCATGAACCAGTGTTGAAACAGTGACTTAGCTTACCATGCTTACTGAACCATCTTCTGAATGACTAGAAGTGTACCGTGATGCTGCGCTTGAGATAAGGAACTGGGAAGAGAAGACATGATTTATATCTACAGGAAAAACTCTCCCTAAATTACATCAGCATATTATAGTCACTTGAACATTCAGGTATATATATTTTGTTTGTAAAAAAATACAGCATATTATACAGAATTTCAAATAGGAACTCTTATAAACTTGATCTCTTCTTGTTAATAGTCATTAAGTTACTTAGCCTGTATGATAAAATCTAACTAGTTTTTCATATGAAGGCTTTGCTGTGGTTAACATTATGTAATTCTAGTTCAGTACCCACATTTTTCAATTTCCATTATTGAAGTTTTCATAATTATACTGGTCCCCACTTCCAAAGGTGATTTGAATTTTATTTTGACTCAAAAATGGATTCCTTCAATCTTGCTAGATGCACATAGGCTATTAATGCCAACAAGGCAGTTGTTGGAGGTATACAACAACAATAAAGTTCCCTGAGTTAGTATTTCTATCATTCATCCCCAGTAGCATATAAATGTGACTCTGACTGCAGTAGGTGATGTCACATATGTGACCCAGAACTTGCAATGTAAATTATCCTTCTTTTCAGTTTAATCAGTATATATATGGATGATGAGAATACTGTTTATATTGCCTGCACACAATTCATTCTGTCTTTTGACATACAGTTGACATTATGCTCAACTGACCCTGAACGCTGGTATATACCTCATAGAGGTAAATGGTAGTAAAATTTATTTAAATTGTAGTGGTACTGTCAGTGGGATAAATGTATGGTACCAGTAGTTGCCAGTTTTCATGAAGATATGAATAGTATCATTCACTAATTCTTGTTTTGTTGAGTAATTTTGCACCTCCAGTTAACAGGAAAGTCTCCATCAACATTGAATGCTGTTTGTTTCAGCTTGGAAAATAAGCACATACACATGAGTAAATAGATACAATAAGAAGGTTCAAGTCTTCTGGGATGTTATGTTGTGTGGGCTGGTAAATAGTTACCAGTGTTTTAGAGGAGTATTTTTCTTCCATCTTCGGGGTCTGGCAGCCCAAGTGGAGTAACCCACTTTTCTTGGACTGCGGGACCCAGAAGATAGAAGCGCCATGCTCCTCAAAAATGTTGGTAACTGTTTACACCACCATATAACATCCCTGAAGACTTGAATCTTCATAAATATTGCTGTGAGAACCTCAGATCTCACAAATGCATTTTATTCAAATTGGCTGGGTTGATAAGTAGCAAATACTGTATTTTAGTGCTTCTGCGGTGCAGTACATTTCTCCTGCCTGATCAGGGGATTATTAAATTTGGTATATTGTACCTTAAGTATATTTTGTACTGTAACATCATTTACTTCTTGGCAATAATAAGTTCTTTAGAGAATTTTTATGACATTGTAAAATATATCATTCAATACTTCTACTTTTCTTTCCAACTGAAGAGCACGTGATTTCTTATGACCTCATTTTCAACGTGTCTTTAGTCTATTACCATCATCAGATGGGCTAACCATTGTGTGGTGACTGCTGTGCAGGAAGTCATATTTTGATTCCTGGATTGCATTCTTTATGTCTAAAATTGGTCAATTACCACAGTAATGTACCTGTTACTTTATCATAAATATGTTACTGCTGTTATCATATATTAAATTTGATACTGAGATATGGTCTTCTGGGATGTTAGCAAGTTTCCTATGTTGTAAACTACAAGGCATCACATCCCACAACATGACAATCTCAGTAATCACTGCTTTGAGAACTTCATATATTAAAATTTCAGTGTTTGTAATACATTCAGTGCATGGCACTTTAATCACCCCCACTTCTGTATATGGTAAGAGAATGCAATTTGCCATACACAAAGCACCAAATCCAAACAGGGCACAAATGGAAGCACTGGTGGGAGAGTCACACAAATGGTGTCAGCTGAGAACCCCAAACTAAAACAGATACATACAATAACAGTTACAATATGAATTAGAGTACTCACACTTTAACATATGCATCAGAAACCTGGATACTAACAAAGAGAGATGGAAAGCAAATAAATAGTTTTGAAAGGCAAGTGTATAGAAGAATATTAGGCCCAGTACATAACAATGAAAAAGAAAATTGTAGAATATTAACCAATAAAGAAATTTATGCAATGGTTAAAAAACCTACTATAACAGAGACAGTAAAGTTAAATAGATTACATTGGTTTGGGCATGTACAGTGAATGGATGAAAATAGAATTCCCAAAAAAGTATTATATATGAATTTGGAAGCAACAAGGCTGAGATGTAGACCAAGAAATAGATGGCAAGATGAATTGAGGGAGGATGGAAGAAGCTCCTGAGAACAGCAAGGAATTGTTGCATTCTGCACATGTCAATGGAATGAAGTACAGTACTCAGTTCTTTGATTGAACACATAACACAAGCACAAGAAAATGAATAACCGTGCCCCACTAGACCTGAACATAATACCCATCACAGAAAATAGGAAGGCTCTACACACTTTTATAAAGACAAAATAAACACTTGCATGGTGTTGCCATGAAGTCAAAAGGCAAATGACAGAATACACTTGCAAATTCCACACTGGACAATGCCAGCAAGGACACCATCCAGATTAATGAAATCAAACCATAATTTTGGATAGCAAGATAGAGACATCAATTCCGAATGACTAGCTAAGTCACCAGCTGCAGACTGAGTGAGGTGGTAAGGGAGCAGAAAGTAGTAGGAAGGGGTTAGTTGGTGTAGGGGAAAGTATGGAAACCACAGAGGGTATTGTTGTCAGGATGGTGCTGGCCACAAGTACCGTGAACACGACACAGCACATACCTGACATTTCAGTTTTGAGGTTCTTGCAGTGATGTGGCCGAGGATTCTGTCTTTGGAGGTATGATGCTGCATCACGGTAACTGGATCTGATTACTAACCAGTGATGCAATTTCATATCCCAGAAGAACATGATCCTTATCTTGTATTTACTTCATTGTTTGTTTCATAGTAACTGGAAGTATTATAATATATTTAACTGCAAATGGGTTGTCACCCGGTGGCAGTGGTTATTATGTACATACATAAATATGAAATAAGGATCTAAGAAATTTAAGTCGGAAGGGCTACATGAGAAGCATGCAGTAGTAACTTGGAGTCTTGGGAACCATCTCAACATTCGCTTATAGACATAGGGAAACCAAGAAAAGCCTGTGCCGAGGTGGTCAGTCGCAGGACCTTCCAGATACTGACTTCTAGCCAGCAATCTGGCAACAAAAGTATGTAAGACAGCAATACACACATAGTAAAACAATACACATGAGGTAACAAAAATACACACAAGATAAAACACAATACACAAAAGACCAACTACAGTTAGCAGCAATGCACATAGTAAAGGCAACACAAGGGGAAGAAAGTACTGTACCTAGTTTCTAATATTGTTACTCCACAGTTATTGCACACCAATTTTAACATGACCTTCACTTCACCACCTGTAAATACCCTTCACAGTACGCCTTGATTTACCCCCCTTCACTGCACTACACTTCACTTCACTTCACTTAACTTCACTACACTTTTTGGATAGTTTTCAACACACATTTCTTTTAGTTCACCACATTAATCACTTTCCTAACCCTCTTTTTAAAAGCATTTAGTTTACAGGGGAGAGTCCCTAAAATGTCTGTAGGTAACTGGTTCCAGAGTCGAATGGTCCTATTCACAAAGGAATATTTCCTGATATCCATCCTTTGCCTCCTGTTCCTGATTTACCCTGCTCAGATAGTTGGACCGTTGTAATCTGTCACCTATAGCCTTCCACGTCCATTCTCCAGAGAATGCTTTGAAGAAAGCACATATGCGTGATATCTTTCTATGCTGTGACAAAGTTTCCAAGTTCAATTCGTTCGTATGATATGCAAATTTAGCTGCTTTCTTTTGCACCCTGTCCAATGCATTTATTTTGTTTGTCCCTCCCTGTACAGATCCCAGCACGCAGCCCCACATTCAAGCATCGGACGTACTAGTGTCGTGTAGGCTAAGCTTTTGGTACTACTATTCCCCTTTTTGAGTATACGCATTATGAAATTTAGTGCCTTTGAGGCCTTTTTCAACGTGTCACCGTTTCCCAAGTATTTGCAACTGCTTGCTTCTAGAATTAATTGATCCCCTAATGTATAATTTAGTGGGTTTCTTCTATTTATGATAAGATCAGAGATTATGGTCTGGCTCAGAAATAATGTATTGATGTATTCTGTATTAAAATGTGTATAAGAAAACTATCGTCTGTTAGTGTATGTATTTATATAAAGGTGGAGTCTGTGTATCTTATAACCATGGGCCCCATATCCCATAAGGATATGTGGTTGTCTCCTATACACATATATTTAACGAAAGTGCTACTATGTTGTTTCCTTTCCATGGTCATTATCATAGGTCTGAGTGCATACAGTAGCTTTTAAATTAAGTAATTCCAGCTGTTGACAACCAACTCACAACAACCAGTCTGATTTCTCATCCGCTTTGCTTTCTCTTTCTCTCAATCTCTCTTTTTAATTGCTAGAAATGCCAAGGTTTTTGTTGGATTTTTTTATTTATCACACTTCCACATTACATATTTTTACAGCCACACTGATATATTGCCTGTAGTAACATCTGTAATAATTCCACAAAAATGCCAATATCGTGATTTCAACAGCGTTTGGTTTTTGCTTTGAAATGCAATGGTCAGAAGTACACAGTTGTAAGTGCTGGGTAAGTAACTATGCAATCGGCATTACTGTGATAATGGTGCAACCTGCCAGAAACAGAACGTGAAATAAACAGCAACATGCCTTTATCAGAAAACATCCTGTCCTGTAAATACAGAGAAGTAGATGAAAAATTATATATAATCAACAAAAAATGCATTAAGATTCTTGGATGGTGCCAATGAAGGTTTCAGTCTTCCAGAATATGATGCCATGTAGCTTGGTATATAAATACAAGCATTTCGGAGGAGTATGTACCCCCATCTTCAGGGTAGTCCAAGAAGATTACTTGTTCTACCCTGTAAAGCATGTATTAGACAATAACAGTTGTTTCATATTATTCTAACATATGACTTTAACTCCACTATTCTTTTGACCTTACTCCATGGTGCAGAGTCTGTCTTTAGAAGCTAACCGGTTCTCAGTCAGTCAAATTCCCCAAATTTTATGGAACCTGAAGGTTCATTACCACGTTTACAAGAGCCCGCCACCTGTCCCTTTTCTGAGCCAGATCAATACAGTCCATGCCCTCACATCCCACTTCCTGAAGTTACATTTTAATATCCTCCCATCTATTCCATAGTCTTCCAAGTGATCTCTTTCCCTCAGTTTTCCCCATCAAAACCCAGTATGCACCTCTCCCCTATATATGTTACATTCCCTGTCCATCTCATTCTTGATTTGATCACCCAAATAATATTTGGTTAGGAGTACAGATCATTAAGCTCCTCATTATGTAGTTTTCTCCACTTCCCTGTTATCTCATTCCTCTTAGGCCCAAATAGCATCCTAAGCACCCTATTTTTAAACACCTTCAACCTACCTTCCATCCTCAGTGTGAGTGACCAAGTTTCACACCCATACAAAATAACAGGCAAAATCATAATTCTTTATCTCTTAATCTTTATATTTTTTGTTAGCAAACTGGAAGACAAAAGATTCTGCACTAAATTGTAGCAAGCATTCCCTGATTACAGTCTGTTCTTAATTTCTTCCTGAATGGAATTTTGATTCATTAGGTTTGTTCCCATATATTTAAACTGTTCCACCCTTTCAAATGATTTATTATCAGTATTTATATTGTGACTTTGTCCTGCATTCTGATCTCTAGACATGACCATGTACTTAGTTTTATCAGCATTTACTTCTAGTCCAGTTTACTTACTGAAGCTTCCATGTTTATCTGTATAGTACATATGCTTCTGCCTGGTATATTAACCCTTAGCTGCCGAACGACATATATATACGTTGCGCAGTGAGCCCTTTAAATAGCCGAACGGCCACTAAAGTGGCCGGAGGGGGGGATTTAATTCCGGCGTCAAAGGGTTAACATCATTAGCCTAAACCAAAAGCTGATGCGTACCATTTAATTTCAAGCAATCCTTGTTTACCTGAACCCTCCTAATGGCATACTCTAAAGCAAAGCTGAAAAGCAGTGGTGATAGAGCATCTCCTTTTTCAAACTATTCTTAATAGGAAACCTGTCAGACAAATGTTTGCCTGCCTGGACTCTGTTATAGGTTTCATTCAGAAACATTTTTATTATTATGACTACACTGATGATGATGATAATAATAATACTGTATAATTTTCACAATTTTTTTTCATGTCGGAGCTGTTTTAATGTAAATTTTAATATTGTTTTTTTTTAAGACAACTCACTAGTGCATCAGTTGGTGAATAAATAAAACTTTATGCCACTTGTTATTTTATTGTATTTCTTATAGGCTCAACATATTTAGGGCATTTTTATGCCCATTATCAGGAGCTCGCGACTATGATGTTGATTACCACATTGGTCATATCGTTCTTGGTTTGCTGTATTTTGGAGGTTAGGTGCGGTTAGGCTGGAGTGGTGTCCGGGTTGCAGGCTCAAGCACGCCTGAAAAGACCAGGCGTGCTTGAGCCTGCAACCCGAACATCACTCTAGCCTAACTGCACCTAACCTCCAACATACAGCAAACCAAGAACGATACAACCAATGTGGTAATCAACATCATACGTAGTTGCGAGCTGCTGATGATGGGCATAGTAATGCCCAAAACATGTTGAGCCTATAAGAAATACAATAAAATAACAAGTGGCATCTAGTTGGTTTATTTTATTCTTCAGTTATCACAATGATGCACGGTCCAATAAACATCACATAAAACTTTGGTTATAATACTGTATAGTTTCATTTCAAACATAATTTATCTGTAGTAATAAATCAAGCATTTCTGACACTCCTCTGCATTGTTCTGTTTGTGCCTGTCATAAATGCACATGTATTGGTGAATTATTTACTTACTCAATCATATGCCTCATACAGGTGCTGGCATTGGTTCGCCTTCAAGTCCTGCAATTATATTTTTTGCTGCAAGTACTGCCATGGCTGTCCGTGTTTTCACAGTTGCACTTCCAATATGGGGGAGTAATACTAAAAACAAAGCATCCTACTTAATTACATAACCTCAGCATGGTATACATGTCTGGAAGCACTTATCTGCCTCCCCCCACTGGAATTGGTGGTTCAGAGTGAGGCTAGGTCAGCTGCGCATCAACTCTGGAGTCTGGGATGTTGGTCTTACCTACATCCCAATAGAGGACACAGCAGCATTTTGATGCGGCTTCAGCAGTCAGATCCCATATTCAATATGGGGGTTGACGTCATGAGGCCAGCATACAATTTTGAACCCCAATATAGGGTTACCATGTTGACGAGGGAAGACTGGACTAAAGCAACTGGTGCTCCTCCTGTGGTCAAAGGGCTCATCTGGTTTACAGATGGGTCCAAGGTGAGGGAGGGGACTGGGGCTGGAGTCTATGGGCAATCAGTAGGACAAAGGCTCAGTTTCTCCCTAGGTAGATATGCAACAGTCTTTCAGGCAGAAGTATATGCTATCTTAGCCTGTGCCTATGAGATACAATCTCAGAATAGACCAGAGAAATACATGAGTATCTGCTCTGACAGTCTGACGGCCTTGAAAGCCCTTAAGGCCATTAGAACAACGTCCCCTTTGATTCACCAGTGCCAAAAGGCATTGAATGATATCTCTATCTGGCATGCGGTGGGCCTTTTTAGGGTCCCCGGACATGCTGGAATAAGGGGTTAATGAAATTGCCATTGGGCTTGCGAGGGGCGGCTCTGCTCTGAGGTTTCTTGGACCCGAGCCGGCCCTGGGGGTCTCTAGGCAAGATTTACAAAAGAGGCTCGGTCGCTGGCTTGTTAACCAGCATGGGGCCCAATGGCAAGGTCTTGGTGATACCCAAAGGCTGGCTTGTGAATTTATCTCGGGACCTAGTCTGGGTACCAGGGCAAAATTTATGACCTTTAATAGAATTCAATCCAGGGTTGTAACTGGCCTTCTTATGGGTCATAACACCCTGAGGAGACATCTCTACCTACTAGGGCTGCTTGACAGCCCCTTGTGTAGGAAGTGCAGGGTGGGAGAGGAAACCTCGGCTCACATTCTATGTGAGTGCAAGGCTTTGGCCTCACTCAGACATGCATACCTGGGCTCCTTCTTCTTGGAGCCGGAGGATATCAGGAGTTTAGGCTTGGGGGCCATCTGGAACTATAGTAAGGTTGCGGGGCTCCCATGATTCGATATGGGGCACAAAGAGCCCGTTTTAATCAAGGCCTAGGTGCATCGGGGCTGAGAGGCCCCGAACCCAAAAGCAAATCTATCTATCTATCTATGGTATATATGTCAAGCACTATGTATTATGAAAATTATTATGCTTACTGTTTTGTTGAGAGACCATTTCTAAACACATTTTAAAAACCCTGAAACACAGATTGTGAAGCAAGAGTAAATTCTATGAACTGGTACAATGTGGTGCATGATGGAGAAAGAGGTCCTACACATTACGTTTAGTGATGAAGCTTGGTTTCATCTCTCTTGATGAATGAACTCTCAGTACGACTGGTAGTGGACTGCAGGAAGTCCCAAGCTGACCCATGAAGTGCCAACACGTAACATTAAGGCTGTTTTTATTTCGAGACCATAAATTCAGAATGATACTTTGTATTGTGACACTGTGTTTTTGATCACCTCTCCGAGTAAAAGGGAACCCACACCTTTTCAAGCAAGACAGTGCAGGAGCTCACAAAGTAAACAATTCTGTGCCTTATTTAGAGAATGTTTGTAGTGACAATAATAGTTAGGGGACTGTGTCCTTCACATCTGCCACATGTGAATTGTGGCATTTTGGCTTCTGGGGCATGTTCAGGAATACAAGAATAAAGTAATAATCCTTGCACTGAAGACAGTCTGTAAAAAGGGATTAAGGATGCAGTGTCTTAAATTTCACTAGCAGAACTTGAATGTGCAATGAACAGTGCATTTGTTAAGTATGTGTGTCTGCGAGTTGAAGGAAACCATTTATAGTTGCAGTACACTGTACTAAAACTTACCAGTACCTTTGTGAACCCCTTTTCTTAGCAAATTGGAATAGTGGTGAGTACTGCACTGCCTGCCCGCACCCTCCCCCCACAAAAATAACATATATATATATATATATATATATATATATATATATATGAAGTACCAACCAACAAAGGAAGAAAAGCCAACAATAAAACAATAGATAAATACCAGCCTGAATGAAAACAAAGTGGGAATTCATCTCCTCTCAACAAAAAATATACATACATATATAATGTATATAAAGGGAGTAAACTAACTCTTCTAAACATACAGTACAATATAACAGCAATAATATTAACAACAAAAAATAAAAAACCCAGGAAAATAACTTGACTTGTGAAGTGAACAGCGATATGGGCCAGTCTACTAAGGATTCTGTACATGAGAGACAGGAGGATTTACCGAACAAGGTACCTCAGCACCAGATATTTTATACATATTTGTTGTACCTAGTATGTTAATGTGGTGGCAGTGAACCACAGAACCAGTGTGGATGGGGTGGCAGAAATGACATTGCTGCAGCAGTTACATGCTACATGAAATACTGTTTTTCTTTAAGTGAATAATTTATTTCCCATTAACAGTATACAGGATGATACTCACCACAGTTAGGGAGACTGAGCAGTGGATTGTCTGCTGGCAGTGGCTCGGGAGTCATCACATCAAGTCCTGCTCCAAATATTTTTCCTTCCTTCAAGGCTTTGAACAAAGCTACCTGATCAACAATGCCTGAGACACAAAATGTTGCATTTAGCAACACAGTAGATGGTTTCTGCTTTGTCTTGTCCAGCCTCAACCTCTCTGTCTTCATTTTGTGATTTATAATCGGTTCTCTCAGCCAGAAGTACAATGTGAAATAGAATGATAATTTATTCACACAAACAGTAATGCAATGATGGAAAGCTCTGACAATTTCATGAATACTGGGCAACACAGCTAAATTACGTGTATTCCTTTGCAGTGAATGTGTATAGCTATATAGGATTTTAAAACTTCATGTATGGGGAAGTGGATTGTTCATGGGTATTGGAGTGAGGTCTAACAAAGATTGAGCTTTCCCGGATTGAAGACTAATATGTGCAGAACTGCAGCTGTATTTGCTGTTTTGTGCAGGTATGAAACTTCCTCACTCATTCTGTGGACAAAACACAAGGCTGAGGCCCAATGGGGCTGGAACACATAACTTATTGAAAAATAAAATTGTTTTTCTAATAAATATAGTTGTGTCTGACAGTGTCTTGCAATTTGTTTAGACTGAGTCTGTTTGAGAACAGGTGGGAACACTTGAGGAGGAAGAGACTGGAAAAAACAGCATAATAATGATCTTAATAAATTATACTGTTTGCTATATATGACTAGGGTGACCAAGCAATACAAGTACATTCTTGACTTTATTCTAATCACACAGCCATAAATATGAATCTGACAGATGCACTGTATGAATAGATTAAGTATTTTACCAAGGCTTGCTTTGTAATGGAATTTTGTGATAAATTTACTGAGACTACAAAGTGTTAACTCTGTACTAATAACAAGCTGCATTACTGAGCACAATGATAAACTGTCCTGTTTGTCTATTTCAGTATGGCTGCTGACTGGTGTTGTAACTTAACATGGTTAAATACTACCCAATTAGCAACCCATGGTCTAAGACACTCTTTGCTGCTTGCAGGATCATAACAATGATCAAGCCAAAATAAACTCACCTCCACGAGCAGCATTGACTAAGATAGCGTTAGGTTTCATTTTATTAAATGCATCTTCATTGAACATCCCTTTAGTTTCTTCATTCAGTGGACATACTATTATCACAAAGTCACTTTGCCTCAAGAGCTCATCAAATGAAACAAATTCTGCACCATATTCTTTGGCTGAAAAGTAAAAATGAAAGGAATCAATAGGATATTTCAACAGTTCATTACATACAATGTAAAACCGTGAGTGTATACGACTGACAGGAACATGAAATGTGACATAGTATCCAAACAGCCATCACACTACACTTCAAACCATATATATATATTTTTTATTACTATGTCTTTGATATGTTTTGGTTGTGACTGACCAACTCCTGGTAGACTATTTAATACATAATAAAAATGGACAACATTGTTATATTTAATATGCCTCAAGTCATCTTTGCATTAAAATGATATCTCAGATGTGGTCAGTGATGACTGAAACATGTTGGAGATACTGTAAGTGACACAATACGTAGCTTGATGTGTTGTATGGTGGTTATTTAAAACAGTATGTCTAAGTATCTAGTGAATGTGAGACAATTCACTGTAAATGAAATTTCACTTAGGTTTATTTTTATTCATATTTATTGGCAACACACTGTTGTGTATATTGCCTGGCCACTTCTGAAATGTGGTTTGTCTCACTTACATGAGGTACACTTCTTATTCAGAAGTCAACAGTTCTAAACAAAATTAGACTCATGCAATTAATATGGTATGTACTGTGAATGGTGCAAATTTTGACCTAACTGATCAACTTTTCATGCACTGAGAAGTAAACACATTTGATACACAGCTTTGTATTGAATGTTTTTACTTCTCAGTGCATGAAAAGTTGGTTAGATAGGCTGAGACTCATGCTCTGTTTACTGTTACTAGAAAATTACAGCAACTTTTATTGAACAAAGTAATAACCAAATACTGAAGTGACATGTAAGTGCACGCGCACACACACACACACAGAGGAGTGAGTCACTCCTCCAATCAGTCTGGGTCAAACATAACACATAACTTGTACTGTATGTAAAACTTCTGTGTTTGAGTATTTGTTCCTTACTTAACAGTTTCTTTTGCACAAATGCATTCCTGCTTTGCTCCTTTATGCCTACCCTCTGGTTTAGGTGAATGTCCAGAGTAAATAAACTTCTTCACTTCAAAAGGTATCAGACGCTTAGCAATGGCCTGTCCAATTCTGCCAAAGCCAACAATCCCAATTGTAGATCCTTGAATATCTTGGCCCATCAGCCACTGGGGACGATGTGGTTCCCAGGTGTTACTATACATAACATAAAAAGAGTTGTACAGTCATTGCTCAAGTATACCATCATGTTTAGTATGATGATATTATATATACATGTTCATTGGTTTGTCTAAAAACAGGGATAATTGTACTGAGACAATTAAAGTAACTTATTTGTTTTAGAAATGTGAACAACAACAAAACTATATTATAATAAATTATTGTACATCTGGAAAGTTGCTTTTGTTTTCTTTGGTTTTGCCCTGTGCAGAAGAATGATGACTGGTAATTATTAAATGACTTGAGATTTAAAATTGCAACCCTGTTTCTGATATTATCATGGATAACAAAACATGCTTCTACCAACTTAAGCCTGAATAGTATTTTCACTGGCAGAAATCCAGGGTTCGAACCCCAGCATTAGAATAGATTTATCTCTTCTGAAAAATGTCCAGACTGGCTCTGGAGTCCACCCAGCCTCCTATTCAGTGGGTGCTGGGGGCTCTTTCCCCAGGGGTAAAGTGGCTGAGATGTGAAGTTGACCACTCTCCACCTAGTGCAGAGGTTAAGAATGAGTACAGCTGCTGTACCTTCACTCATCTTGTATGCCTTCATGACATATACAGGGACAACTCTAACTTTTTATCTTCTACAGGCAACAATCCATTCATGAATTTAACATAAGCAAGACATGTTGAACAGAAGATGGTGACTCCTTTCTTGTGAACAAATGTTGGTGTGACTGTCATCATACTTGAACAATTTGTGTGACCTAACCATGACCAGTTGCCCTGTGAAAACATTTGTTGTCCTACACAATACTCCAGTACCATTACTCACCCCCTTCTAGTGCCGCGATCATGGAAGAGTAGAGCTATACCTCTACCCACCCTCTGGGCCACACCGGGCCTGTAATGGGATCACTTTACATTTACCATTACTCACCATTAAAGTCCACAGTGCATACCTAGAATCATGTTAACACATTTCCGTTTCTAGCAGTGAATGATCGAAAGTCCCAAAGGTATGCTGCAGACATATGAAAAGTTACGTGCAGCAGTGCCAAAACTTCACTGTGGCACCATTGCTATTAGCGTTGCATGATTGGGAGGTTGGGATTTTGCACAGAATGGGGTGACAAATTCATTTAAAAATGTAATAATTTAAATACCATTACTGTTATTAGATAACTCATGCATCAAAACATTAAAGTTGCATAGTGTACTTACGTCTCAATCCTCAGTCGACCGTCATGTAACCTGCGTGCAGTAGCCAAACATAAGAGCACTGCTACCTCTGCCACAGCAGCATTCAAGACATCAGGTGTGTTACCAAATTTGATCCCTCTTGCTTTAAGTTCCCCCACATCAATGTGATCATATCCAACACTCATGGTTGCTAACACCTTTAAGTTTGGTCCTAGAAATGGCAAATTAGTCCCATAATGATCAAGGTATAATAAGATTAACATTCCTACACCACTACCTTTTTCTGTATATAACTTTGACTGTAATATCTCACACGTTGTTGAGTGAAGACTAACCCTGAGAGTCATCTTAGTGTTGTGTCACTAGTGAGAACTGTCAGTAGCAATTCAAAAATAATTGATAAATTACAGTAAGTAGTGTTTGTTTAAGAAAGAGACAAGTACTTACTTACGACAAAGCAGTGGCCGTCTTATTAAACCTATAAAACTTTAAAAGGGCGATGTTCAATGTCTTGTGTCAAACTTTTGTTATTCTTTCACTGTCAGTAGTAAAGGCTTAATTTTTATTACTGCTTACTGACATGATGTATTCACATGTACTACCAGAAACTGAACCCTAACAATCGTGTGGAATTAGAGAAACATTATTAAATGGGCCATTATTTGTTCAAGTGCCATTTAAGAAATACAGTAATCTGCCAAAGCAGAGAGCTTGTAAGATATGTAGTACCCAGTCAAAATGAATATCTATGGCGTTTTAGTAGCTGGAACTTCAAATATATGGTACATTAACTTAAGACTGTGGAATGTATTGAAAATTTCTACATGGAGAACAGTGGCACACACTGGAAGTAATACAAGACCACAATGACATATATGGGGGCCTCTGTACAGGTCCTGGGGCTAAAAACCTTTCAGATCTAGTAAGTACTCTTTCACTCTTAACAAATTCAAAACTTTGTGGTTTAAACAGCATGGCGAGCTGTGGGACTTTCTGCCGGCCATCATCACCCGCACCATCACACTATCGTCACAAACAAACTGTAAATCATTCTAAATGGATGAACACATAAAATGTGAGATTTTACCTTCACCCCAGTCCAATTAGCAGTCATCAGCATTGCCAACAAGGCACATAGTATAAAACAGAAATACCCAAATGTATTCTATCAGGCTTGTTAGATTGCAAGCATTTAGCAGTCTTGACATTCATAGCAAATGTGATCTGATCTCCTACTGTGAAGTTCAATGCTTGTTAACACCCTTTAAAAAAAAAAAATTATGATATGGTCATTTCAGTTGAAACTTCCATCATGTGTTACACAGAATAATACGATACTCTTTCCACCTTTTCAACACCATGACTTGCATCTTGCCTCTAGTGCTTATCTCCAGACTATGAATTACAAATATGTTCCAATACAGCCAGTCACAGGCTGACCATTCTGTTAAATTAAAATATACCATTCATACTGCCAAACTTATGACAAATTATATTTACAATACTATTGTTTTACCTGCTTTATTCAACATTTCACTGTCCACCTTTTCATTGGAACACCAAAGTACACCATCAACTCCACAGATTCTTTGCATTATTTGGTCTCTGGTAGGATATGGCAATTCTGGACATATTTCCACTTCATACCTGATCAGAAATAGAAAAAGGTATCATATTCTTATGGACTCCAAAAATAGCATTAAGCTAAATTATACTTAAAAATTTAGTTACTACCTCGAAGTGAACAAAATGCATCTCCGTTTTAAAGTAACACTCCTTGCAGAAATAATCACTGTTTTATGCTAGAATCATAGCAAACACACAAATACATTATGTGAGCAAAATGTACAGTTCTGAATATTAAACCTGATGTAACATACAGAAAGTAACTACCGAGCTTCAAAGTGACAATAAGTGGTTCTGAGGTGACGCAAACAAAACCTACTTTCCCCATCATGTAGTTTACTAGTCTGCATATTTGTTACTATTATTACCATTCTATATTATTTTGCTGAAGAATTTATCATACACAGATTCTGTATGTATTAAATTTTCCAGACATAATCTCAAAACTTTGCATCATTGGCATTTATTCCTGACATACACAGTGTGTGGGACATTTATGATCTAACTTAATACCATATTTCATGTGCTTAATCCAACATTTCATTAGTTATTGTCGTCAACCTGACAGCCGTCTAAAATGTTTACATGGCCACTCTGTTGTTATTTTGCATTCTACAAAATAATTTTCTTCTTGTGGCACAACAGCCTTACTTGGGCCTAGGCCGCCTCATTGTTGAGGTATCCAGATCACATGTAGTTAGGCACACGGACTTATTATGACTCCTCTGTACGAGGGACTAGCCTGTCCCAAAGACCTCTACCTGACATCATTCTATATTCACAAGAGCAAACATCCATGCCCCCAGTGGGATTTGAACCCACAATCCCAGCAAGCAAAATCCTTCCATTCCCTTCTCTTTATATCTTCGTTCTTCTTCAGTTTGTTACAAAAAACAGGGAATTGTTTACAACAAATAATGAGATTCATAAGTTTGGTACTTGACAACATCATAACTTTCACTATCCTTCTGCTACACTAACTAAGTATCAAGAAGGAGTGTTATATATGGGAATAAACATTTATAATAGTTTACCTATATATATAAAAAAGGAGTTAACTGATATGAAAAAAATTTGTATCTCTCACAAGAAATTTTCTACGTGAGAATTCATTTTATTCACTGGAAGAATTTTACAATTTTTGTAAGGTGAAGTAATTGTAAAGGAAGCAAGAAACACTAAGCAAAATGGAGGCATATTACTCCTCTAATATAGGGTTACTGTCCTTGATTATTATGGAAGTTCTACAATGCATTAAAAATTGCAGATTTAACTGTACATATTTTGGAATTTTAAATACTTTTAAAGGTATATATATTATAATGTATCATTCTTATTAACACTCACATTGCATACTTGTATTATAAAATATTGTAATCTTAACAGTTTGTAATGTTAACAACGATATGATTTAATAGTAATATGTAAGTGCTTTTCTGACTGTTTCTATATCCATATTGGTTTATAACCATGTAACGGATTTCTGGAAAGTGAAATAAAATGAAATTGAAATCAAGTGGCCTTAGACTGCACGGCCACTGGGTTTGACTTCTACAAAATATTACCTTAACAAAAGCTGCATAATTCCAAGATTTATCATCATACATCATTTCAGGATCCTACAGTAAGCCATGTGTTATTACTGACCTTGCTACATAGGGTGGCCTCCAGTGGCATTGGACACACCCACACATGCATACAGAATGGCAATTTCATAAGCCTACATTTCTTACTAACAAAAAGACATACAATTGAATCCCTGCATGTAGTAACAACAGGAAACATGTGCACTATGCTGAAGGCGACTTCCTTGATAAACAATTTTCAAACTTTTGTCCAAAACCCAATAGTGCAAATCACACTGACCTTCAACCTAAATAATACCAGTATCTAATCAGCACCCGTTTTAAGCCATCAAGTTCACTGGATGGAACTGAGAGTTCAAGAACCATCAGAAGGCTCTCGGTCCTGAATATCTTTGCAATTGTTAGATAATTAACATATTTACTTACATACTTACTCCATGGAGCAGAGTCCTTGAGAAGCTAACCGGTTTTCAGCTAGTCAAGAAATTCCCCGCATTTTATGGAACCCGAAGGTTCATTACTGCATTCCCAAGTGCCCACCACCTTTCCTTATCCTGAGCCAGTTTGATCCAGTCCATACCCCCACATCCAGCTTCCTGAAGATCCATCTAAATATTATCCTCCCATCTATGCCTGTGTCTCCCAAGTGGTCTCTTTCTCTCAGGTTTCCCCACCAAAACCAATAATTAACATACACTAGGAATACAGACCTGGCACCAAATATGCACATATACTAAGTGTAATGTGTTACTTACCACCATTAACAATACAATTTGGTGTGACTGCCATCTATACAGACTTAACTACTTGGAGTTTGGTATTGAAATATGCAGTGGCAGCTTGACAGGAATTTAGGAAATGGGGATTTCTTGTCATTGAAGCCCAGCCACACACCATTGGATTCTGTTACTAGAAGTATTTACCTGACTGAATTTAATCACAGGCACGTGAGACCAGTAATTTACCATCGTGATGTTCATCAATGAACAAACTCAGTATGAGGGAGCTTTATGGTCCAGTCATTCAACCACGAATAGCAATTTCCGTCATCCACCCTGAATTATGACATTTTAAATTAATGCATTGTGAAGAATCATGGACGAAGGTAAAAACTTTCTGCATTCTCTTACACTAGTCAGGGCCAAGACCAGGAACTGAACTGGAAACCTCTTGATTTCACATCACCCACTGCACACCAAACAAGTATTTTTGTACTCTGGCATTATTCAGGGCTTAATTTGTTGAAATTACTTCTAAATCTTTCAATAATGCACAGCAGAAACAGTATGGGCGAAGACAGAGTAGACAGTACAGTGACTAGGCTACAGGCTACATGGGCTTGGGTTCCATTCTGAAAAGGGGCAAAAGATTTTTTTTTTTTTTTTTTCCAAAATGTCTGCAGCCCACCTAGGCTCCTATTCAATGGGTTCCAGGAGCTCTTTTCTTGGGGGTAACGAAGCCAGGGCATGAAGTTAACCACTCACTTCCACATGATGCAAGGCTGAGAGTAAGTGGAGCTATACCTCTACACCTCTATAAGTTTTCATGGCTTAACTTAATAAGATGTCTAAGATGTTGAACTACATAACAAATATCACCATGTGGAACTGATATCAAATGAATATCGTAACACCCCCTAATTATAAATCACATGAGAACACGTGTACATGTCTAAAATATCCCATACTGTCAAGCCAATATACCTGAGTGGGAGAAAAGTAAATTGTCCGGTGTATGTAAAAGAAAATGCATACAGCCACTAATTGTGAGGTAGTAATTTATTCATCTATGCCAAAATGTTGGTTATAAAATTAAAGACTGTGTGGAATTTCGGTTCCGGCAGCAGACAGGGGAAAATAACATCCACCTTGGCATATAAAAATGGAAATCCCATTATTGTAAGCATATCGTGTATAACTTCATCTTGTAGGCCATTTTTAATTTTTAAAATGCAAAGAATGCGCTGAATAAGAGATAACAAATTAGGGTTGGGGGCAATGTGTCGAAAGGTGCTGCAAAATAAAAGTTCAACAAGACAGCCAGTGTAAGTATAACGTAACATTGAGGTGCAGTCATTCAATCATTGTTGCCATGAAAAGCTGTATTACATATTCTGAGTGTATTTGTAGCCTTAGGTATCCAGCATGCAAATCCTATGCGCCACATTATATTGTTATCTGTGGCCTGTCTACTTCTACAATATTTTTTCACATCATCTCATAAACGGCAAGACTTTCTGGGGAGGGGAATTTTCTGAACTCAAAACATGTGTTTTGATTTTCTCTACAATGTTTTGTGAAACTTTAGGTTTCTGTGATCGTGCATCGTGAGCAAATTGTGAAGTGCGAGAGAAAACCAACAAGATGCAAGAATCAGTTGTTTATTATCAACACTGTCTCAATATGTTTCGGGCATCATTATGCCCGAAACATGTTGAGACAGTGTTGATAATAAACATCTGATTGTTGCATCTGGTTGGTTTTCTCTCTCACTTCAAGTTTTGTGAAACATTTCTCACTCTAAGAAGAACTGGGCGACATATAAAACTGTATATTGGGCTTCACGGACGGTACCCGTTATTCTTGTCAGATTTTAATGAAACTAGAACTTTCTCCATAGACTTCGAAAAACACTAAAATATCAAATTTCATGAAAATCCGCCAAGTGGGAGCCGGGGTGTAACATGCGGGTAGGCGGACAGACATCACGAAGCCAGTGGCGTACCCAGGAATTTTGTTCAGAGGGGGTTCAACAAATTCAGTTGAGGACAGAGGACAGAGAGAACGGGGTTCTGGGGGCGGTAGCTCCCTTGTCAGGGGTTCTTGAGACAGCTGTAATTTGGTACAAGAAATTTCATTTCATACAGTATAATTTTCTTAATTTTTGGTACTTTAAGACTATTTATGATGGAAACCAATTTATTTGTCATTGGTAATGTAAAACAATTGTGGACCTAGGTAGTTTCAGAATTTTACTGCTTTTTTTCCGAACATCTTGGGGTGTCGGCGTCCTAAATTCAGCAATTTATAACATTTTTCACAATCGGGTTGAGTTTGACACGATTTTGGAGGGCCTTCGGAATTTTTGCACGCCGCCCCCCCCCCCCCCGGTACGCCCCTGCCCCAAGCTAATAAACCCTTCTCATATTTTTGCTAACGCTCCTAAAAACTGACGAACGTTCGAAAGTGTGTGCGAGACACTCATGAAGTATAGATCGACCTCAGCAGTACCGGCAACTCAGAAAGACAGGCAGATATTTCTAGCATGACCCATTTCGCACTT
>Ga0136643_10002521_pt1 | contig 23829 bp, 10 predicted proteins | sample TergutLab28metaG_FD_96883 | JGI IMG/M metagenome (GOLD analysis project Ga0136643, IMG submission 96883) | Labiotermes labralis P1 segment gut microbial communities from Petit-Saut dam, French Guiana - Lab288 P1 (version 3) (version 3) | ecosystem: Host-associated > Arthropoda: Insects >... | reverse complement strand
TAGACCTGGAGCCGCTACTTTTTTCATTCAAGTAGCTCCTCAATTGACCTCACGAGGCTCACGAGGCTGAATGGACCCCGTTCCAGACCCACTACTACTCAGAAAATCTGGTAGCGCCGGGATCGAACCCGGGACCTCTGTATCTGTAGCCAGAAACTCTGACCACTAGACCACAGAGGCGGTCCGTTATAGGCTGATACGTCTTAAAAATGAAACACCAGCCCCCCAACTGCAAAAATCATACACCGCGTGAGGCAGAGTTCAAAACCACCACAGGTAGATTAATAACTGCTCTCGGTGTCAGGATTGATAAGATGTGGTATGATACGATATGATATGATACATTTGTTAACTTCAACTAGGTTGGCACCCGGTGACAGTAGCATAGCACGCATTTACACACAAACAGTGCACAGACAAACACAATGAAAGAGAATACGTAGATCTGAATATACGTAACAATAGGAATACGTACACATAACAATAAGAATACATAATTCACAAAATTAAATGAAAGCATGCAAAACATACAACCATCCATACAATGATACAAAATAGAACCAAAAGAATATGAAAGAAGCAGCAAACTTCATATGATCTGTACGTCTTCTTATAATGATATACACACTGCTACTAAGACTTTCATTCCACTTCAATACACTTCACTACACTTGTTGACACTTCACTTCTACCCATTTACACTTCATCCAACTACACTTCACTACCCTCTCATTTCGCTTAACCCCACTTAAATTTCCTACCGCTCCATTTCACCTCACATCACTACACTTCACCTCACTTCACTGTACTTTTAGACGATTTTCGCCATACTTCTATTCCTTCCGCTTCACCCTGTTTATAATTGCTTTCCTAATTCTCTTTCGAAAAATTGTGGGTTTACAAGGGAAAGTCCCTAACTCTTCTACAGGTAGTAGGTTCCAGATAGTAATAGTCCGATTTACGAAGGAATACTTCCCGATATCCTTTCTTCGCTTCAAATAAGGAACTTGAGAATGCGTAACAAAAGAAACCCAGCAAACTTCAATTGCATAATTTTAAGAACGAAAGGCGTTGGATTGAATAGGGGCATCCAAATTCGAATCACGTACCCGAAGATTATTAGAAATATATAGAGGGAAACGCAATAGTAACCTTTAGCGATATGAAACTGTCTCTTGAAGAATAAAAAAACAAATTGATGTCACTTGATATTTTATTTCACTTCTTATGTACTCAACATGTTTCGGACATTAATATATCCATCATCAGAAGCTTGCGACTGTGCTGTTGAATTACCACATAGGTCGTTTTGTTCTCGTTTTAAAAAAAAGGGCCTTATACTGGGCAGTGTTCATCCGTCTATCTGCCACCCAGGGTGTGCACTTGTACCGTCGGATTATCTTCTTTTAATTTTTCATAACAGACTTTCGTTAAAAGTTTCAAGGAATTTTCAGTTTCCTTGAAACAACGGACTTTTTTTTGTAGCACTAATTGCGCTTCGACTTGCATCTCGCGTGTAACTCGCTACGTGTTTCTAAAAAAAAAAATCGATCGGGAGTTTTAGAAAAATATGATATGTGTTTCATACTTGGTACAGTTTTTCTTATCAGCCTTGTTTATCCACACACTTCACTCTTACATCAGAAGGTAAAAAATGTGTATCATACACCGTTAATTAATGTTTAGATATACAAACCATAAGTCAGTTTTAAAACTACATAGGAAGTCTCTTTATCGTTGCACTGTGCATTCTGTAGTTTATTTAATTAATATACAAAAAATGCATATCTATTAATTTAATGATATAAAATTCATATTAAAACACTTTAAATGGTCCTAACCATATTGCTGCATTTGTTTTTAATAACTTCAGCTTGGTGTTCTTTACGTTTTAAGTGTTTTAATGTGAATTTTAGGTCATTAAATGAATATATGCGCATTGTTCGTGTATTAATTAAATTAAATACGTAGAAAGTTGTTCCGAGTTATGTGTACTGCATTAAAGATTACACCGCATCCATCCAGACTTCTGAAAATTTGCTTTTTTATGAATTATAATTGCAGGTGTGCCAAATTTCATAGCTCTTGGTTGTAGAAATACGAATACATAACTAAACCCAATTGATTTGTGTAATTTTAAAGGTAAAATTCTGCTAAGTTAAGCATGAAGCAGTAAAGAAATATGGCAGAATAGACGTATAACTCCCCCCGTTTTTAACTTCGGGACTAAGGTAGAATTATCTGATCTCCTATACGCTCCAGCTGCTTTAACTCTGCAGAAAGAGCTCCCTGTACCCGCCAGTTAGACGGCAGGGTCCACATCCGGTGTGGAGGTAAAACCATCTCTCTCCGCCAGGCATCCAAACCCGGTCACCCAGCAAATACCATAATTATTAGAGTTACTGAGCTATCCCTGCTAACTTGTAATGTTGGATTCCGGCAGATATTTAGGAAAGGCGGCAAGTTCTGATCAGTATTTCTCTTTCAGTCATTCGAAAGCAGGTGTATTTCAAAGTGGATTTTCCACTTCGTTCCAAAACGACTCGGCTTGAGTGCGCACTTCTCCATCCTGGTGATGTGTTTCGTCACCTTAACATTTAAGTCTTGAACTTCCTCATTGTATGAACTTCCGCGTTGCCATTTCTTTCCAACCTGTTCATAGTCTTGTTTCCAAATGATTTTATTGCTTCCTTACACATAAATTTGAAATTTACATTTAAAATTTTCCTCTAAGGCGGCTTGTACTGACGGCAATTTGGTACAAGACAAATTTAGGATCTTGTTCAGGGTGTGAATTTAATTTCAGAGACTTTAGTTTGAGGTGTATGTTCGTGTTTAATGTAAAAAAGTGAAGGGGAGATTACGTACGATTATGCAGTTTTGACTGTTTGGCTTTAAAATAACAGACAGGCACGTGCAGCGAATTAATATCAAGGGTAATGAGTCGCGTGCACAACAAAACGAACAGCGTTGCTGCTCGAACTGGTAAATAGAGAAGCGACAGAACCGAGTCTCACTTCTGGCAACAAATGCGACACGTGAACAAAGTTAGCTTATGTTGATGAAACAGCAAACAGCAACAGTTTAGGGGCAACCAAATATTCAGTGACCAGTATAACAGTAAATGCAGCAGATGTTACAGTCCACCGTTTTACCACGGTCACGCCGTGTTTCCGCGCAGGTCGTGGCGAGGTCATTCGTTTTAGATGACCAAATCTAGAGTGGCCTCCTTTTGTTACATTAAGTTGCACTGGCACGGATGAATGAGGTTCATTCTAAGGCATTATTTAGGTACCGCCCAATAATGGGCCTTACTTGTATGCGGAAGGTACCTAGTTCGAGTCTCCACCCAGATGACGGCCATCATAAAATCGTGGCTTTCTTCAAATCTCTGTCTTTCTACACAAATTCCGTAATAACTATTTCCACACTGCTGGTATCCTCTCTACAGAAGCTTTTAGTCACATATTCATTAGTCAAATCCCTTCCTTATATGGGAGCTGGGATAGAGTAGTCAGTACAGTGATTAGACTACGGGCTGTACGGTTCGGTTTTCGAATCCTGGGAAGTAAAATGATTGTTCCCTTTCCCGAGACCTCCAGAATGGCTATGGGGCCCACCCACCTTCCTGTTCAATTGGTACCGGATTTCTTTCGCGGGGATAAAGTGGACAGGGAATTCACTTTTACCTTCCTTTCATGGTACCAGAAGTTTAAATGCTATATGCAAAACAGTTCATTACTGATCCCTGTTCTGTGCCAGTTGAATCTAATCCACATCGTCTTACTTTGTTTCTGTCACCCCTGTTTCATACAGACCTTCATCCTTCCATACACGGTTACTTGTCACAAGTGCTCTCATCCTTCGAAGTTCGCTAGGCAACATTCCGTACATACCTATTTCTCATACCCTCATCCGTATTACATACACCACGTCTCTTATTCTTAATCATTTGTGTGTATCATTCTCTAATTTTCTGCATGCTCAGTCTCCCTTTTTCATAGGTCTCTATATTCCTAGCACACATTTCTCGGACATTCTGAGTTCATGTGCTTCCTGTAAAATTAAGAGCTCAAAAAACGGAATAGTTTCATTCACTGACCATGTCTTCTTCTTTCCCAGTATATCGTACATAGACCTTCATTTGGCACAAAGTAGCCTGAGTCCGTAGCATAGCGTAAATACAGAAATTAATACAGTAGCCAAACGCTGAAAAGGATATACCATCATAGAAGATGTTACAAGTGGTTGCCTCCTACATCAACACACAGCTGCGCGCGTCTAATCATTTTGAGGTATATCCGATGTAACATAGTGATTTTGATGGTTGCAACTGCGTGTCTGATGTCGCCCTTCAGTTTCTGTATCGTGTGCGGATTTGATTCATATGCCATAATTGAAAAGTACGGTATACGAATCAAATCCGCACACGATAGAGGAACTGAAGGACATCAGCCACGCAGCTGCTGTCAACAAAATCGCTATGTTACATCGCGTATACCTCAACATGGCGACAGCACGACTGTTGACTAACTGTTCAAACACTCTACGCAATATACATAATAACGCCACAGAGAATATCACAAGGACACGTGCAAAACGGAAGGCGGGCTACTTTTTCGTGGCCCACTCTGTATAATAAGTTACGATTAAGATTTATTCACTGCCGTTAACACGGACTGAGAACCCTTAAACTGCATTGCTTGGTGACAAGCACCTTCAGGGTTCGGTTTTAAAGGATTCTTTACAAGTGCTTTAAAGTTGCCTGTAGGCGCGTTCGCAAGATTTTGAATAGCTACTATTAGCTTCGTCGTGTCTGTTAATCCGTCCGTCCGCATAAACATTCGTCTCCCACTGAATGGACTTTCTTGAAATTTTATGTTTGACTAATTTTCGAAAATCTGTTGGGAATATTCATGTTTCACTCAAATCTGAGAGGAATAACGGATATTTTACACGTACGCCGATATACATTTTTATCATATCTTGCTCAGATCTTCTGAGAATGAGAAATGTTTCAGAAGGGAGTTGTAAATAAAATCAAAACACACATTTTATGTTCAATAACTTTTTTTTTTCGAAAATCGTGCCGTTTACGAGATAATGTAGAAAATATTTTACAGCCGGACAGGACACAGATGACAATAAGACGCAGATTTTGATGTTTTGCTAACCGTGCATCTCAGTATAATCTTAGTAATTATCCAACTTAATGCAAAAAAATCTTGTTTTATAATAAGTTTATTATATGCCTCTACATGTTTCGAGTACACAGTGCTCGAAACATGTAGAGGCATATAATAAACTTATTATAAAACAAGATTTTGTGCCTTAAGTTGGTTAATTGCTAAGATTAAAAAGACGCAAGTTGGATGCTGGATACCAAAGGCTACAACCACACACCCAGAATATACAATACTTATTGCTTTTCCACGGCAACAATGGTTGTACGAACCCACCTCAGTGTTACGTCTATACGTACATTGCCTGTCTTGGTAATATATATTTTATTATTTAATGAATACCTATTCTTATTTCGGCACTACCATCATCACTGCAACTGCTTTTTGTCACACATATTATTCATGCACTTCACTGTCCCTGACCTGTTATCCTCGTTTTCTTGTCTGTAGCGTCCCTATTCTTTGTTCTTGCGTTCGCTGTTCTTCGTCCTATTCTTGCACGTTTCTTTAGAACGACACTATCGACGTTACTTGTTTTTCATTCTCACTATTACCTGCAGGTGGCAGCGACCCGCGTTGTTTCCCATTTCTGATAGTGAACAAGAGTAACGGTTCGACGGAATGTCGTGATGACGTAGGTCAGTCTGTCTGGTGCATGGTGACGTCATGCCGGACATGGATGCTGACCACTATAGGTCACGTAACATTCCTAAGCGTGTGCCAAATAGCAGTAATAATAATAATAATAATAATAATAATAATAATAATACAGCTTAAACCGCCATTGTATAAATGAGGACAGTTTTACTAAAGCTTCGTGGCACTTTGTTAGAAATGCTACTTTCTTGCCACTGCTCGTACTACTCAACACTTTTCTTCAGTATGATTAGTCATTAGTAGGATATGACGTGGCACGGCTTTCCCTAGATTAATCTTTCAAATCAGGTTTATTTTTTGTTGCGATTCGCATGTACATCAATAAGACGTGCCCCTTTTAATTTTTCGTTCTCGATTAAGCAGAACAACGACGCTTTGTCAAATGCTAGACCCAACACTGAAGATTCTGTAATTTTAGGATATCTGGAGGTGGGAAACATATTTTGAATAAAATGTAGGGCAAGCTGAGTCACAAATATTCTGTTTAACGATTAGACTAAATCAACTGCTAGCAAATAAGCCAATCCTGCTCGTTCTGCACGCCTATTTGCTGACAATTTATTTCTGTTGATTATTTAATTAAATTTAATAGTTGTTTAATTTAGGAGTTAAACAAGTGTTTATTATACAAAGTAATGCAGTATTATAAAAGCACAAACCAGCCAAAAAAAACACCTCCCCAGGTCACCAGTCGTGTAAATGCTTGCAAAATAGTTACGTCCCAAAGTATGAGTTTGCAGTCTTGCGTTTCACTCGAAACCCCCTCTGCCTACAACAGAACAATTCTTCAGACCAAGATTTGTGAAGAGGGTTCCATCAAATACTAAAAAGATAGGCCTACCCTAGAATATGCCGTGTTCGGACTTCCATCTAACTAGTGCAATTTACATAGTGTCATTAAATTAACTAAACATGCAATAAAACAGTACAAATAAAATCATAGACTAACAATTACCTACTCCTATTGTTGACTCAACTCTTGCAGCTGAACATTTTGCTTTTATCCGTCAGATGGCACTGCAATACAATAGCGCATTGATAAGTATTAGTGTAATAATTCTACACGCCTACACATTAATGGACAATATCAGCTACAGAATTGTATAAAAGTGTCTAATCATCGTGAAGGTATACACAAATCTGGAAGATAAATCACCTTATTCGTAGACCTAAAGTGCGTATCTTCGGTTAGGTTAAGTTAGGCTACGTATATGATTGCTTGACGATGACAAAGGACAGTTCATAAAAACGTCCGTTTTGCAGGATGATGTCTTGCAGAACTTTATTTGCGATCCAGAATGTGACAGCCGAGAATTATTGGTCCGTTCGGTACAAACATTGTTACGTCTGCAGTGACGCTGCGATCTAGGTCCGCGAAAGAACTCAGAGATGACCCTGTGAAAATAAAATTGCTAATCTTTAGGTGCATCATCCCCGTTGTGTCATAAGCAATTAGGGAGGGGGTAGGGTACATTAAAACACAACTGTCTTGTGTCCTATTTATTATGCTGACGACATGTTTCAGCCACCGTGAGCCATCTCCAGGTCACAAAACTGTATATAGAGGAGAACTATACATAATATGATCATAGTATAGGTGCATATTCCAAACTTTCGAGATCTCTATTTAGAAGAGGCACTTTTAGCTCAATATGTATAATCCAACCGACAACGAGATCTCGTTGAAAGTTTAGAATATACACTTATACTATGATCATACTCTGTATAATTTTCCTCTACATACATTTTTGTGACCTGAAGATGGTCCACAGTGGCCGAAATATGTCGTCGTCACCATAATAAATAAAATACAAGACAGTTGTGTTTTGACGTAGCCCACCTCCTTCCTAAATCTTGTTATCTTGTGTATCAAATTTTCAGTCCATTTATTCGCGTCATTCATTAAAAGTTTTAAGGCGATCTGATCACCTCGAAAAATGTCAAGGTTGGGCTGTGCTGTTTATTCGAATGTGGGGGTCCGAATAAGAAAGGCTGCTAATTGCGTGCTGCCATGTAATGTAGGTCGTGGTGTAATGCTAGCAAAGTGGCATTACGAGTGGCAATCGCTGGCTGCATGGATATTCTGTACAGCTTGTGCTTCACTGGTTGCAACAAGTAAGACAAGACATACAGATTCAAGATATTAAACCTTGAAAGACTAATATTAACTTAAATCACATTTCAAGATTCGGCTCGTACCGCGCAGTAAACATACTCCTTCTCCGTTATAAAAACAAATCACGTAATGCTGTAAAAGACAATAATCGCAGTTTGTTCTGAGAACAGTATAAAACAGAAAATTCACACTGGTAACAAAAAGAATTTTCTGATTTTAAACCCGGTAGTGCCCGAAGTAACTTTTAGGCTACGAAGAGTTAAAATCCTATCATCAGAAACAGTGAGTAATACTCGTACGTATGAGATGCTCTTCGGCTTCTTTTTTTTCCAAACGAAAACGAAGATTGTGGGCGTTACGGAATAAAATTTAAATAAAAAAGTTAATATAAAGCAAAGAGGGATAAACAAAGTTAATGAGAGAAAAAATAATTTTATTAGCACTAAGAAACTGAACAAACAAGATGCACTGCATTGGTTCAGTTATAACATTGATCCGGTGTATTTCGGTTTTATTCAAGCATCGTCCGGGATAAATTCAGTACGTCGTGGATAGTACAAGACCATAAAGTAATACCTGTTAAAATCAAAATGTAAAATAATAACAGTATATAAAGGAAACATTTAGTCACAGTACAATGTGAATCAGTTACTAAATTATTAAACTTTTGGGATTTTTCTATCGTGCCAGAAGAATGTCTTTTGTTAACGTTGTCTGTGACGTAGGCTGATTACGTAAGATTAGATATAATGAAATAATGCAGAGTTATCGCTGGCTTACTATCCTCCGATATTGAAATACCTGGTACATGTGACATAAAATTAATAATGTTCTTTTTTGCATAATATTTCTTATGTGATTAATTGTAGAAAAAATCACTGTTAATTTCTCAGTGGGATTTATTTTTACAACTACTGACAGCAAGGTTAGTACGTTCAACTGAGGTTGAAATGTAGGCGCACGGGGGGCGGGGGGGGGGGAGGTTGCAGTAACGGAGCACAGTTTCAATGTACGTACCATTATCTGAGGCCATCAGTGCATATGTACATAAGGCCTTAATTTCTAAATAATTCCAATTTAATTATTAATCACGTCAATTTTTTTTCGGATGCAGAACAAACAATTTGCATTGGGTCTGTCAACGTCTTAAGAAATCAGGTCCTTCTGAATTCATTACTGCATTCCATCTGGCTTTCTACTTAGACAGCTATAGAATAGATTCTGGTATGGAAAAAATTATTCCAAACTCTTTTTCATTTTTTACTTTTAAAATATAGGACTACGACGTTTTAGGATTTATTTTTCTTTCCGTCTTCGTACATAAAGCAAGGAACCGGCTACCTACTCTGTGTGTCCCGTCAGATAAAGCTGCCTAAAGACTGAACAAAGCAGAATCCAAAGGGTTCTAAGCCGGGACTGTATCTATCCAGACAAATGGTAGAAACAAATTTGTCCCCGTCCACACCATTACGGTGTAAGGGGAAGCAGAATTAGAGCTCCATTCATTCTTACCCTCAGCATTACATGGAGGTGAGTAGTGAACTTCACGCACCGGCCGCATTACCCCCAGGAATGAATTTCGGTGCCTATTTAATAGGAGGTTGGATGGCCCCAAAAGACTGTCTGGGCGGTATTGGAAAAGAAAAAAACCCTTATCACAACCGTGTTTTCAATTCCGGGTCGTCCAGCCCGTAGCTGCACCCTGTACCAACTGCGCCATCCCAGTCTCTTTGCAGACAATTTAGCGAACACAAAAATATAGATACGCGTCGCTTAACGACGGGGATACGTTCTGAGAAATGCGTTGTTAGACGATTTCGTCGTTGTGCGAACGTGTGCTTACACAAACCTAGATAGTGCAGTATAGCCTACTACACACTGAGGCAATATGGTATAGCCAGTTGTCCCTAGGCTACAAACCTGTACAGCATGTTAAAAAAAAAGGTAAAGTGTTCCAGTTACAGGCCCGGTGTGGCCCAGAGGGTGGGTACTCTTCCATGACCGCTGCACTAGAAGGGGGTAAGTGGTAAGCAGCACGCCCCGGCCGCACTTTACCCCCGGGAAAGACCCGGTACCCATTTTACAGGAGGCTGGGTGGGCCCCAGGGCAGGTCTGGACGGGCGGTAAATCTCGTCCCCACCGGTACAGCATGGTACTGTACTGAATACTGTAGGCAATTGTAAAACAGTGGTATTATAATATTATGGGACCACCGTCGTATATGCGATCCATCGTTGACCGAAACGTCGTTATGCAGCGCATACCTTTAATGCCGTCATAATGATGCTCGAACAGTCACAAAGCTTTAGGTATTTGCAGTACACTGCGAAGTGGGTTAGAAGTATTGACAGCTCTCAATGAATCCACTGTTTTGTGGAACATAATTTTCTTTGTTATATTTGAAACATCGCCATGGGATCCTATTCTGAAACAATTCAATTCATTTTACATTTTTGGAAGAAGATCAGTTTTTACGTATACCGCCTTCTGTGTCTGTGTCTTCGTAGGTGTTATTTTCACTTCGTCCCCATGGAAAAGGCGCTCACCTTGTAAAGCTTCCACTTACTCGGCTCTTCAAGAAAACCCTGCTTACTACGCTTACTGTGCATTTGTGACCTTGGAAACTTACTTGCTGACGTCATAAAACTCACTCACAAGATCCCGAACTGAAAGAATTTAATTCACGTCACATCTCGAGCCAGAATACCAACGTATTCTAGATCCATTTTGATATTTAAAATCCGTGTATCCCAAGTGTCCGTTCTCTCACAAATTTAAAGTGGCGCCTGCAGAAACCAGAATCAACAGAGGACTGCATGAATTTCGCTTCTACGCTTCTGTGACAAGCAGTCGTCGGAATAGAAGCCCCTTGCCATTCTTTTGTACACGAGCATCTCTAAAATGGCGTTCACCTCAGTAATGGTCCGCAGAAAAAAAAAGTCAATATTTCCTTTGCATTATGCACAAACAAATTCTTGATTCTGTATCCTGCAGCAGTACTTCCCTTTACTGAAGTTTATTCAGATGTAAAATTTCAACGGATTAGGGACCCCTGTGTGCAAACACTGTAACAACCATGACACTGGATAAAGTAAAGGTGACGATAAATATAGAACGGAAACAGTCACATACAGGACATGTTTGCACTTCACGGCTACATGTTTCGGCTTCCCCTAACGTAGCCATCATCAGACTGTATACAGAATTACAAAAAGGAAATTATTTACACAGGAGTTGTGAACGAGATCTCGCCCTTACAAAAGACAATAAATATATAAAACACATATTTGTAGGAGTATATCTGTAGGAAAGCAAATGTAAACGAAATTGTGTTCGTTATGACGGAAGTTAGGTAGTAAAATACGTGAAATTTATGTTTAAATTTGGAAAAATAAAAGGAGGTATAGTAGGTTAGGGAGGACTGTGGTTGGATTAATGTGCTGTAATGCATCTTCTCATGGAGGATTATTAATACATACCATGAGTAAAACAGATGATCATAGATGTATTTCGTGTGACAATACATAGAAGTATTCTCAATGCCTTAATATATATATATATATATATATATATATATATATATATATGGGGCTATACATTAGGGGCTCAACCATAATATACAACACATAAGAGACTAATTGGTTTTATAGCACACATCGTCCCTCGTGAGTGTTGGATTGGAAAGTAAGATACAGCAGTTCCGAAAATATTAGGCGATACATGTTGAAATACTGGACTGCTGTGATCTGTCATCCGGATGCAGTGAAATACTATATATTCTGTCTACAATGCTGACAATCTTCTATGTATTCGTTTATAATGCTGTATATTTATTATTCCGCTTTAAGTAGTAGTACGTGTGGGCCGCGATAGCTCAGTAGATATAGCGACTCGCTATGGGCTGGAAGTCCGGTGATCGAATCTCGATGGAAGAAAGATTTTCCCCACCCTTCCAGACCGACCGTAGGGCCTACCCAGCCTCCTACGCATTCGGTACCGGGTCTTTCCCAGGGATAAAGTGGCCGGGGCGTGGCGTTAACCATCCACCCCGTCTAGCGCCAAGGCTAAGGAAAGAGTACAGCTATACCTTTGCTCCCTCTCTGGGCCTTTATGGCCTGTTATAGGGTAAAGTTTACCTTTACCTTTAAGTATAAGTATGTAGATATGTAATACGATTAATTTCCAAACCACATACTCGAGTCAAGATGGTTTACATACGTCCTCGGTATATGATCGCTGCAGACCCACAGTAAAGTAAAGGTAAAGGTAAAGGTAAAATCTCTTTACGCCCTATGAAGGCATACAAACAGATGGAAGTATATCTCCACTCATTCTTAACCCCGGCTCTCTATGGAAGTATATGGTTAACATCACGGCCCGGCCGCTTCATCCCCGGGACAGAACCCTTATATCCATTGAATACGAAGCGGGTGGATCCCGGAGCTGGTGTGGACGTGTTGGAGAAGAGGAAAACCTCTTGCCCTTTTCGAACCCCGGACCGTCCAGCCCGGAGCCTGGTCGCTGTACTGATCACACTACACAAGAATAGATGGCATTTAATCGTGGAGGTCACAAGAGAAATTGAACATGTGTGGAAGAAAGCTGGTAACCGGGGTCATTTGCAGTGGCGAATGACAATGGAAAGAACTTCGTTGTAGCACTTAGGAGATTTCTAAATATGTTCTTCTTTTCTTCTAACTGGACGCTTCCAAAGGAGCTTCCTCTCAGAAATGCTGTCTGCGTTACTGGGTTACTTCTATTGAACATATTTTCAGCACAGATTAACCTCGCGGCTTTCACAATCCAAACAGTAAAAAATAAACAACTTTTTCACGAGAATGGATTTGTGTTTAGTAGAGGCTAATTGAAAACCTGAAAAGCCTGTCCAAACGGCAATTTCTCGGACTGAGAAAAGAACAGGGTAGCTCCCGATTACAAGTCAGTAACGTTCCGCTTCGGTAACCTGTACGCTCGTTACGTGCTACGCCTTATTTAGTTTCCTTTCGTCATTTACAATTTCGAGGCCAAAAAGTTATTTTTATGCTCTTCTGTTCACTGATATGGATGACAAAGAGCACTGGAATTCTCAGGACATGATTTCGTCTGCCTGATGCTGAATTGGCTTTAATGTCTTTTTTGCTTCAACCCTTTTAAAGACGAAGTGTAATCTGCTTTATATAAGGATTCAGTCCGTACCGCGCTGTAAACACTTTCCACCACGGTTACAAAAACCGATCAGTTAATGACGTATAAAGCTAAGGTCGTTTTCTGTTCTGAGATCGTTACAAAACACTCAACACAAAGCGAGTACCATGCAGTATTTTTGAATGTTAAACCTGGTGGTACGTAAAGAAACCGCTAGGCTTTGAAAGGTTAAATGAGTGCTCCACGGCTAGGCTGTGTCCCTTATTTCTCGTCTTTCATTAAAAAAGCCCAATGGATATTGATGAAATTCAGAGTCAGTAGTCGACAATCAAAGCTCATGGGAATTTATTTCAGGCACTGTACTTATATTTGCAGCGACCACATTACGATTATATGAGGATGAAATATAACTGTGTAAAATGAATTAATAAATAAGTAATTACACCAAAATATTCTATATATTTAATCAGGTATAATTGTAAGGCTCGATATAAATTCAGCCGTGTGCTCTTCACGTGCTGTATAATACCCGTAGTCCACACTTGCAGCAAAGTGTCATGAACACCGAAGAAGCCTTAAATACTGCAGTGAAAGGTTTTACCAAATATTTGAAGGTCTCATGCACTGCAGTACACATTCCCGCCCATCTCGAATTCCTGTCCGCTTAATTATATGTAAGGGAAGTTCGTACGCTAGCGTATGAACTTTATGTTGGGCTGAAAATTTAATGAGAAGCCGCCGAGTGTTTGCGAAATGAAGAGGACGGATGGAAATACGTAACAAGTACATGAGACTGGCAATTTGAGAGGACTTCTGTTCCTGCCTTTGGCATTGCACCTAGTTCTGGAATTCGAAACAATACACGTGCCGTACATTTCTAGCAGACACTCTTAGTTTGGAAAATGATTTATTTATCCTATTTAATAAGTGAAAACGTAAGCCGCAGTCGGGGCTTTTCACTTCTGCTTTCTAGTCGTGGGTCTCGGGTTCAAGCCCCAGCCCGGAGGCGATTTGCCCTGAAAATTTTCGTCGTTTTCCACAGATATTCTATTCAAATGTCATATTAGCCCACGATCGCTTCCTTTTTTTTATCAGTTTCTTGTTCGTCAATGAGCTCATCATTCGACGCTTCAAAGCGTCGGAAACTGCCGTCGTTCGGCGACAAATAAACCATAAATAGAAACAGGTGCAGAAGCCCTCGTCGCCGTCACATCGCCAATGTTTATAAGAAAAAGTCGACAGCGATACGAATGTCGCTTAAATGACAACTAATTCCGCCATTATACTGAAAAAAAAGTAATTTTTTATTTTCACTGTGTTTATACTTTCCACTACGTACAAAGTACTACAAGTACAAACATCAACTAGATTAAATTCAGGGAATGCCTGCTGCAATTCTGTCCGGGGACTTGTTTTCCCGTTCTGTATCTAGAACGAGCCGGTCCCAGTGGCCGCGCGGTCTAAGGCGTGGGTCTGTGGCCGCTCGTCTGCTGAGATTGTGGGTTCGAATCCCACCGGGGCCATGGATGTTTGTTTTGAGTGTTATGTGTGTTGTCAGGTATAGGTCTCTGCGACGAGCTGATCACTCGCCCAGAGGAGTCCTACCAACTGTGGTGCTTCGTTGTGTGTGATCTAGAAACCTCGTGAATGAGGAGGCCATGGCCCACTGGGGGCTGTTGCGCCAAAACAAAACAGTATCTAGAATGAAGTTTACAATATAAGCGATTATAATTTTGCCTGTTGTTTTTATGGGAGCAAAATACGTACTCTTTGATTCAGGGAAGAACACAGAATGAGGTTTTCGAGAGGGCGAAAGTAACTGGAGGATTGAGAAAACTGCATAATGAGGAATTTCATGATGTGTATTAACAAAATACTGTTGGGGTGATTACATCAAGGAGGATGAGACTTGCAGGGCATGTGGCACTAGGGTCAGAAGAGAAATTTCTACAGGGTTTTGGAGAGGAAATACTAAGGAAATCGTCCATTTTAGAGACTAGGCGTTAATGGGAGGATAATATTCAAATGGGTCAATAAATAAAAGGGGTGGAATTCCGTGTATTAGATGCATCTGAGACTGAATATGTGCAAATGGCCGACTGTTGCCAACCCGTCAATAAATCTTCAAATTCCATAAAGTGTGGAGAATTTATCGACTACCCGTGGAACGGTTAGCTTCTGTGGAGGGTCTGTGTTCTATAGAGTTCCTTAGTAGTGGAGTTACACTTTACACTATATAGATCTTCCCGTACGAAATTTATTCACATGTTTATAACGTCTTAAGAAAGCGATACACACTGAATACAATCCTTAATTTGTAGTTATCAACTCTAAAAGTAAACCAGTATTTCTCGCACAGCCACGTGGTCTTATGTCCATTTTTTACAGATATTGTTTGATAATAATTGAATAAATTATTATACAAAATGCAGAATACTACGGTGAACACTTTTAGTAGACTTGCAATAGTTATCTGAAGAATGTTTACGGACAGTGGGCTGCTATTTTCGAAAGCAGGGGCTTAGAAAATGTTGTGGTGAAGTGACTTTCAAAGATATTACACTTCATATAGACTTTAATGAAAAATCGGTTGGTTCAAGAGTTCTGCAAGAGAGGGCGGAAAGTAAAGGAATGGATCTTATAAACGTTTCGTGCGATGGAGAAACTGGTGTAAATTGTGGGAAATGAGCTTCTGTGCAGGGAGAGTGGCTTATGGAGTACCATTTCCCCCTGGAACAGGGAATGAAAAGAAGTGTGTTGAGGAACCCACACAAGAAGAGTTCGTTACCTACGAAATACGGGCGTACTGCTCGCACGTAAGAGCTAGAGAATTTGTGAGTGACGTTACTGACGTAACCTCATTCGTGTTCAGTTACTGACCTTCATTGCAAACATCTTCACAACACACCGCGTAGAAATAAACAACAATTATATTCTTGTTGACCGAATCATGTACCTGCCATTTCATGTGCAAGTCGATTTCCCTGCCCCACGCCAATGACAAGTGCATTTGACTCGGAATTAAGCTGAATTAGGTGTTGAGTAACAAAATTCAACTCTGGAGATGCTATGAAGGAAATTAGTCATGGAATTCAATTCAACGTTGACACTGTTGTCAAGTGTCATGTATTTTCTTTCTGTGTATGTCTTATTTTTCGTTTGGTTGCCATGTCGAGAAATAAGGGTACCATTCTTAATATTCTCTATATACTTGATCTATATTGTGGGCCCAGTAACTTAGTCGGTATAACGACTGACTACGGGCTGGACGGTCCGGGATCGAATCCCGGTGGGGACGAGACTTTCCGCCCGCCCAGACCGGCCCTGGAGCCCACCCAGCCTCCTGTAAAATGGGTACCGGGTCTTTCACGGGGGTAAAGTGCGGCCTGGGCGTGCTGCTGACCACTCACCTCCTTCTAGTGCCGCGGTCATGGAAGAGTAGAGCTGTACCTCTACCCACCCTCTGGGCCACACCGGGCCTGTAACGGGGTCACTTTACTAGATCTATATTCCAAACAATTTTTATGGTTTGGCAATGAGTATCTTTCCAGAATATTGAGCCCTGCTTTGTGAAAAGTTCAGGCTTTTTACACGAATATTGACAGGGGCAGCCTCGTAACAACGTTGCGTTTTGGTCTGACTGACCTTAGGCCAGGGGGAAGCTGAATGGGAATATCAGTGGGCAGGAAGCCGAAGCCCCGACTGTCGTCATTCGAAAAGGTCATGGGACTCCTTTCTGTAACTTCAATATATTCATCGTTGCGCACATTAGGCAAGTAACTTCATAGTAGGCCGTCGAAAAATCGCATCTGAAAGAAATTAAAATAAATTGATTCGGATGTTGGTTACATCTTCGTGATACAAATTACGGAATTTTGGGCGTTTTTGAGCTGAAAGCGGGTGATGAAGAAAGCAGCAGGCATGATAAGGCACTTCTGTAAAACGAAAACAAAAGTAGCGGCTATTTGCAGACTGTGTTTAGTATTCAGCCTGATTGCGATAATTAAAATACCACACAAGTTTGGCAGTAGAAATTTGGCATAGTTGTACGTAACACACACACACACACACACGCACAAGCTCGGTATGAAATATCAGTACTGTATGTTGGTGTGGAAACGGTGCGAAATTCTAAAGCTTTGTACGTCAAATTTAACACACTAAGTCAGTATTTAAATAGTAAGCGCTTTCAAAATAATAATACACTACTGATATTGCTACCATTAACCCCCATAAATACTACTGCTGCTACCACCACTAAAATTGTCTATAACATACCTGCAGTTGCAGACATTCAGAGGGAATTCCACTCTATTGGTATTAAATCATGTTCGTATATCTGCGTAAGTAGAACACACTAACCCTTGAACTAAATTGGCATATCACTTCTGCTCTGAAGATGGAGGCAGAATGTTACTCCGAAAAGTAGGTTTCAACCTCCAAGACTACACGGTGGCATAACACCATAGAAGCCTTCAGTATGAACTTCACAACACGGATCACTTTACAGTGAAGGATTGTTAACCCTACGCGTTTAAGACCACCCCGTTTATTGCGCAGTAGGACGGGCTTAGTTTTTTTCGCGGTGGCAGTGGTCTGACGAAGAGCTGTTAACAAATTTCATGGCATAAGGAGCAGCGTTGCTACACCCAAAGGAACACACTCCATGACACTCTCTTAACATGCAATGGGAATACCTTGCAACTACGGAGCCCGTAAAGTGGAAGAGTAACCACTGTGAAATCAGAGCGAGCCGGGTCGCGCCTCTCACCTGTTCTGGCTGCTGACTGTCGGAACACTTCAACACTGAACACACGCTACACCTGGTTGCTGACCATGAACTGGGCTGTCAACTGCTGCGCTCTGCCCTTTAGTTGTTATCTACCTGTTGATGAAGTGGGGGGAGGGGGGAGCAAGTTGCAGCGGTGTTGCCAAAGTCACTACATATTACGTCACGTTCTGGTATTGTCACTCACTGATGGGATGAGCTCCAGGGTTAGAGATCGAGTCTTCGCAAGAAGTGCATGCACCTCCAACGCTCAGTCTTTCGTCTTTTATATTAATTTGACTCTAACGCGTCATTACCACCATTACTGTCACCATTGTTGTTCACAGGTCACTTCACCATCACCTGCGCGTTACTGTCGCCATTGCTTTTCACAGGCCAATTCGCCTTCACCTGCGCATTACTGTCACGATTGTTGTTCACAGGTCAATTTGCCGTCACCTGCGCATTACTGTCACCATTGTTGTTCACAGTTCAATTTGCCATCAACTGCGCATTACTGTCACCATTGTTGTTCACAGGTCAATTTGCCGTCACCTGCGCATTACTGTCACCATTGTTGTTCACATATCAATTCGCCTTCACCTGCGCATTAGTCACCATTGTTGTTCACAGGTCAATTCACCTTCACCCGCGAGGTACTGTCACCATTGTTGTTCATAGGTCAATTCGCCTTCACCTGTGCATTACAGTCACCATAGTTGTTCACAGGTCAATTCACAATCACCTGTGCATTGCTGTCGCCATTGTTGTTCACAGGTCAATTTCAAATTCTTGTAAAAACCAATATGAAGCAGAATAATTTCAATCACTTATCACAGCGATCATGCTGTCGAATGCAGTATTTTCCGGTTGGCAATAGATGCTCCTTCGCCGGGAATAAAACGGCTCGTGTGCCTGGTCAATGTCTTTATTCCAACTCCTGTATTTCAAACATGTGGAGCTTTAGTATCCCAGATCGTCGCGAGCTTCTTCATGGCCACAATTACACACTGGCTTGTGTAATTGTTTACAGTTACGATCCCAGTCTTTGGATCAAATTCATCTGGAAATGGAATCGCCAGAGACAAAGGATTTCCATCCTTGTATGCATATCCAAACTGCTTCCGCTCTATCCTCCTTACAAGGACGGTACCAGTGCTAAAGTAGGCAGTTCGTCAAAAAAAGCATTCACCTTAGTCCGATTCAGAGAGAAATTTGACTAGACCCCTATATCTTTGTCCCTCCACGCGTTCAAGCAACTGGTACATAGGCACGCAAACAGCTTTACCTTCATATAAACCGTCTCACACAACCAGCACATTCCTTTCTTACCCTGTAATTCGGAATCCACATGAACCAAATCCAGTCACACTGAAGACGGAGGCAGTAGGTTCTTCTGAATTGTCGGGACGTTCAGTTACTATTCGGCGCAAAAACTCAAAATAATGCAAAACTTTGCTTGTATTTTCAGAGGGTAGGGTTTCTGCCGGTCCGTGGATTTCGCTGGCCTTCCTAATGAACTCACATCAACTTTTCTGCCCCTTTTTACACGTTATGTTCTATTTTCTTTGTCAAGTACCCTTTGTACGTCCATATACCATCGCTGCTTCTTTTTTTTTTTCTTCTCTTCTTCTTCCCAACAGGGCTTACAGAATTGTTGAAAGTGTCATTAGTTCGAAATGTGAATATTTATTGTCAATATAGGCAGAAGTTATTAGAAATATTCCGTAGGTTACACAACTGAAAGCTGAAATAAATTCTGATTTGTTGCTACATTTACGGAAGACAGCGCGCCACCGACACGTATTCCGAACCACCTGAATTTAATATTAGAGTCTTCTGAAGTATGAGGCCCTGTTAATTGCAAACCTGTTTTCGAAAATGTGGAAGAGTTTACCGCATCTATTTAATTTATATGCCTTGAAGAGGAAGGCAGTAGCCTCCGCCAATCAGTCGGTAACAAGTTACCAATTAAAAGCCATAATTTCACCGACGGCTATAATCTGAATCAACAAATCTGTAAAATCCTCGGCTTACACATTTGAAAGCAGTCCATACCTTAACACCACTTTTGTGAACGATCCAGTCTAGTGTAAGTTATCTCTCCATCTACGTACTTCTCTGCAATGATCTGGTCTGTTCAGGCTATCGATCTAAATGTTGTAAATGTACATAACTCATAAAGCCATCTCTCTTTTAGCCACTAGTGCTGCAAATAATGTCATGTCGTCTTTCTTGGTTTATTTCTTTCCATTCTGCATAAGAGATAAGTCCTAGAATTACTGATGTTTGCGGTTTGCATTTATTTGCTATTTGAGCAGAAGTTATGTCATCTGTTAACAGTGAAGGTAAACATCCGTGCCTTTCAAACAAAAAGATATAGGTCACGGCATAAATATAATAATTGACGAAATGTATTGCAGTAGAACTAAGAAGGAAAACGTTTGTCATCATAAAAACAATACGCGGAGGCGGAAAATTATTACGCTCCTTCTCTTGAGAACTACAAAATGTGAACGAAAGGGACGGCAATACCTGCCTTATAAATTTGCAAAACCTATGCTTTTCCTTCTTATATTAGTTCTTTGTGGGTTTGCTTCAGTAATTTTCGTTCCATATTTAGCTGACAAATATCGAGGAAGACAAGCGTGTCTATGTTGGTCGTAAAAGTAAAAGATAAAGTGCACCCTTGTACAGGCACTGAGGCTCTGTACAGGCTGTACGGCCCATAGGGGGAGTAGAGGTATAGCTCTACTCTTTTTTGACCACGGCATTAGAATGTGGTGAGAGGTCAGCGTCACTCCCTGGCAGCTCTTTACCCCGGGAAAGACCCGGTACCCATTGTACGGGAGGCTGGGTGGGCCCCAGGGCCGGTCTGGACAGGTGCGGAAAATCACGCCCCCACCGGGATTCGATCTGCGGACCGTCCAGCTCGTAGCCAGTCGCTATACCGACTACGCTACCCGGCCCACATGTTGATCGTACCGTTGGTATATGCATTCTGTAGTAAGATTACCTGTCACTTTGCTGATGACTGATAGCCTGGTACTGAAATGTCAGTTACTGGCGAGCTTTCACTGCGGCGCCAAAGACACGGACGAGTGTTACGCTTTCACTGTAGAATTCTCTCTCTGGAGTTGCATTTCACACTTCATTGGTGTAAGTTTCAAACTTCCATCATAATTCTAACTGACTGTGGACTGTGGGTGTTTAAAACACGCAGGTGAAAAGAATATGTGAATCTAAGACAGCTGGAGGAACGTAAGACTGAAAACATTGTATAATGAGGAACTTTTGATGTGTGTTTTTCGCTCATGATCATTAGGCTGACCGAATTAAGGAGGAAAAGAGGGGCAGGGAATGAGGAATGGGTGAATAAATTATATTTTTGCAAACAAATATAATGGTGAAAACTAAAAGGAAGACGCGCCTTGAGAGGCATAGGATATTAAAGTGGATCTTAAAGAAATATTGTATTGAGGACGTTGACTGGAATCAAACATTAAAAACAATGAAGAATTGGACAAACTGATAGAGCATGAAAATGTGGTCAACTACATCAAAGCCCAGAGACTAAGCTGGCTCGGCCATATACAAAGAATGCCTGAAGCCAGGGCAACTAAGAAATTTAAATGGAATCCCTTAACCACGAGACCAACAGGAAGACGCAAATATAGATGGGAGGACAACATCATACAGGACCTTGGTCAAATGAAGATCAAAAATTGGTTAACCTGTGTCCAGGATAGAGAAAAGTGGAAGGATGTCGTTGAGAAGGCCAAAACCTCTAATTAAAGGCGGTTCAGAGCCTGAAGAAGAAGAAGGACGTTGACTGGATCCATGTGGCTCAGAACAGGTTCTAATAACTGGCTCCTTTAAGCACATTAACAAATTGTGTAGTTTCATAAAATGGCAAATTTATTGATTATGCGATTTACTATTACCTTCTCAAGGATTTTCTGTGAAGCCAAGTATTCGGTTAATTAATTTGTTTCTTTTCGAATTTACGTGTAGTTAGTGGCTAAACACAACACCACTTGGACAACGATAAGAATACTATTCTTTTAATTAACGCAGACTTCAATTACTTCAAGTTTTATATAATTTTATTTATATTGTTATTTTTCTATGCTTTGTCATTTTTGTTCCATGGTATGGAATGACGTGATGGTGACAGATGGATAGGAGGTGATGGATTTCAACCCAGCACACTATATTCAGGTTCTGAGTGAAAAGAAGATACTTTCCATTCCACCAACCCACTGAACTATGTGAAAACCCTAGTTTCTTGTACGTCTAGGTTACTCTTTAGAGGCCTACCTATTGCAACAAATCTTAATTTTCAGTACCTTGGAAGAGAGACATTAGAAGACTTGAACCTCGGGCTCTGTGCTCTTAAAATTATACATTTTTATTTCTGTACCTCCTGTGCGATTGGGTAAGAGCCGTGTTGTATAATATTTAGTGTTTGATGAAAGTTGCTGGCTTTTCGGTCATTTACGTGGTTTTCTGCATCTTTTCTCTGTGAATGACGAGACATTTACATTATATTTTTATTATTTTACACTATTACGTACTCACCATCCAGCTGCCATGTCATCATTTATGTAACATCCATAGTTGAGAAAGTGTTAATGAATAATGTAGAGTTCGGTTAACATAAGTAAAGCTAAGCCATGGCAGATGACGTTCTCCAGAAGTGCTGTTGCTTAAGGCGCTTCACTGGACAGCTTCCTGGTGTTCATTCGGTCAGCAGGTTCTCGTGAGTCCCATTGTCTACGCTTTCTGTTGCAGGATATATTTACACGTTGTGTAAATTTACACGTTGTTTAAATTACTTAAACGCTCTTTAGGTTTTGTTTGTTGAAAGCTACCTATCGGGATGACGTCCTGCTAATGGGCCATCCGATTACCACAGGCATTGTTCGGTAACTTGTCACTCAACTTGTGCAGGAAGTAATGCGTTGTTCCATGAAAGTCAGTTTGATTTATGGGTAAGTGTGACTCCTTCAGTTACACGTACACGCGTGTTAGTTAATCTAACACAGTCAATTGCACCATCGAAAGGGGAGGTCGCTTTTTGTCACGGTTGAGAACATTTCAGGGTTTTGGTGGACAGCAAATAGATTTGACTTTTGCGTTCTTCTAACAGGCGATTTTAAGTATGAGTTATTGTGGAAGTCAGCTGGTTACCATAGCCAACAATCGATTATATTTACAGGTTACGTTCACTGACAGCTGATTACACTCAACCCATCACTTAAACACACGGCCGATTTTTAACACGTTATTTTAATTAACAGCTGCTATTACATTACAAGGTACTTCATTTATTTTTTTACAGAATAGTTAATTTAAATACCTGATGGTTTTACCCAACAGTTTAATTTAAATACGGCGAACTTCACTTAACATTTTACTTTAAACAACGGCTGTCTTCCTTTAACTCATTACTCTAAATAGCGATTGATTTCACTGCAGTACGTTACTTTAAATAAGGGCTGATATCACTCACCACATTACTTTAAGTAACGGCAGAATTCGCTTAACACTTTAAACAATGGCTGATTTCACTTAACACGTTACTGTGAATAAGGGCTGATCGTCACACTTAACTGTAAATTGAATCTTCGCCGCCTCTGGACACAGTAGGATCAGCTGAATTCTCACCATATCTTCACACTCTATCCGTAGATTTGAACATCTTAGGCATACTGCGAGTGCATGAAACGTAGATTTATTTTGCGGGGTACACTATCATAGACAATTATTTGATTTTTACTTTTTGTGAGGTTTGGTACTGACAGAACTGAAATATACATGGACAATTTTGACTAGAATTGGAGTATTATTGCCCCTGTGTGTGTATGTGGGGGGGGGGGGATCTTCTGCTTTCTTTTTTGAAAGAAAATTGGCACTCTTTTACCACCCAATTTCCAAAATCCCAGTCTCCCATTTCT
>Ga0136643_10002519_pt1 | contig 23835 bp, 14 predicted proteins | sample TergutLab28metaG_FD_96883 | JGI IMG/M metagenome (GOLD analysis project Ga0136643, IMG submission 96883) | Labiotermes labralis P1 segment gut microbial communities from Petit-Saut dam, French Guiana - Lab288 P1 (version 3) (version 3) | ecosystem: Host-associated > Arthropoda: Insects >... | reverse complement strand
TTGCGAAATTAAATGCAGTGTGTCTTCTCATTCCGCTACGTGCTGAACATTAACAATCGTCGTTATGTCAAGCTACTGTTTGATTCTCACAGCACTATTAATTGTGTAAGCGCTTTAGCGAAATTACAAACGAATATAAGTTTCTTTACGTCTGCCTGTCCGTCAGTCCCTTCGTTCGTCTATCTTACCACATGGAACTTGGGAACTGTGGACGGATTTTGATGAAAATGTATATTTAAATCTTTATGTATTTACCGTTCATTTTATATAATTTATATTTTAGACCATCAATTACACAATATATTAACAGTAAAATTTATTTCGTAAATTACTTTACGAAATATACAATACTGTCAATATAATGAGTATTTATTTATCTAAATGTTTTTTTAAATATTTTTTGAATACCCCTCAATAAAATTAAATTTCATTACAATCTGACAATAAAAACGGGTATTTTACGTAAATGTTTATATATTTTATGATTATACCTTCACAAGTTATATTTGAAATTTGAATTTTCAAAAAATTTTAAATAAGGAAAAGGCAGAAAATTTATGTTTATTTACGTCTTTCTGAAATTGTGCGCTTGATGAGATAATTAGAATAAAATGGCAAAGAGTGGGAGGAAGCAATATCAATATGATATGGTACTTGACCATTAGATGCTCGATAGTTATGGCTACAGACACACAGATTTGAATACGTACTGTTTAATAATTTTTTAACAAAATTTTACTCGAAAATTTCTCACTATTACGTCGTAATATTTGTGCTGGCTGTTTGGCATTTAGCATTTTGATTGTGCGTGGTGGATGCGAGTGCTTAATATTACGTCACTGTAACAGGTGCTTAACATTTTTAATTATGTGCTGCGTTGAATAATATTGTGAAATGCATCAGTAAACTGGTTAGTTGTATGACGTACTGTGAACTGCACTATAACTTCTTGTTACATTCAAGAAATTGTCGGAAGGTTTGTTGTTATATGTTGGATTTGAAAGTAGACTAATATGCATTCTGGCATATAAACTCTAACAAGTGCCTCCATATCGTCTATAAAAAATATATTGAATGTGTATTTTTCTATGAAAATTTCTTTCTGGGCCCCACTCTTTCATACCGTACATCTCATTATCATCATCATGTTCCTGAAGGGTTAGGTGTGTTTCCTGTTCCTTGATCCTCAAGATGAATTTCGTCTTTCCATCTCTTCCTCGGTCGTCCTACCGTATATCTTTCTAGATTAATTAAGCAACTCATATCCATTTCTCGGAATTCACTATTTTAGAAATTGGTGGGGGAAGGTAAATTCATTAGACCTTCCTCAGCTGATATTACTGTACCCGAAACTGAGGTACATAATATTTCCACTTTGCTGTAGACGTGTAATCAATGCTGGAACTGAAGGATTTCTTCGAGAATTATGTACTGGAACTGGTGCATGCCAGTTGGTCCCAGTGCTACAATAAAGTAAATAACGCAGGTGATTACTGTGCAGTACCGGTATACCGCCACGCATTCTCTGCGACGGCACTAGATGGAGATGTGCAGTTAAATTCAACTGCAATATCCGACATATAATTCCCCGCAGATGAGACCGGGGCTAAATTCGAGGCGTGGAATGAAAACCAGAAAGGATGGATTGGACAAGACGAATTTCTTTTGCACAATTAGGGGAAACGAAGCACGTTTGTTCAGAACGCATGATGGTCAACATGTATTTAGTCATTCGTCGAATTCAAACATAATTCCCACATACTTATAATTTATTTCTCACCCAAAGGCTCAAAGTGAGGGAAAGGAATTATATGTGTGATATTTAATTTAATTAAATATTATTCCAACTTCTAGTACAACAAGTTACATTCAAGGTATATATTCAGTTGTACAAATTGTCTAAAATCTTGGAAGGTTGCTTTCCATTTCCTACACCAGTATTTCCGTGCGGAACTGTCTTCTTCTCTTGACGATTCTGCCTAGTTGCATTGATCTGTCGGAAATGCCTCCAGCTGTGTGACATTTAAGTCGTTCTCTTGCAAAATCTTCGAAACTTCATTCAATGTATTTTTGTCTTGTTGTTTGCTTCGATATGCCACATAAACCACCGCTGCAATCAGATAATCGGCCGTTGTAAGATTGAAATTCCTTGCTGTGGAATTGTATAAACTGTGACTAATGACATTTTCTCATGTTTCTACCGTTTACTCATCTCTCCCCAACGTCACCACTCCAGTATTTATTTCTTTCCTTTCTTAGAGACAATCAATACAAATATTCGCTGTGGTTATACATAGCGTTCGGTAGCTTTACAGACTGGTTGACCTAGGCCTTAGCGAAACACACGGGATTAGATTTGAACAAGGGGCAATGTTGAACAAGTTAATTATGTTGCCTTCAGTAAACGTTTATGCCACTACTTTTCAATTTCGATAGGGGTAACCCTGCCCAGCAATTGACATCCACTTTCCCTCCATTGTAGTGTTATTCTGGTTTACGTGGAGTTACATGTACTGGATTGTTCACGAAGTAAATTTTAAATTTTAACTTCTAAGCGAATCGTGTCTACATTATGTTGGTAGAGGTAAGTTTGATTATGCCTTATTACATAAAAATGCTTCATTTATCTTGTGCTTTCGCTATCTCTTCTGTAATTATAACCACTTTATTTTAACAAAGGTTAATTTTCGTGTTTGCACGTGTTGCAGATTTGAACATTGCTCTAAAAAGCACATTTGAACAATGTTTATATGTGACCCTTTATGTATCCATGATATTTCTTGGGGGAAAAATGTGATGGGGACTTTCAATTTAGGACAAAGAAATGGTTCGTACATATTTAAATAAGGAAATAATCCTGATGTGCCAGGAGCGGTTATACAAGAGGCGTCAAAACTGTACTGGAAATGATGCTGTACGTAAAATTTACAGCTTCCAGATACGGATTGACCCATACAGCACTGCATGGCAGAATTAAAAAATCAACAATATTGCCGAGTGCAATGGGCCCAGTGTGTCTACTTCACGTTACACAAGTTGACAATATTAAAATATAAACAAGATTTGATATTAGTGGACTACCTAATTAAATGTTCCAAAGTGAATCACGGAATGACATATAAACTATTCAGTCATGTGGTTTGCGGTTGTGGCCGAAGACTGCAGTGTACATTTCACAGTAGCTGGATTGATTAAAAATTGCAGGAAATATCTGGTTTCTGGGCTTCGTGAAAAGACACAACAACACCGCTTCTCCAGCGCGAAAATACAAGTGTGTCGAGCACCACCGATTTCAACGAAACAAACTTAAGAGAATTATTCGGCAATTATGAGCGTGCAGTGGAATCTTGGAATTTTATTGCTGGCAGATTTTATGACAATGACGAAACTGGAGGGTCTAGACAGTACAGTCTGCTAATATTGTTGCGCAAATTGGGTAACCAGGCTGATGATTGTCGCAAAAACTGGAGTCTTGGGGTTGGATTATATTCCTCAAAGCAGCTGGATCACAGGACCTCAATTGTTGAAATTCCTTGAACTTGCTAAGTAACATACCAGAAGCTCCAAATAAGATCGTATAATTTTAGATATGGACAATCATAAAAGACATTTCAATCTTGATTCCATTCTCTATGCAAGAAAAAACGCCATCACATTAGTAATTTTTCCTACCCGTTTCTCTCATCAATTACAGCCACTGAGTGTAAGAGTGATGAGAAAATATAAAGGAAAATTATGAGTGACACAACGTGATTGGATGACTTCAAATCGTGGATAAAGTGATGTCAGTCCTTTACTTGGTATCTTTGAAATATGCTGTAAATCAAGCTTCTTTTACTGCGAAGAATATGATAACAGATTTTGCTAATTCTAAATCTAATAACTTGTCTTCAGTGACGAGCATTTTTAGCCATCATCTATTACACCTATGGAAAAATAAATTCCTAACCAAGAGATCCCTGTTCGTTCTGCTCTCAGCCTGGTAGCACGAGAAATTTCTGTGACGAGCAAAGATAGACTTTAACCAGTAGTTGTGCGTCCATTCCCGAAACTTCTGGACCAAGAATCGAAAGAAAACAAAGGAAGAATTTGAAGTCTCGCATTTTAGCCGATTCGCCAATAATGGATCGCAGTGAACAAGAAGCACTTGGAAGAGGACATCTATAAAGAAGTAATACTGCAAAAGGACTAAACACTATAGATATAATATATAGCAGAAAAATATTATAGAAATGAATTTCTTCTTCTAGCAAATTTTATTAAAATACTCAAATGGGAAAATTGACGATTTATTAGAGACTCCTTGGACAAGTGAAGAAGAAGAAATAACTGCAGATATTTCAGTGTTGATTTAGTTTTTTACTCACACAACCAAGTTGTTCTACGCTGGGAAATTTGAAGGAAAGGAAGCTTTCAAAATAATGTGAAGGTAATGTGGTGACTTGATGAGACATAGCAGTTTGCCTTTTGTTATAAAGATAACAAATGTGAAATAGAAAGGGAAGGCATTGAGGCGAAACTTCTACGACCAATTTCTCTGGGTGTTACTGCATGCGTTACAGCACTGAAATATTGTGGTATTAATTCCTTGTGGAAAGAATTATGTAGACAGGGGATGAGTTTTATTTTATGGACTTTAAGTTCATTTACATTCACATATATTTCGTAATTATATTTGTGTTCAAAATTGCCCCGTAGCTGTTCAAATATACCGCAAGCATGGGGCCGATTTTTACATGGCGCGTCGTAAGAGATGAATATTAAATTACTTAAATATGTCTTAATTTTGTTTTTTAAACATATCTCATGTATGATAAATACTATACCCTTTCCGCGTCATGCCACTTGTATTGAACAAAATGTGCTTCAGAGGCCTGAGAAAGTGTTTTCTAAATTTTATTCAAAGATGACCCCTATTGATGTGAAATGCTTTAATTTTACATATTCTGAATTTGTGTAAATAGCCTTATCTAACCAGCATACTAAACGATTGCACCGTGTTATATTATCATTTGTTCCGTGTATGAATCTACTTCATTTTTCATATTATGTCATGCATGACACTATTTTCAGAAGGGATTATTTAAATATAATTTTCTTTCTTGATTTTGTCTACAAATTTTTCGGTAATTTCTAAGAAGAATAATTTGCAAATTTGCTATATATATATGTTAGTATTTATGTATAGTACCCAATAAACGTGACTGGATTTAGCAAATCCTTAAGATTCTTTTAATTTTTTTTTGAAGTTCTAAAATATTTTTTTTAATCTGTCCAATGGAAGCCGAATTGTTCGATGTGGATGGCCGAATGGACTGACAGCCATCACGAAACTAATACTCGCTTTTCGAAATGAGCGATATGTTTGATATGGTTCACTTTGTTATTTAAAAAATCATTCACAAGGCACGGACTTACGTTGTGTGGAATTGACGGGGCAGAACTTGGCAATGAAGTAACGGTCGTAGTCAATTGCTATGAAGTATACTCGTCCATTCCACATTGCTGCAAATGTGATAAGAGTGAATGTTATTGTATCGAGAATTTCGCTATTATTTAAACATAAGGATTACATTGCTATACGTTGGACATTATTGCAAATTATTGACCAACAATTTACCAAATTGAACAGTACAACACTTTGATCAGTATTACAGTACGAGAGTGTGGTTGTTTGGCTAGTAAGTAAATGTTTGAGAAAAGATGTCTTCGTGCTCTTAATGAACTGGAAAAAGTGAAAGTGGTTGTTAAATATGTGTCGAGATGTGCACCTGAAACATTGAGAGCAAAATTTTCAACAGCAATATATCTATTAACTTGTTTGGTGGATTATGTCAGTGAGGAGAGAAAACAATAAATAGTTAACACACAGTAAAACGTTCCTCAATAATGGAGTCCAAAATGTTGTCATTTTAAGAATGCATTGAAATGAACAAGAATAAATAATGATTAAGAGCACTGATTGTTTAATATTCTCTGCCATATCAAACTTATTCACAATTTTCTCCTATTTCTTCTCTTCTCTCTTCAGTTTCCTTGTACAACAAATCCTCCTACAGATTTAGGTTACACGCATACATAATTCAACGCTCCTTCAACCCCTCCATTGCCGTTATATACATACTGTCCCTATCCCAATTCGTAATTTGTTAAATCCCAGGATATACAGTAAATAGCGCTGTTAAGCCAGGCATAGTCACCACCCTGGTCACAAGGGATAACACCAGTTCAGAAGTCGTTCAGACAGTAGACTCCTCAATATCTGGATTGAGTTTATCTTATAATAAAATGAAAAGTGTGTGAATTATGGAATGGCTTTGAGAAATTTTACTGATACCTAATTCCAACGGCCAATGAAAGTCTCAAAGGGTCTCATTATCCCTCAAAATCTAGATCATATATAAAATGAAGTGTGAACTTTTATCATTACATTGTCCAGTTGACATCATGAAACTGTTGGTGAAACACGTTATCATGAACTTACGCAATGTTTCGATAACTTGGTCAAACCCAGCAGCGTTCCAGTTTGTTGCATTGCCATAGAACGTAAGTTGTGAGCTGTTGAACACAAGAAGTTTAGAATTAGACACAAATTATTATATGTAAAAATGCTAACAGCCTCTTTTTAAGATTTTAATCCTTGTGTTTGATATTCTTCAAAATACGAGAATTAATGATAGTGTTAAAATTAACGTAGGAGAATATTTATTCCCCTTCTCCTTTCGCGCGACAGACACGTGTACATGTATAGTGTCAGCTGTTGGTGTAAAGCTAATAACGTTTCAATGTTCTGATAAATTTTAATTTCCTATTTTGGTGGTTTATCAATATAATTAAAGCAATTGCTAGAACATTATGTGTGTAGAAAGAGACCAATTTCGACCGTTTGAGTGTCATGTTTTCAGGTTTTTTGTTTTTGAAACTAGAAAGACGTCTACATCAGAAATAAGAAACACAAAATAAAAATATTTTATTTGATATCATCCTTATGGATTTGTGACACAGTATGATAAACCGAGTGAATTTGATAAGATGCTTAAAAATAATTAATATTTTAAGCTTGGCTTACATGAAACATTAACGCTGTTCAAGCAGTATAGTATCAGATATGCTTTTTTACATACAAATTAATATGGGATTCATATGTTCATCCAGAATTTATGTAACACACTAAGAAATTGTTTTCCCGTTAGATGACACCCCTTTATATTTTAAAAATTAGCCTGTGATCTTTTAATTTTTATATATCGCACATTTGAATTCAAGCTTTTTCTACATCATAAAGCTTATAAATTTCTTACAGAAAAATTAGGAGTCACATTTCCCTCATTTGTATTTCAGGTTTTCAAGTGGGAATCCTTTTGTTGGATCTCAGTGTTTGTGTCTCCTTTGGAGAAATATTAAAGCCATCTGTGTAGTGAAATAATACGGGAGTTTTGTTTTTAGTTTAGATGTTCAATGTAAGAAAGACACATATTTTACTATATAATTTCATTTCAAAACTTATCTATTCTACAAAACTCTTTTACACTCTGTAAATCTGAGGCCGCAAAATCTTTGACTTCTCCCTTTAAATAGAATGCAAAGTCAAATATTAGCGGAAGAAAATGGGGTAAACTAATCTTATTAATTACATTTAAACACCGATAAAACGTCACTTCACTTTTCCCCCACTCAACTCTGTGAACAGCAATTCCATCTTACACATTATGTCTATTTATCACCTGAAAACTGCAGTTAACAAAAAGGGTATATTATGAACACACCTGAGAAGAAAAACGTTTACGGTTACTAAGCTTGTGTTTCCCGCAGGAATTCCCCAGGTGGCAACAGCGCAAGCGAAGTAGTTTTCAAAATTGTCAGAGGAGTGCCAGAACCCGTACCAAGTTCGAGGACCTGAAAACTGTTAGAATACGAAATTTGAGACACACTTCCATTGAGTGGAACTTCTTATTTGGAACGGCTTGTAACTGTATTAAATGATATCATCATCGTTTAATACATTCAGATGTCTGAATCCGTTTTTCCCGAAAATGCAATTGTGTGGAGGAAATTTATTCAGCTGCCCACGCGAGCAGCTGTTAATGGAGTGTTGATTCAACACTCAATCAGGACCATAAAAAGGACAGGAAATTTGATCAAAAACTTAAAGCTTAGGTATTTTCGCTTTTCTGTTTTTGTTAAAAAGCAATTTTTACTAAAAATTGTGATTGCCATTTTGTAGGATTACTTATTCCTGAATGGCAATTCCATGCTACCTATTATATTTTCTCCTGTGACTTGTCTTCCACTGCCTTATCTTCCACATTACATCAAATATGGCTCCGTTTCAGTAAAAATTAAACAGAGAATGTGCTTATCGATTTTTGAAACATTTCTTACTATAAGAAGAACTGATGGAATATTATGATAAATGCAGTATGTCTTTTATGAAATACTCGAAATTTCTGAGTGATTTAGAAGGAATTTGATTTTCATCTAAAGATTTTTAAAAAATTTTCAATTATTAAATTTCATGACCTTCAAATACCGGAAGCAGCGATGTTGCCATCAGAAAGACAGATGTGACGAACAAATTCTCTAAATTCGTAATTTTGTGAAATTGCCAAATACTGTGTTTAGATTTTGTACGTCTTTCCATAGACTTATTTAAAGTACTAATGATTAATTTTAATTAGAAAACGAGAGATATTTTAAGTAATTAAAATTAATTATTCATAAATCTCTCGGTTACCCGAACTTACTAATTCTGATATGTTTTATCGAGATTTCGTTAATGGAAATACAAATGAAATATAAACGCAAGCAACAGCTTTAAATCTGATTGTTTTAGGAATCATGTCAGTCCAATAATACCTACCTGATTCCAATCGAAATTGTTCACTACGGATGTTCCAACGTCGCAGCCGTCGCAGACCGAAGCTAACTTGGTGATTATACCCAAAAAGATAATCAGCAGCATTTTGGTTTTAATTCCTGTAATTAATGGGAAAGAGTGATATATCATTTGTCTTTCCCAATTCTCTCCCTTCGCACAGTGAACACAGTGAAGCACAATTTTGATGTATCTTTTGTTTTCACATGAATACACCTGGCCTTCTTTCTCAAGTCGGTATTCGCTTCTTCTTGTGCCAAAATTCCTGTTCAAATTTTTGGGTGTAGAGAACGTTTCAAGCGATTGCACAGACGCTATTTGATGCTAGATTCAGAATAAATTCCCATAAAATTCCTATTTCCTTTCCCTTTGCTATCCTAACATTCGTACCTACACTGTTACATGAAGTATACAATTGAAGTGAAAAACTCTCCTTATTTTTTCGAAACTGTATTCGTCAGAACACTGTGCTTTCTCTAACTTCTAGTAAATAGGAAGTGTCAGGGAGACAGTGGTAGTGACGTAATAAGATGTGTTAAATGAAAATGACGCCATGAAATTCAGAGTGATTGATCTTCAGTGTGTAATTTGAATTCGGGACTTTGCGAAATCAAATAATTCGCGTCAGCCAATAGACCGCATGTTTACCTGTGTTGACCTGACAGACAGTAATGATCTATTAGCTCCACTGCCTGTGAGAAGGCCAGAAATTTCGTAGGTCTTCGGTACATGTGTAGCGCGTTTTTAATGGCGTACCAAAATTGAGAATTTCGTTTCATAACAGCCGTCCCTCTCTCTGTCTGTCCCTTCGTTCTAAACAACTTAAAGAGAAATCTTTGGTGAGTTTTCTAAATTATTTCTAGAAAATTCATGTTCCATTAACATCTAACGAAGGATCGGGACATCAGACTGTAGCATCATTATGCCTGTCTGTTCATCCTTCCGTCTGTGTGGGAGCATGAAACAATTATTCTGCCACTGGATGGGTTTGTATGAAAATTTTTGAATTTGTTTCCGAAGAAATGTCAAAAAAATTCACCAATAATTAAATCCGTAAAAATAATAGGTAATTTACATTTAAACATATGTACGTTCATAATAATAATATCACTCAATTATTATTAAAATATTAGCTTTTGTAGACAGTTTTACTTTTGTGTTCAAAACAAGTATCTTATAATCAGGAAAGTTTTTCTGCAGCTGGTATTTGCGATAGAAATTGCGGAAAATTTGTATCGCCAGACAGGAAAGAGACTACATTATGCACGTTATGCGTCAATTTTTAACGTGCTGAGTAATTCAGTTTACACGCACCACTGATAAAACGTACTATTTAATCCCGTGTGTGTCTGTGTCTAACTATGTGCGATCTAGGAACCTCAACATTCAGTCACTCCAGCCATCAGTTTGCCTGCAACTCGACAGAAAGGAAGTAATATCAAGTTTACTTACAGACGATCTAATTGCAGTCGGCGTATTCTTCCAGCTCCTCGACAGTGCTATTTTTTCATTCGTGTAGGCCCCTTTATAGGGTACATTTCAAAGTAAGCTTCACGTGTGGATGGCAGACAACAGGCATTTCTTCACAGAAACATCTGACAGGTGCGGTAGTTCTTTGTTTGCTTCATCTGTAAGAAAGATGGGACTTAATAATACCGAACAAATTTTAGACATCTTAAGCTCTTCTGCCTGAACAAGGCCACTTTGTACACATTAATTGTATCGTTGGAAACTGCTATTTAATTTCGCCCTCGTAACAAAGTGTTTCTGGCTGGACGTGACAATTTTCCTGTGCAGATTCTGCAATATTTCGTTGATATGGTCACTACATAATAATAACTTTGAATTTACATTTTTTCCTTATGTGTAAGGAAAGCGCTTGAATTCCGTAAATACTCGTTTTCAGCCCCACCATTCTTCTGTAGATGTAAGTTCTCATACAAATTACCAGGACACAAATGTGACAAATATCTGTTGTTTTGATCAGGTTTTGTCTATTTTGAAAATTTTTATTGACAGTGGTTCGTGTTTGTTACAGAATATGTGTTTGATAATACATTTTAGGAGTGGATTCCTTCTGTTGAATGGCGGCATGTATCATGAGTTCGTACACATCGATCAGTGAAGTGGTATCTATATGCTCTAAACCATCAATTCTGAAGCAGTGGTTCGCTCACAACTGCTGGTATTTCGGCAACTGTTTGCAGTTGCAGGGCCTAAATAAAAAAATCCGAACCATGTGAGTGATAAAATAAATGTATATACAAACATATGACACATTTATTTCTTAATACGCTGGATTGTACAACTCACTCAGATCATAAGGCGTTTTGCTTGTTTTATCCCAAGGGATCTAAGTGTTCTAAGTAGCGGAACAGTAATTTTACAAATAATTAGAAATATTTATTTTATTTTAATTATTTCACGATTGTTGAAATTTATCGATGCGTTGCATGTATGGATGCGTCTTTGAAAATGCGTATGCACTACTACCCTCGGTGTCACTTACACAACTTGTCACTTCCAGGGTATAAAACAGACTCTAGCTTGCGTTAGATTTTCAAAAATCCTACTGCTTCAAATTCACCCACGCTTAAAAATTCTTATTGTTCCCCATTCCTGTTACGCCCAAAAGTAAAAAATTTGAATACTTCAAATCCATTGGCTCACATTTATATAACGTTGTTTCCATTGTCCTAACCCATGTGAACTTCACACGTTTTCTGATTTCTCTTAATGTGCAAGCGCAACTAGTATTTTAAATATTCCTAGCAAGATTTAAATGTCCAAAACCTATCAAAGTTATTGTTCCCTATTTCTGTTACGTTCAAAATTCAAAATTTTGAATATTTCAAATCCATTGGCTCCCATGTTTGTATCGTTGTTTCCATTAACGTAACCCATGTGAAGTCCATGCAGTTACTGATTTCTCTCAATGTGCAAGCGTGTGTAATATTGTAAATATTCGTAGCTAGATTTAAATGTTCAAAATCTGTTAAAGGTTACAAAGTCAACTGTTCCGAAAAGTTCCCTAAGCCATCAATATAGACACTCACAAACGACGAACTGCTAACTCACTATACCCTCCATAAACTGTCCCTGTAAGCTGCAATACAGACTCCTTATAATTCCCCTGCCATCCAAAATAAATTAATAATTTTAAACAAAATCTGACCTATCTACCAAATGTAAAATATTGGCAATTAATAAAGGACTTGTACTCCATATATCGGTTATAATTGTTTCTAAATTATATATATCGAAATTGTGTCATCCATTATTTCCTAATTTTATTTTTCTGTGTGCAATAAAAATACCGCTTTGATGGTACATTGTGATATATACTAACCCCGTTATAACGACTTCGGTTTATGCCAAAAATCGTCTAAAGCGATGGATAGTGTTTGGTACCAAGTAATTCCTCGCCGTTCACCACGAAATTATGCGGTATTAATGAATGGACTCTCAATTAAGTGACACAAATTATTCATAGCTTTACGTGACTTTATAAATATAATCAAGCAATTAACGTCATGTACTTTTTAATTCCTGTGATTTTTTTAAAAATTCATACGTACAATCTGTATGAACTTTCTTTCCCTTTACCCAGTGAACACATTGGACGTACAGTCAACATATATCGGCTCTTCTCTCACACGTCTTATTCACTAAAGTCAAACACAGGTCTAATCATATTTTCCAAGTCATTCTGCACTTTTTCTTATTTCAAATTTCGATGCTCGTGCACAGATGTTATTTCATATTGTGTTTTGACAAATTCTGCTTTTAATGTGGTATTTCATTTTTCATTTGATATCTTAAGGTTTATTGTTATTAGTTGGTGGATTAGTGATACAGACTTACTGCGAACTGCTCGGGGATTTATTTGGAAGGAATTCGAGTCAGCATCAGACAAACTACATTCCCCTCTGTATACGTTCACTGTTGCAGGCACTTCACACATCATGTGGCTCTCTGGATTCATTTTATGCACACTTTACTCATCAGCGCACAGTGCGTGCGTTAGCATGTAATAAATTATAGGTTTCAGGAAGGAAATCATAGTGACCTAACAATAAATTATATGAGAGAATGCCGGGAAGAAATTCGGAATGTCCGATTTTCAGTATGAGAATTGAATTCGTGGATATCAGAATACAAAGCAGGTGTGTCTGCTAACGGTTGTTAGTAAATGTGGTTTGACCTAACAACAATGCTGCTCGTAAGAAAGGAATATTTTCAATCCATTCTTTAGATTTTCAAAGTAATTTTAAGATTATCAGCCAAATATCGATAAGCGACTGGTAGCTTCATCTGGTTTGTCCAACTCTTTGTCTGTCCGTTCGCATTAAACAAATTCTTTCTCAAGGGACTTATTATCTTGAAAATTTTTTTGTGAAATTTGTAAATCTGTACTGAAATTCAAGTTGTGTTCAAACACTACAACAATAATGATTTCCTTATATTAGGCCCTATCCACATTTATGATTATATCCCTTCGAATCACTTTTATAACTTTAAATTTCCAGACAGATTCTGGAAATATTTAAAATATAATTTATATTCAGTAACGTATTGTTATATAATACTGTATGGAAAACCTGCGCTGTGTGTTGCGGTGTGACGTAGGGAAGAACAGCTATAAACGCTGATTGTACTTAATGCTTATTGTTTATATTAGATTAGTTACGTCTGATCTCATAAAATGATACATAGCAACACAGACAGAAATTAAGAAAGTGCGAAACAACATTTATATCATTGGGATAAATTTTTGCAAAATTTCACATCCAAGATTTCGAAAAGTTACTCTAAAATTTGTTAAGAAGAAAGGTGATTCGTTTGTCCAAAGGGATAAGATAAACTTTTTTGTGAATGTCGAACAAGTGATATAGAATTATCTTAATTACTGGGCAATGACGATGAACTGTGTCAGCATGGTTCAAGTTCATCGGGAAGTAATTCGGTGTTTTCAAAACTTCAGGATAGACGAACCTACAGAGAGACAGGCAGATAGGTAAGTTATCAAGAATTCATAGTATGAAAACCAAACTTCAATTTATTTGTTACGCACTGTGTAATTCATTTCTTTCAAACATTCATGCACTATACAGCAGTCTATCTGTTACAGAAGACTTGGCATGGGGCGCACCAAAACTACTCTAATGTTGGTATCGATTCACTTTCGTGAGTGAAATTGTCCGATGATTGTCCTTGGATAGTCAGTCCCAGTTAGCACCGAGTTTAATGAAAAAGAATCGCGATCCTTCTACTGCCTTTCTGGACTATTATGACCTGTTCTAATTTGAACCTATAATTTTTCCGGACAGAAGAGTGAGGCGCAGGTTGTTGCAATACTTCATGTATGTGACCGCTGTGGTTGTAATCGCTGTGCTGACTGCAGATATTTCAGGCAGGACGGTACTTCGGTAGTGATTGTGAGATTTGTTTGGAAAAGTTCTTATTACTCAGAAAGCTAAAGACACAAATATCTAACCACAATCTTCTTCGGTAATTCCAGCCCCAACCTAAATATATATGAATGTTGGTTCTTTAGATCTTTCATTGATTGAAACTTTTATTTATTTCTTTAATACGTGTACTTGCCATCATTCGGTGCGGAATGTTTTGTCTTCCAGTTTGCTATCCAAAAATTTAAATATTATTATATACTGAACTATAATTTTGCCTGTTGCTTCGTTTGGGTTTCAAACATGAAATTAAGGTAGGAAGGTAGGCTGAGGGTTTTTGATGGGGTGTTGAGGAGAATAGTTGTGTCTAAGTGGAATGAGATAAGAAGAGAGAGGAGAAATCTACGTGGTGAGGAACTTAATGATCTGTACTCTTCCCAACATATGAGTGAAAATTTAGAGAAGAGTTAGATGGTGTTGGCATGTAGAGCGTATGGGGAACTTGAGAGTCGTATGTAGGGTTTTGTGGGGAAACCTGAGGGAAAGATACCACTTGGGAGACCCAGGCATATTGGTAGTTATTAATAAGATGAAACTTTAGAAAGTAAAATGAAGGTGTATGGATTGCCTCGAGCTGGCTCAGGATGGGGACAGAAGAAGGGCTTTTTTGTATGCGGTAATGAAATTTCGTGTTCCCTAAAATGCGAGGAAATTCTTGACTGTATGAAAACGTTTCTTCACATTAACACCTGACATGTATGATAGTTCTTTGCTTGTTCCGTCGTAACTGTAAATAAGATTTGACTGAAGATAAAGGAAGAATTTTTACATCCTACGCTCCTCCCGCTGAACAAGTTCAGTGGGGATATATTGCTGTAAACTTGGGAAATGTTAAATTCGTCTTATAAAATGTATAGTTTCACTGCTTTTGTTTCACATGGTCTCCATTTAGCGATAACATAGGCTTTAGAGTTTTGTTCGTAGGAATAAGAGAAACAGGTGAATTCAGCGATTACTCATTGTTAGCCATATCTGTCTTCCACAAATATATGTTCTAATACAAATCACAAGGACACAAGTGTGACTTCAGTTTGTTGTTTTGAGAGTGTTATTTCCATTCTGTCAATTTCTGTAGACCGTGTTTCGTGTTTATGAAGTAATGTGAGTTCGATAATACAGATATGGCGGGACCGACTTCTATTGAATTGCGGCATGTGTCAGATAAACAAAACATACAAACAAAGCACAAGCCACATCTGTTTCTAAATGCGCTGCGTTGGTTAAAATATTATATAATTCGTACCTGTTGTCACCCAGTTTTTCCAATTTCATCTTTCTGAGGAAAATATAAAATACCGCTGTGGTGTTACAATGAAATAATTTGAATCCCCTTTATAACGATACCGGTTTATGTGAAAATTCGTCTAAAGCTGTAGACAGTATGTGGCACCAATTAATTCCTCACTGTTCAACATGAAATTATACGCTACACTTGAATCAACTCTCGAATAAATGACACAGAATATTCAGTTCCTTAAGCGAGTTTATAATATAAATATAATAAGATAAACGCAAGCATGTTGTTTTTATTTCGTGCAGTTCATGGAAGCTAGTGATATGTAAATTCTGTTTGAGCGTTCTTTACCCTTGCACAATAAACAAAGTGACGCAAAATTATGACATATCGATTCTTTTCCGAAAGCTTTAAATGACTAAATGCAGACATATATCTGAATGTCTTTTAATTTTCATTTGATATCGAAACTATTCCTTCCATTAATCTTCTCTTAGTGAATCAGTCCTTAAGCAAACTGCACTGAGAAATGTTTGGGAAGAAATGTGAGTCAACATCAGACAAGCTACATTCCTCTCTGTATACGTTCACTGTTGTGGGTTCTTCACACAACATGTGACATCCGTATTCATTGTATGCCCACCGTACTCATCAGCGCACGGTGCGTTGTTTAGCTTGTCATTCAAGTGTCATGAAGAAAATTGTAGTGACATTTTAAGTAATGACTGAAAACAAAGCACCAATGGAATTCCGAAAATTAGGTTTCTGTGACCGTGCATCGTGAGCAAATTGTGAAGTGACAGAGGAAACCAACAAGATGCAACAGTTAGATGTTTATTATCAACACTTTCTCGACATGTTTCGGGCTTCATTATGCCCATCTTCAGGAGACCAAGATGTTTTTTACTGCACGTGGTGTGCTGCGCTTTAACAAGGGGGGAAAGATAGATATTAGCCGTGGTGTCTTTTTGTGGGGTATTGTGTAGTAAACCTAGATGGGACCTCGTGTTTATATGAGAATGTGGTGTGCAAATTGGTGTGTCGTGGTGTTGGACTGGTATATGTATCGTGTGCTTTCAAGGTCTGGTGTATCGGGAGCGGGTGTACTGATGCATGCGTTGTGCCTGTTTGATGGGAGGGGTGTGTGGTTCAGGTGTTATTAGGTGCAATAGGGGGACTATGTCGGTGATGGACAGGTTGTTATAGGGGGTGGAGATTTAATGTGAATTTGGCTACATACCTGGTTCTGCTGGATGTGGTTGGTAGCGGTTGTGGGGCGCTGCGTTGTAGGGTGAAAGCACTGTGAAGGTTACTGTTCGACTGAGAGGGTCATGTAGGAGGGTGGGAGTTGTTGATGGCCATCTGGAGCAGAGGGTTTGGTTCGCCGGAGTTTTGTTCGGAAACGAGCCTTCCAGATTTGTGAAATGCTTGTATGAAGAACTGTTCATATGGGGTTAATAAGGAGGTGTTTTTGATGAGTTTTAGGACGGTCATTGTTTTCTCCATGGGGCCGTATTCATGCTGGTTGTTAAGGATATGGAGGGCATATGCAGACTGTGGGTTGTTATTTTTTATGTAGGGGGCGTGCTCATTTTAACGTTGCCTCAGGTTCCGGTCAGTCTGATCCCACGTACGCCTTGTTGCATGTCATGCATGTGAGCTTGTAGATACCACTTCTGTCATAGGGGGAGGGGGGGAGCTTGGCTTTGTCGGTAGGTTTGTACAGGTGTGAGATTGTGTTGGTGCCTACAAGTATTTTTACTTTTTTAACGATTGTTGAAATTTACCGATGCGTTGGATATATGGATGCGCCTTTGAAAAAGTGTAAACACTACTGGCCTCGGTATCACGTTCACAACTAGTAACTTCCAGAGTATAAAAGAGACTTTTTTTGCGTTAGTTTTTCAAAACTCGTGCAGCTTCAAATTCGCTCCCCAATTAAATATTCTTACGGTTCCCGATTTGCTAAAATGTTGAATTTCACTACATATGCCCAAATGTCAAAATTTTGAATACTTTAAATCTATTGTCTCCCATTTAAGTAACGTTATTTCCATTGTCGTAACCCATGTGAACTCCTTCACGCGTTTTACTGATTTCTTTTAATGTCCAAGCGTTCCTAATATTGTAAATCTTCCTATCAAGGCTTAAGTTGTCCAAAAGCTTTCAAAGTTTACAGCGTCAATTGTTCCGAAGATTCCCATAAGCCATCAATTTTAACACTCACAAACGGCGACCTGCTAGCTCACTATACCCGCCATAACCTGTCCCTCTAAACTGCTATACAGACTGCTTACAATTTTCTTTCCACTATAAACTAAATTTCTAACGTTAAATAAATCCAACCTATCAACCAAATGTACAAATTTGACACTTAATAAAGGACTTGAACTCCATATACCGGTTATAGAGGGTTCAAATTTATGTATATCGTACTTGGTGTCATCCATTTATTCCAAATTTTATTCTGCTGTGTGCATTAAACATACCGCTTTGATAGTATATTGAAATATGTTCTAACTCCGTTATAACGACATCGGTTTGTGCAAAACCTCATCTAAAGCGATTGATAGTGTGTGGTACCAAATAATTCATCTCTGGTCACTTTGAAATTATGGGCTGCTTTTGAATCAACTTTGGATTAAACGACACAAAATATTCAGTCCTTTACGTGACTTTATAAATATAATCAGGTAATCAGCGCCATGTTATTTTTATTCCTGTAATTTATGAAAAGATTTATTTATAAATTCTGTTTGAGCTTTCTTTCCCTTTACACAGTGACCACAGCGGACGCACAGACAACAAACATCGGCTGTTCTCCCACGCGACTCATTCGCTAAAGTCAAACACACGCCTGACTGTCGTTTTGAAGTCATCCTGTGCTATTTCTTATTACATCGTTCGGAGCTCTTGCACTGATAATATTTCATATCAAGTTAAGAAAATTTCTGCTTTTAATTTGATATTTCATTTTTCGTTTGATATCCTAAGGTTTCTTGTTATAAGTCCCGTGCTAGTGGTACAGACATTGTGCAAACTGCATGGAGATTTATTTGGAAGAAATGTGAGTCAGCATCAGACAAGCTACTTTCCAATCTCTATACGTTCACTGTTGCAGGCTCTTCACACACCAAGTGGCTAACTGGATTCGTTTTATGCACACTGTACTCATCAACGCTTGGTGTGCCCTTTAGCTTGTAATAATTTAGAGTAGTCAGGAACGAAATAAATTTGAACTAACAATGAATGATACGAGGGAATGCTGGAATGAAATTCAGAATATCTGAAGTTGAGCATGAAAATTGAATTCGTGGATATCAGAATACAAACAAGTGTGTCTGCCAACGGATGTTTGTATTTGTGGTTTGACCTGACATCAATGCTGCCCGTAAGAAAGGAATATTTTAAATCAATTTTTAGGATTTTGAAACTTTTTTAAAATTGTCAGCAAATAATGATAGGCTACTGTTAGCTTCACCTTATTTGTCTGTCCGTCCGCATTCAAGAAATTCTTCTGGAGGGACGGATTTTCTTGAAATTTTTTTGTGAATTTTTATGTATGTCTGGAAAATTCAAGTTGTGTCCAAATACGAAAATAATAAGTCAAGTTATCAAGAATTCTGAGTATGAAAACAGCACTTTAAGTTATTTTTCACGCACTGTGTATTTCATTTCCTCTAATCATGCACGGACTATACAGCAGTTTTTCAGCAAATAGTGACTGGTCATTGGGCGCACCAAAACTCCTCTACAGTTGGAATCGATTCGCTTTCGCGAGTGAAATTATCAGGTAATTGGCCTTGGATAATCAGTCCTATCTAGCACAGAGGTTAAGGAAAAATTATGTTAATACGTTACTTCCTTTCTGGACTCTGATGGCCTGTTCTACTTTGAAACATACCTTTTGTCCGGCAGAAGAGAGAGACGCAGTTTGTTGCAATACATCCTGTATAGGACCGCTGTGGTGGTAATCGCTGTGCTGACTGCAGATAGTTCAGGCAGGACGGTACTTCGGTAAAGACTGTCAGTGTTGGTTGGGCAAGTTGGTATTATTCAGAATGTTAAGGACGCAGTTATCTAAAATCACTTTCTTCTGGAATTCCTGCACCTACTTTAAGATATTTGGATATTGCTTGTTGAGATATCTGAATGATTGAAGCTTTTCATTCTTTCTCAATCCATCCTGTTTTATTTATTAATTGTATGCGTTGCATTTCATTGTTGCATTTGATACATTGAGATAGAAGTGTGCGTGCTCACACACACACACACACACTCATGTACTCACGCACGCATGCACACACGCATAAACCACACACACACACACACAATCTTTTTCAATTCACAGCAAATTAATATATATATATATATATATATATGTACAATTTTGGATATTGTGGCATCAAGTCTAGAGAGCCATCTCCTTCACCCAATGGCATGGAGAGAGTCTGACACCCTTTCCTCAAATTCTTTGATTAGGTCGCTATTAGAACACCTTATCTCTTTCACACGTGGGCCGGATAGCTCAGTAGATCTAGCGACTGACTACGGGCATGGACACTTCGGGATCGAATCCCGGTGGGGACGAGATTTTGCGCCTGTCCAGACCGACCATGGGGCCCACCCAGTCTTCTGTAAAATGGGTAACGGGTCTATCCCGGGGCTAGAAGCGGCCGGGGCAGGTGGCTGACCCCCCACACTCATCTAGTGCCGAGGTCCTAGGTAGAGTACAGCTATAATTATATTCACCCTAGGGGCCCTAGTGGTCTATGAAGATGGTGAAAACTAGCATTCTCTTTCACAGTAACGAAAGTTCGAGAGATGGTAGCAGCATACCCATTTGGGTGGATTGCCTCTGTTCTTCATCCTACAACAGAACAGTCTTATCAGAACTACATAAAAGACCTTTTTGTAAGAAATCGTAACATGTTTCGGGGTATTGACTATGTGGGGTGATGAATGGGCTTGAAATTAACAGATGCCTCAGTGGACATACAGATAAGCAATAAATGCTCCAAAATATCGTAACAAAAGTCTTCATTAAAGGTAGCATGATCACAGCTGAGAGTAACATTGTGTGACCAGAGTGGATTAAATGGTGTAACTATTTGAGAAGTGTCCAGCATGTAAAATACGGAACGTCCCTCACTGTTACTTCATATGTGTATTTTTCACAGTTCTCCTCGAGCAACCGACGGGGTAAGACCACGTTAGTGTTGTGTCTAAGTTTGTGTTATACTTACTAACGGTGTGTGAGTGCAGAATTTCGATAGTGAAGCCAAGCGAGTACACGTGTACCAAGGACGTCCGCGTCATCAGTTTGTGTACTACCAATCAGTGACCAACCGACGATACAATGATATTGTATTCCAGCGGCGTGCATTCTCATAGACAGTTCCATTGATGGGAGCCCCCTACAGAATCACAGTAAGCTATTAGGCTTAAGTAATCGTTCACAGCAAAAACTAAATGTTCCTCATTCCACCACAAACTTTAACCTTGAGTAATGTGCCCCTAGGGTACCTATCCAACATCCAAAATCAATTCCTTTTATCAGCAGCCAGGTCTTGTCCAACCCGATTTTCCACCGCTGCCACCGCCATTTCTACCACCACAAATTCCGATCCCAACTCATCCACCTAGTCACCAGAATTTTAATCCTTTAGTTAATCTACCACATCTGCAGCATATTACGTCAAACGCTTCAAATAGCAAGTATGACGGTGACGTCGAACTTTACATTGACATCAGCGACGCGGAAAACGCAATGAGAATAACGATGAAGAAAAAGGAACACAAAAATTACACAGTCACGGGTGGCAACACGTGAAAAAGAGAAAGAGACTACACCAAAGCACAGAATCAAGTACTCAAATTAACTCTGAAATTAGTACCCAAAACCGTTATACCCTGCTTCTTAACAGACAAGAAAACGAAGAAAGTCCACAAACCAGCACCCACGGAGATACACCAAATATCCCGCGACCACCTCCCATATTTGTATACGGAGTTAAAAACTTTAAAGCCGTGTTGGACGACCTTGCAGACGTGGCTGAACCAGACACTTCTCGCACCGCAGCCCTGGCAAACGACACTGTTAAGATAAGTTCGAACACAATAGATACATATGGGAACCTAGTAAAACATAAGAAAGAAGAAAATATCGTCCACCACAACTATCAGATCAAAACCGAACGAGCCTACAGAATTGTTATTAAACACCTACATCACTCTGTACCCCTAGACGACATCAAAGAAGAGCTACAAAAAGAAGGTCATACGGTCCGAAATATAATGAATATAAAGCACAAACAGACAAAAGAACTTTTATCACTATTTTTCGTCGACTTAGAACCACAAGCCAACAGCAAAGAGAGCTTCAATCTCAAATTCTTAGGCAACACCAAAATAACTATAGAAGCACCTCATAAAAACCGAAACATAGTCCAGTGCCAGAGACGCCAAGATTATGGATATTCCAAAACTTACTGTACAAAACCTTACCAGTGTGTAAAATGCGGTGGTCAACACGATTCAAAAGACTGCATGAAACCAAGACACATTCTAGTGAAATGTGCCCTATGTGGCGAAGATCACCCCACGAATTACAAGGGATGCACAGTTTAGAGAAATTTGGTAGCGACGAGAAGCAACCCAACTAGAGTGAACAACCTTTACCAACAGCACCCAACCACTTATCTTAACCAACAACGCCCAACTACCATCCCCCCAACGAGAAAGTCACAACCCCTCCACTTTAACCCCTTTAATACGAACATTCCTGTCCAAACCGATCAATACACATACGCACAGATAACCAAAAACAATCAGACCTCTGTATTAGATCAGTCCACACTAGCTGAACAACTAGCAACATTCTTAAACGAATTTAAAGCCATGTTCTCTCAATTAATAAGTCAAAATAGTATGATCCTTAACCTCCTTACAACTGTCATCAGCAAACTTAACCCATATCATCCAATATACTACGAATAGCGACCTGGAACGCCAACGGCTTGTTTAATCATAAGCAAGAAGTAATAACTTTCTTAAATACCAACAAAATAGGTATCTTACTTATTTCCGAATCGCATTTCACCAACTTAACTGTCTTTAAAATACCGCAATACAATGTTTACAATACCCCCCCCACCCTGACGGTACCGCCCATGGAGGCACAACGTTAATCATCCGCAAAACTATCTCCCACTATGAGCTACCCTCATATCAAACAAATTAAATACAAGCAACTATTGTTGAAGTAAAAGCCATGTTTTGGCGCTTCACAGTTGCCGCTATCTACAGTCCGCCGAGACATAACATATAAATTGATGAATATAAAGACTTTCTCCAGACCCTTGGAAACAGATTCATAGTCGAGGGCGACTGGAACACCAAACACACACAATGGGGTTCAAGACTGACTACAATGAAAAGGCGCAATCTATGGCGCGCTATGAGTGACAGCAACTATGATTACATCAGTAATGATGCACCCACATACTGGCCAACCGACCCGCGAAAGCTTCCCGATCTTCTAGACTTCTTTGTATCACATGGACTACCTAGAAATAATCGTCAAATACACTCCAACTACGATCTCTCGTCTGATCGTACTCCAGTTATAGTCAGCTTAAGCACTGCAGCAATCGACAAAACTCTCCCTCCAAAATTAACTACCAGAAAAACCGAATGGAATATATTTCAGCATTATCTAGAAGAAGACACAAACCTAAATATACGACTGAAATCTCCAGCTGACCTTGACCAAGCAGCCCATTATTTCACTACGTTGGTTCAAAAAGCAGCCTGGTTCTCTACTCCTGCACAAAAGCAGCAAGCCCCTTTTATCCCAAACACGCCACTGCATATTCGGCAACTTGTTGCCGCGAAAAGAAGGGCTAGAAGAGTCTGGCAATGATCGCGTCATGCAAACGACCAGCACCAGTATAATCGACTGTCCAGACACCTAAAAACTGCCCTACACGAACTGCAGAACAGCAGTTTTGACCACTACATTACACACATATCTCCTACCGATAACACACTATGGAAGGCCACGAAACAACTCAAACGACCCCAGGCTCCTCTACCGCCAATTCGCAAACTAAATAACGAATGGGCGCGCTCCGATAAAGAGAAAGCCAACGTCTTCGCTACTCATTTAGCAGATGTATATAGAGCTGAGCAAGGACATATAGACGATGATGTCGAAGACTTCATCACTGCACCATGTCAGATGTCTCTGCCCA